>RCNC010003313.1_pt1 | contig 10546 bp, 12 predicted proteins | sample 2041301 | NCBI WGS metagenome assembly RCNC01 (sample SAMN09708231, study PRJNA481090) | Marine sediment metagenome, whole genome shotgun sequencing project. | biome: marine sediment; feature: ocean; material: sediment; isolation source: Sewage treatment plant 13A marine sediment (STP13A) ... | reverse complement strand
TGCTGGACGGTGACAGCCATGGCATTCGAATCGGCCGGTAAACGAGTGGGAGCCCTCTCTTTAAACCTGATCAGGCTTCTGATCGGATTGGTATTTTTGGTGATTTACAATGCCATTTTCAATGGAGTTGTTATACCTGTTGCTACAAGCTATCAGTGGTTCTGGCTGGTGTTATCAGGCCTGGTGGGATTTGTGCTGGGTGATCTTTTTCTTTTCAGGGCATTTATTATGATCGGTGCCAGAATCTCCATGCTTATCATGGCCCTGGTACCTCCCATGACTGCCCTTATTGGCTGGATAACCCTGGGAGAAGTTCTTTCAGGAATTGAGTTTCTTGGGATGGGCGTGACCATGTCCGGAATCCTGATTGTGATGTTGTCCAGGCGCAAACCCGGGAGTGGGGGATCACTTAAAAAGGGGAAAGTTGGACCGGTGGTGCTGGGTGCCATCCTGGCACTTGGCGGAGCCATTGGTCAGGCTACAGGGCTGGTATTGAGCAAGAAAGGCATGCAGGATATGGATCCCTTCGCAGCCACACAGATCAGGATCATGGCCGGAGTGATCGGTTTTCTCTTAGTCATAACCCTGTTTAAGCGCTGGCAGAAAGTATTTGGTGCTTTTAAGGATCTGAAAGCCATGAAATTTATGACATTAGGCTCTTTTACAGGTCCTTTTCTGGGTGTAAGTTTTTCATTAATGGCAGTACAACATACGGATACTGGGGTGGCAGCTACGCTAATGGCACTTACTCCGGTAATGATCATTCCCCCTGCCATTCTTCTTAATAAGGAAAAAATACAGGTGATGGAGATTGTCGGAGCGATTGTTACTGTGGGAGGTGTGGCGCTATTTTTTCTTTAATTGAACTCACTGTCGCGGTCATTTCCCCTTTTATTCTTCTGATGGATCCTCTGTTTTCCTTCGGTCCACATATGCAATAGGTTCGAGAATAGAATTACCAGGGAAGCCATACCGGCCAGTGCCAGAACATAGACCAGCAGAGCGCCGTAGGGTACTAAAAAGTAAAATACAATAATGAACAAGGTGACCCATACACCCATACACCAGGGACAGGTTATAATTGAACTAAGTGTGCCTACAACGTAGAGACCTTCTCTCTTCTTTAATACATCCCGCAGGTACTTGAATATTTTCTCAAACACCAGAATGCGCGTCATCCGGTAAGAGGCAAGAATAATTACCACAGCCTCTTTAAAAGTAATGTTCCTAATATCGTCTCCATCAAGTTCCAGCAGATATCCCAATAAAAATACCAGGCCGAAAAAAACAAAGGCAGACCAGAAATTCCACGCCTGATGCTTTCTTTCACTCATAGTTTAAAGATTGGATGATTCATCAGCAATATACAAAACTATTTTTTATCTGGAATCTTGCTCATGGCAAGCTCAGTCATGGCTGTAATCGTTAAGGCAGGATTCACCCCCGGATTGGCAGAAATGGCACTACCGTCACAAACATATAGGTTATGATAGCCAAACACCTTCTGATCCTTATCAATTACACCGCTATCTGCATCCTTTCCAATCACGCAACCTCCAAGAATATGCGCTGTAAGCGGTGTACCAGTCAGGGCTTCGGTGCTCATTACAAATGGAGTACCATCCACCTCATCAGCTACTGCCTCAGCAAGTTCCTTTGCAAATGGCATAAAGGCTGAGGGTGCCGGACCTGTTGCCATTGCTGATCTCAGGTTTATCAGTCCTTTTCTAAACCTGAGTGTACTGTCAATCTGCTGCATAAAAAGCAGGATGACTGATTCCTTTGCAAAATTTTTACTGCTATAAATTCTAAGCCAGGAAAGCGGATCGCATATAAGTCTTCCAAACAGTTTCAAAATTCGCCCAAGCACACTTCTGCCATGAGTCAATGGCACACCAAGCATTTTCCAGGCTCCCGATCCGCTTCCATACCGGACAGCTTCAAGGTGCGTATGTTCTCCGGGAGGAAAGATTGAGCCAATGGCCACACCCTTTGAAAAATCTTTCTCCTTTTGTGTGGAATGTACCAGTACCAGACTCTCATTGTTGGTCCTGATATTGGATCCCAATTGCCCGCTGATCTCTTTCAAATACCGGCCCTTCATATTCAAAAGTAACCTGACCGTACCAACCACACCCCCAGCCAGTATGATTCCCCTGCTTGTGTAGTGAGAATCCTTTTTGAAGATCCCCGTGGCATTCCTGGCCCTTATCCTGTAGCCACTTCTACCCTTATTGTCAGCTATGGATTGAAGCCGAATCACCTTTTTGCCGGCCATTACTTCAACGCCGTTTTTTTCGGCCAGATAGAGATAGTTCTTATCCAGTGTATTTTTTGCATTGTATCTGCATCCGGTCATGCAAGATCCACAGAAATTACATCCGGACCGCCGTGGCCCGGAACCCTCAAAATAAGGATCTGGCACCTCTTGCTCCGGTTCACCAAAAAAGACGGCCACATTGGTGGGCTGGAACTGCTCCGATTTGCCATATTTAATAGAAACCTGGTGAAGGGCCTCATCCGAATCATAGAGACCCGGATTTGCATTTGACCCCAGCATTCTTTCAGCCTCTCTGTAATGAGGCTCAAGCTTTTCCTTCCAGTTTAACAAGCCAGCCCAGTTTCCCGAATTAAAAAACGATTCTTCAGGTCGGGGCAGGGTATTGGCATATACCAGCGAACCGCCTCCAACCCCAACCCCACTAAGGAAAACCACATGCCTCATCATGGTTACTTTGAAAAAACCATAAAACCTGAACAGAGGAAGCCACAACCATTTTTTCAGATTCCAGTTGGTCTCAGGAAACTGATCGGGCAACCAGCGTTGCCCCTTTTCAATCACCAGTACTTTGTACCCTTTCTCCGAAAGGCGAAGTGCAGAGACAGAACCACCAAACCCTGATCCTACAATGATGTAATCAAAATCATACTTCATGGGAGAACAAAATAAGCATTCTCATTGAAAATCTGTATTTTTGATTCCATAGAGTTATGTATACGAAAGAGGAATCCAAGGCATTGAGAGAAGAGTTCTGGGACACATTTAAAACTCTGTCCAGCAGAAAACGTTTGGGAAAAAAACTGCCCGGGGAATGGATTCTTACCCAGACCGGGGTAAAAGCCATGAACCTTAGGTTTCATGTGGACAGGGAGGTGGCTCAGGTGGGTATAGATTTGGAAACCAGAAACATGGACAAAAGGATCGAGCTCTTTGAAAAATTAGAATCTGTAAAAAAGGTCCTTGAAGAAGCCATTGGTGAGTCCATGATCTGGGAGCTGGAGTACATCCGGGAAAATGGAAAATCGGTGAGCCGGATCTATTTACAAAAGGAGGGAATTGATATTTACAACAAAGATACCTGGCAAGCTGCCCACCAGTTTATGTTTGACAGAATGAGTAAACTTGAAGCATTTTACCTGGAGTACAAGGATTTCTTCAAATACACCTGATAAGGGAGACGCAAACATGAATAGGAGTTTCAATATTTTAATTCTATCTCTGGCCATATCCCTCGGAGCTGCCTTCGATTCATGCTATTCTCAGACAGCATCCACTCAAGGAGACCGGCAACCAGCCGTGGCCGGCAGCTTCTACCCTGCCAACAAGGCAGAGCTTAAAGCCAAATTAGAAGTTTTGTTCCGGGAGGCAGAACCAGTCCCTTTTGACGGAATCATACAGAGCCTTATTGTACCGCATGCCGGATACACCTCTTCTGGTAAAGTGGCAGCCTCAGCATATAAAAGCATACCTAAAAATGCTGCTTATAAAAATGTGTTTATCATTGCTTCTTCCCAACGTGAGCAATTTAGTGGCGCATCTGTATACCCCGGGGGAAATTACATTACTCCGCTTGGCAAAGCCAGAATAAATCGGGAGATTGCTGCTACACTTATGGCAGATAACGAATCTGTTATTTTCTACGAGAGGGCCCATGCAAGAGAGCATGCCATTGAGGTGCAGATTCCTTTTATTCAATACCGTTTTGGAGATATACCCATAGTTCCCATCTTAATGGGCTCATCATCCATTTCAGGGGCACGAGATCTGGCAGCTGCCCTGGTACCCTATTTCACACCGGACAATCTGTTTATTATTAGTTCAAATTTTTCTAACTACCCCTCATATTCTGATGCAAAGAGGATTGACAGGCTGACCGGGGAATCCATACTTAAGAAGGATCCTGAGCATTTCTACAATACCCTCCGAAAGAACAGCCTGGAATCGGTTCCCAACCTCTCCACCTCGGCCTATGGATGGAGTTCTATAATGACCATGTTATACATGGCTCAGCGAGAGAGCGACCTGGTGGTCTCACCAGTTTTATACCAGAATTCGGGTGATGCATCCGCAGGGAACAAAGAACGCGTGGTGGGTTACTGGGCCCTTGCCACTCACAGACTGTTAATGGGCGAGGAAAATTACGCTCTGACCGATGCTGATAAAGAATCCCTTCTGGGTATTGCCCGGAATACCCTCGAAACCTTTATCCTGACTGGTGAACTGTTTGGGGTTTCACCCAAAACTTTAACTCCGGTTTTAAATGAACCGGCCGGGGCGTTTGTCAGCCTTTATATGGGTGGAAGACTACGGGGTAGCATCGGAAACTTCAGTCCCACAAATCCTCTCTACCTGGTTGTGCAGGAGATGGTTCTGGCTGCGGCCACCAGCGATGAGCGTTTTGCCCCTGTGGAGAAATCTGATCTTGAATACATCGATCTGGAGATATCAGTCTTGACTCCTCTTCAAAGGATCAGTTCTATGGAAGAGATTCAGTTGGGCACGCATGGAATCTATATGACAAAGGATGGAAAATCGGGTAGTTATCTTCCGCAGGTAGCGAAAGATGCAGGCTGGGATACGGAAGATTTTCTTGGGCATTGTGCACGCGAAGAAGCAGGAATAGGCTGGGATGGATGGAAGGAGGCTGATCTGTATGTTTATGAGGCCATTGTATTTGGTGAAGAGAAAAGAAAATAGCCCTGGGTGGTTCTGTTTGAACTCTTCTCTTTGCCAGGTGTTATTACCATGACCACCTTGATTACTTCACCTCACTAACAATATAATTTTATGAAAAATGAAAAATATATTCGTATACATTCTACTGACCATTCCCTTATACACATGTGGTCAGGATACAATTCCCGGTAATAATAACCCTAATCCTACTGCTATGAATTCGACAGAGTATAACAAGCTTACTGAGATGGAGGAGTTTGTAATCCAGCAGAAGGGGACCGAAAGAGCCTGGACGGGTAAATACGTGGATCACAAAGAGACTGGAGTATATGTATGTAAAAGGTGCAATGCCCCCCTCTACAGGTCCGATGCCAAATTCGACAGTCACTGTGGGTGGCCCAGCTTTGATGATGAAATTGATGGGGCGGTTAAACGATCTGTAGATGCTGATGGTCAACGCACTGAAATTGTTTGCGCCAACTGCAACGGACACCTCGGACATGTGTTCCTTGGAGAAGGATATACCCCTAAAAACACCAGGCATTGTGTGAATTCTGTTTCCATGGACTTCATACCTAAAAGATAACCAGGTTGTAAGGGCGCTCATTTTTTCTTATATTGACCAGTCTAACACTAACTAGATCAACATGGGAAAAGGTGATATGAAAACCCGCAGAGGTAAATTATTCAGTGGAAGCTTTGGCGTTTTAAGACCTCGTAAAAGAAAAGAATCGTTTAACGTAGTCTCAACCACTAAGAAGGCCGCTGACACAGAAGAAAAACCAAAGGCTGAAAAACCAAAGGCCGCCGATCCTAAGCCAAAGGTGGAGGAAGCTCCAAAAGTAGAGGAAACACCTAAGGTAGAAGAAGCTCCAAAAGTAGAGGAAACACCTAAGGCAGAAGAAGCTCCAAAAGTAGAAGAAGCTCCAAAAGTAGAAGAAAAGCCTGCACCTGCTGCTAAGAAAGCGGCCCCGAAAAAAACAGCTGCTAAAAAAGCGCCCGCCAAAAAACCTGCTGCTAAGAAGCCAGCTGCGGAAAAAGCTCCAGCCAAGGAAGCTCCAGCCAAGGAAACACCCAAAGAGGAGAAGCCAGAAAAAGAGAGTTAGTTGAAATCTAAGTGAGGGTGAAAGTGTAGGAGAATGAGCAATGTTTGCCATACTTGATATTGAGACCACCGGGGGCAGTCCGAAAACAGAGAAAATAACTGAAATTGCCGTTTACTTTCATGATGGGGAGAAAGTGGTGAGTGAATGGGCATCTCTGATTAATCCTGAGAAGAATATACCCTACTTTATTACTGGTCTCACCGGGATCACCAATGAAATGGTGGCCGATTCTCCTAAGTTTTATGAAGTCGCCAGGGAATTGGTAGAACGCACCGAAAATCACACCATTGTAGGTCACAATGTGAACTTTGATTATTCATTTATAAAAAGTGAATTCAAAAGACTTGGCTTTGCGTATGACCGGAACACACTTTGCACCGTAAAGCTGAGCCGGAAATCCTTTCCTGGCCATAAATCCTACAGTCTTGGTAAGATCTGTAAAGATCTCGGCATAACCATCATGGACCGTCACCGGGCTGCAGGTGATGCACTCGCAACGGTGAAGCTGTTTGAAATGATAAGGGATAGCCAGAATGGAGATGGTGGACTGGAATTAATCTCTGAACCCAGGGGCAAGTATAAGAATCTGAATGAGAATCTGACAGTTGAAGATATTGAGAGCCTGCCTGAGGCTTGTGGCACCTACTACTTTTTCGATGACAAGCAGCAACTACTCTACATTGGAAAGAGTAAGGACATTCGTCACAGGGTTCTCTCTCACCTGGGGAATACGACAAGCAAGAGAGCACTGGAGATGAAGGAGCGCATTCACTCAATCTCCTATGAGCTTACCGGCAGTGAACTTATCGCCCTTCTTAAGGAGTCCAAAGAGATTAAAGAACAAAAGCCCATGTATAACAGGGCCCAAAAGCGATCCTCATATTACTGGGGACTCTATACGGGCAAGGATGAATTTGGGTATATCTCATTTTCACTGAGGAAAATTTCGGAGATGCCTGAAGATCCGGTCACCACCTTTAACAATAAAAAGGAGGCCAGGGAAGCCCTGACCAGAATGGTGGAGAAAAACTGGCTGTGTCAAAAATTGAGCGGACTCTACCAGACAGATGGAGCCTGTTTTCATCACACCATCAGGCAATGCAACGGAGCCTGTGTACAGGGAGAATCGGTATCTGTCTACAACAAAAGAGCTAAGACTTTACTGGACAATCTGAAACTTGACAGGGGAAATGTTTTGATCATTGATCAGGGCAGAGAGCCCGAAGAACGTAGTTTGGTTCGGATTGAGAAGGGAATGTATATGGGATACGGTTACCTTTCTATAAATGAATCTTATCTGGGAATTGAGCAAATGCTTGATTGCATCAATCCGGCACTGGATAACAGGGATATCAGACAAATTCTTAAAAACTGGCTGAAGAACAACAAAGTGGAGAAAATGCTCTATTACTGAACCTTCGGGGTTTTTAAGGCAAATCCTCCAGGTCCTCCAGATTCTCAAGCCCTGGTATATCCATGCCGGAAGCAATGCTTGAAATACTCTCAAGATCTATATCACCTGTAATGGCAATCAAGGCATCATCCCCGTCCCCGCTTACAATAAGTAAAAACTCGGTGATCTTTCCACCCTCTTCCCTGGCCAGGAAAAGGACTTCTTCGTCCTGGTCCTTAACGACCATCATCTCCTGGTACTCATCCCTGGGCAACATCTCAAGCAGCTCTTTACCAAATGCTTCAGAATTATCGCCATCCTGGGTCAGAATTTTTATGGAATTGATTCCAGAGGTGGCCTTTTTGAATTCATTATACTCGGGATCATCTACATCCAGCTGGCTCAGCAACTTAAACATAAAGCTGGATATATAGACTGTTGTGTATCCATCCTTGCCGCTATACTTATCAAATATCTTGTCAACAGCTGATTTCTGTCCAAATACCGTCAGGGCAAATATGATCACTACCCCACTTAAAATTATCCGTTTCATCGTATCTATTTTTTATATTTTTTTCCCTTACTAACTCACTAACTTATTAACCATTAACCCACTAACCTATTTATCTATCAAACTCCCTTGCCCTGGATAATTGTCCAAGCAAACTAAGTTCCTTGCTTCCTTTATTGATCTTTGAAAGTGATTTTAATGGATCTGAGGTCTTACTCACGTGCTGTTTCACATGTTCAAGTTCGCTGGTGCCATTGTTAAGTTTGGCTGAAACATATTCCATAGTTCGCTTTGCTTCTTTATAAGCATCCAGGGGATTCTCATAGGTATCTGCCATTTCATGGGAAGCCAGCAGCGATGGCTTCTCCGTTCTGATGTAGAACAGATATACTGCAATCATCACCAATAAACCTGCTGCCAATCCCGACAAAGAAAAAACTGAGATCCTGCGGGTACGTGTGACTCTTCTCTCCACCTGATCAATGGAATCTATGATTTTTTGATTCAGGTCATCCGGAACAACAACGGTTTGATCCCCGGTTCCAATGGAAAGGAATAGTTCCTTGTCTGGAATGAACTCCTCAGGTACTGTGTGGGAAGAGAAGTAATCGTATAACTTCTTTTCCTCCTCCAGCGTGGTTTCCCCGAGGTAGAACCTGTCCAGCATCTTACGTATTTCCTCTATGCTTTCCATGATGAATATTGTTTTTCTAACATTTCACGCATCTGTTTTCTTGCCCTGGATATACTTACCCTGATGGCATTCACATTCATATTGACCATTTCTGAAATCTCTTCATACTCTTTCCCTTCCATGTGTCGAAGGTGAACCAGCGACCGCTGTGGTTCGGGCAGTGCTGCTATAAGGGTATGTATCATTTCAGCTTCTTCTTTCTTTTCAAGTTGTTCTGCGGGTGAAACAGAGTGCATCGCCTCTTTCATCTGCTCAGCCTTCATGGCATTCTGATTCACTTTTCTCCGCCTCAGCTTGTCCAGGCACAAGTTGCGGGTAATCCTGACGGCAAGCGCTTCGAGACTATTGTAATTGCTTAACTCATTGCGCATTCCCCAGAGTTTCACATACACCTCCTGGACGATATCCTCAGCCTCCTCCCGGTTGTTCATAAGGCGAAATGCCATCCGGTACAACCGGGAACTGTGTGGCAAAACCAACAGTTTGAATTCTGAGGACTTCATTCGGTTCAACAGTTTAAAGAACTCCTAATTTAATGAAAACTACATATCTAAGTCAAAATCTTGATCAACAGATTCTGCAAGTTCCTCCAAGTCGTTCATATTGAAGTTACCGGTAATGTAAACAAGCACATTATCATCTCCACCCACGATGAGCAAAAATTCACTGGCCTCATCTTTTTCTACCTTCATCCAGATGCGTACCATCTCTCCCCCATCGTTCACGGTCATCACCTCCTCAAAGTTGCTCACATCCAGATCCTCTGAAATCTCAGTATAGAAATTCACTCCTTCCCACTGCCCTTCATCCTCAATGGTCAGTATTTTCACACTGGCAATCTTGTCGAAAGGAATATCGGCATCGTCAATCTCTTCTATATCCATGGCTTTAACGATTTGAAAAAGCTCTGGACTGATGCTCACAGTAGTGACTCCTTCTTTTCCACTATATTTCTTAAAGAGCTTATCTACAGCGCTGTTCTGTGCCAGAATGAATGCCGGGAAAGCCACTGCCATAACTAATAAAACAATTCTTTTCATGATTACTCGATTTAGTTTATGATTCAATTTAATTTCTCATTTCTAAACCGAAGACGAACCAGTTTAAAGTTCATTACAGAAAAATTCATGAACTTTTTCATTTATGTTTGGTTGTGTTAAATAGAAGGCTTTATTTTTGCGGAGAGCGGGATATTTTCAGTGATAAATATATTTTGAATTTTCCCGTAAAAAACTGTTTGCAAAAAATATTATTGTTTATATCTTTGCAACCGCTTTTAAAGCAATAACAGGATGACTTAGTAGCTCAGTTGGTAGAGCACATCCCTTTTAAGGATGGGGTCCTGAGTTCGAACCTCAGCTGAGTCACCATGTAACCCTTGTAACGAGCTATCATATAGCAACTTACAAGGGTTTTTTCTTTCCCATTTGTCAAAATATATGACAGTGCTAAGTGACTCTGCTTTAGCCATATGCTTCATAACATAACTAGCTGCTCTTATTTCTACACCATATCCAGTTGCAAGCGATTTCTCAGGAATTTCGTTATGTTTATGCTATCCATCGACCCCAACAGTCCAATGGTAGCATTCAGAAACATGTATCAGAATTGCATTAATTCCGTATCAATGGATATTGGGGATAGTACGTTGTTTAATATCTTTTGCAAGAGATAAAACGCCACTGTGGCTGCAAAAGGACGATAATTAACGACTAACCAGAACTGTGAGTTAAGGGGCGATGCATGTAAAGTAAACATCAAATAACTATACACATACGTTATTGCGACACGAAGTCGTATAAATTATAGTTTTACTGAGAGTTAGTTCTTTGATAAAACCTGCTGTTTCCCCAGCAGTACCCTACCGGGACAACTGATGTATGGT
>RCNC010003312.1_pt1 | contig 10553 bp, 11 predicted proteins | sample 2041301 | NCBI WGS metagenome assembly RCNC01 (sample SAMN09708231, study PRJNA481090) | Marine sediment metagenome, whole genome shotgun sequencing project. | biome: marine sediment; feature: ocean; material: sediment; isolation source: Sewage treatment plant 13A marine sediment (STP13A) ... | reverse complement strand
GGTCCCTGCGGGACTTCCCTCGTGGACATGCGGCCTTAACGGGGCCGGTCTTACAGCACATCCCTGTGCTGGAAGACCTCGATTGGCCATCCGGGCCAATCGTCCCCTACCCACCTGTCCACTCGGCACTTCGATGGTCAGGAATCCACCGGCTGTCCGCCTGGCTAGGCTGAACGGAAAACGGCCGACGTCATCCCGCGTGAGACTGATTGCTGTTTGCGTCTGACGTGTTCTTTTTCAAACACCCAAATTGAATCACCGGCTACCCCGCGCCGGACAGGGTGGAGGGCTTTCCTTGTCCGTTTTGCAGCTGATTGAGGGGTTCCGCCCGGGGCGATTTTCAGGGATGAAAATCGAGAGCCGCTTGGGCAGGAGCCCAATCGGCGCGGTCCCGATCAGGCGGGTTCCCGATTGAAGGAAGCCCCAAAGGGGCCGGCAAAGACCGGACAAGGCAAGCCCTCCACCCTGTCCGGCCTTCGGAGTACCCGCGTAATTTCAAGAATAAGTGGGAGTCGGCCGATAAGCCGGGTTCTGTCGTGGACAATCATTCATCTGGGACCGCCGTCACCGACAGCCTCAAGCAACCTACCCGAAAGCACCGCGGGCCGCGGCATTGCTTTCCTATTTGGTCTTGCTCCAGGTGGGGTTTACCATGCCGCAGAATGTTGCCACCTGCGCGGTGCGCTCTTACCGCACCATTTCACCCTTACCCCGGGTCCGGCTTGCGCCGTTGCGGGGCGGTTTCTTTTCTGTTGCACTTTCCGTAGGCTCGCGCCCCCCAGGAGTTACCTGGCACCCTGCCCTATGGAGCCCGGACTTTCCTCCCCGCTACCGACAATAAGCCGGAACAGGGCGACTGCCTGGCCGACTCCCAGGTCTATTTTCCCTCACCCGGGTGCAGAATCATAGCTCGCTGTGCATTCAGTCGTTTTTATCCAGCTCAGCATAGAGCTCACGACGTGGCACCCCATGCAACCTGGCAGCCACCCGGGCGGCCTGGCTGACCGGAAGATACTCCAACAGGGTTTTCGCCAGCGCCAGCGCTTCCGGAATTTTACTTTCACCATCGGATCGATGACCCGACACGACAAGGACAAACTCACCTTTGCGTTGATTGCTGTCACGATCAACCTGATCAATGATGTCTGCAATCGATCCACGTAAAACAGTTTCGAACTGCTTGGTCATCTCACGACATACGGCCACATCCCTTTCATCACCCAGCGCTTTTGCAAGATCGCCAAGGCTTTCCCGGATACGGTGACTGGACTCGAAAAAGACCATCGTGCGCGGTTCCGCAGCCAAAGCGGAAAGGTGTTTCAAGCGCGCCGAAGCACGCGCGGGCAGAAAACCTTCAAAGGTAAAACGATCGGTGGCCAACCCACTGATGGATAGCGCGGCAGCGATGGAACTCGGCCCGGGTACAGTCACCACCTCGATGCCAGCCGCGACCGCCAGCCGGACCAGCCGGAACCCGGGATCGGAAAGCAGCGGCGTTCCGGCATCAGACACCAGCGCCACGGACTCGCCACGGCAAAGGCGCTCAACAAGTAGCGGCGCCTTCTGTTCTTCGTTGTGCTCCTGCAAAGTCACCAACGGAGTTGTAATATTGTGCCGGGTCGTCAGTATTCGCGTGCGGCGCGTATCCTCAGCTGCAATAACGTCCACCGAGCCGAGAACGGCGAGGGCCCGTAGCGTAATATCTTCGAGGTTGCCGATCGGCGTCGCCACCACATGGAGTTGTGCATCATTCATATCAAACACATTATGGATCAATGATCCGCGCATTGCGGTATCATTTTGCAGATATGCCGACTCGAAATAAAAATTATTCATCATCCGGTGCCGTGAAACGATCGGGCCTGGGCACAGAGCTATCATGCCTTCTGCTATGCGTGGTCATGTTGGCGGGTCAGGCCTGCACCACTTCGACTCCAACACGGACAAACGGACAGGACCAGGACACGAGCGCCCAGGCCTCCTTCACACGTGGCAACTATGAACAGGCCGCACGGTCCTGGCAGCAGGACGCCCTGGAAGCGAACTCCCGCCAGGCCGGAGGTATGCGGGTGCGAGCCGCCGATGCCTGGCTACTGGCTGGCAAGCCGGGTAACGCAGAAGACGCACTACGCTGGGTCAACCGGTCCGAACTAACGTCGGGAGATGAATCCAGGCTGGACCTGGTTCTCGCAGATCTCGCCTTGAGAAATCGGCGGCCTGGCGAAGCTGAAGTACTGCTACACAAGGCCCAGACCAACCTGCCAACCACGTCAAAAGCACGTTATGACAAGCTCTATACCCGCCTGGTCAACCAGCTATCAGTTCCCGGATCCCGTAGCATCTCGAGTGCTGCGAAGCTCACTGCGGGCATGCCTTATTATGATCCCACAACTTCGGTCCAGCTGGTCCGTTCCCTGGAGGACGTTTCCTCCGCTGAGTTGGCCGTACGCGCGGATAACCCGAGAGGAGAACGCCAGTTGACCGGCTGGTTGGACCTCACCCTGGTAATCCGTCAGAACCTGGTCATCGCCGAGGGCGTGACGTCCGCAATGCAGGACTGGAAAATACGCCACCCCTTTCACCTTCTTACCGAACAGCAAGCACTCGATACATGGATGCGCTATCGCGGTCAGTTTGCGCCGCCACGAAAAGTCGCAGTACTCCTGCCGGAGACAGGGCGCCTGAAATCCGCTGGTGACGCTATCCGGGATGGTGTGATGAGCGCCTTCCTTAAAAATTCAGGCGGTGCCGAGATCCTGTTTTTCAATACCGGCGAGGATGAACAATCAGCGATCGCCGCCTATTTCAACGCGCTTGACGCCGGCGCCGACTGGATCATCGGGCCCTTACGTAAGGAGTCGGTCGAGGCCATGCTCAACCTGGCGGGAATGTCTACGCCTCTACTGGCGCTCAATGATCTGCCGGATGGGTTTACGGCCCCACCCGGCCTGGCGGGTCACGTCACCGGAATGTCGCTTTCGCAGGATGCCGAAACAACCGGTATTGCCGCACACGCAGCACAGTCGGGTTACAAAAGAGCCATCGTCATGGCGCCAGAGGACCCGTGGGGCGAGAGGATGGCCTATGCCTTCGAATCCGAATTCCTACAGGAAGACAGGCAAATCATAGCTGCAACCCGATACCTCGACTCGCAAAATGACCATAGCGCCGCCCTGGAACGTTTGTTGAAAATAGATGAGAGCAAAGCACGTAAGAAACGGTTGGAAAACACCTTGCAGTTGAAATTGGAATTCGAACCGGTTCGACGACAGGATGTTGACGTCATTTTTCTGGCCGCCAACCCGACTCAAGCCAAGCTGATTCGGCCACAACTGCGGTTCCACGAAGCGGGAGACATTCCGGTATATGCAACAGCCAGGGTGTTTTCCGGGCAACCGGATCCTGCACGCAACCAGGACCTCAACGGTATTCGCTTCCCGGCTACTCCGTGGCAATTGACTCATTCATCCAGCAAAGATATTCCCGAGCTGGAAAGCATCAGACGTGGCAGCCTGGGCTCTTTATTCGCGTTAGGACAGGATGCGTGGAATCTACTGCCCTGGCTGGGGCTGATGAAGAAAGACCCTGACTTCAGCTTTCCCGGGCAATCCGGATACTATCGTTCTGCCAACCAGGACATGTTGAACCGGGCGCCCGCCTGGGCTGAATTCAAACGGGGCCGGCCGGCACCCCTGAGCACTCCTGAGACGGTAACGCCTGCACATTCAGGAGAATGACCACAACACGTGAGTGTGGCAGTCACTGGGAGAAGATTGCAGAGTCGTTTCTCAACGCAAAAGGTCTGAAAACGCTCGATCGAAATTATCTGGCCCGGGTTGGTGAGATCGACCTCGTCATGCTGGACGGCAGCACACTGGTCTTCACCGAGGTGCGATACCGCGCGAACGACAGCCACGGCACGGGTGCCGACAGTGTCACCCGAACCAAACAAAGGCGGATCAGCAACGCAGCGCGCCGCTACCTGCAATACCACCCTCAGCTGTCAACGAGGCCCTGCAGATTCGATGTCATCTCTATTGGTTCAAATGAAGGCCGGACATTGCTGGACTGGATCAAAAGTGCTTTTGACGCCGTCTAGCCTACCTCTGATTTACATGAAGCGGGAAGCCAGCGCCAGACATGCCATCGCATAAGCTGCGGCGACGATATCGTCAAGCATGATACCCAGACCACCACCAAACCGCTTCTCAGTCCAGCGAATCGGCCAGGGCTTCAGGATATCGAACAAGCGGAACAAAACGAACGCCGCCAGCCACCACGGCCAGGAAACCGGGATAAAAGCCACCGTCAGCCAGTAGGCTACCATTTCATCCCAGACAATCCCTCCCGGGTCGTGCTGGCCCAGCTGCCGACTGCTGACATCGCACAGGTAAACCCCCACCAGAAAGAGCATCAGCAGCACAGGCCAGTACCAGACCAACGGCAGGCTCTTGAGCAAATATGCGAAAGGTATCGCCATTACGGTACCCATGGTGCCGGGTGCGAAGCGCGAAAGTCCGGAACCAAATCCGAAAGCAAAGACGCCTGCCGGTGTACGCAATGCGACCCTGCGGACTGCCGGATCCTGATCGAACAACCCGATCATTGCTTCTCTCCCTGTTGCGGCCCGAAGTGCAGGTAACCAGTGGCTTCCGGCCGAAAAAGCTCACCTTGCGGTGTTAAGAGTTCAACACCGGAGCGGCCATTGATCGTACCAATGACGGTCAGCTCAACGCTGGTGGTGAGGCTTATTTCCTTCAACCTGTTTTCAGAGCCGCGCGGAATGGTGAAGCACAATTCATAGTCATCCCCACCTGACAGCTGAAGAGGCCAGCGCGACTCTTCCGGAAGCGCATTCAGACTGCCGGGGGCGGGAAGACGTCCCAAATCGATGGACGCACCGACTCCAGACTGCTCGAGAATGTGCCCCAGGTCTGCCACAAGGCCATCCGACAGATCAATACAGGAGGTAGCCAGCCCCTGAAGCGCCCGCCCTGTATCCAGGCGTGGCAACGGGAAGTCAAGCGCCCTTTGGTCATCAGGACAAGGGCTATTCCCCTGCCGCAACATGCTCAATGCATTAGCAGCCGCACCCAACGTTCCGGAAACAGCCACCAGGTCTCCCGGGCAGGCACCGGACCGGGTCATGGCCTTGCCTTTTTCGACCAGGCCCAGTGCCGTGATGCTGATACTCAGTGGACCGGAACTGGTATCTCCGCCGACCAGGCTGATGCAGAACCGGCCGGCCAGTTCTGCCATGCCTCCTGCAAACTCATCCAGCCAGTTCTGATTTTCTGCCGGCAGGGTCAAAGCCATCAGGAACCAGGCGGGAATCGCCCCCATCGCTGCCAGATCACTCAAATTGACGGCCAGGGCTTTGTGGCCGATGGCGGCCGGCGCCGTATTCGCGGGGAAATGGACACCTTCCACCAGCGTATCTACGCAAACTACTAATTCGCGGTCAGCCGGCACGCCCAAAACAGCAGCATCATCACCGATGCCGAGTTCGCAGCCTGTGGATGGACTGCCGGGCGGGAGGCAGATAAGGTCCTTCAGTCGGCCAATCAGGTCAAATTCAGGCATACCGGTCAGGGAGTCCGGGCGCCATCCATCTCAATGGATCGCCAGGTCTTCGCAGCCTTGTCCAGAACAGCGTTAACATAAGCATGGCCTTGCTCCGAACCAAATCGGTGAGCAAGATCTACGCACTCGTCTACAACTACAGGGACGGGTAAATCGGGGCAATTGAGCATTTCATAAGCTCCAATCCTGAGCACCACTTTCTCCATGACGTCCAGTTGCTCAAGGGGACGATCCAGATAGGGGCGGAGTTGCTCGTCCAGGTGCTCCTGAGCAGCAGTGATACCTAACAGCAGCTCTTCAAAATACGGTTCATCCACTCCACTCATGTCCTGTACGGCGCGAAACTGATCAAGGATCTTCCGGGGATCCTGATCAGTCATTTGCCACTGATAAATGGCCTGCAACGCCCGGCGGCGTGCCCGGCGGCGGGGCTCAAAACGGCCTTGCTGCTGCATCAACTGTCCAGCCCTGCGAGATGCTGTTGCACCGCACGCTGGGTTTCAACCATTTCGACCGCCGTCATGACCGCATCGTATCCTTTGTTTCCTTCACCTGTACCTGCGCGCTCCAAAGCCTGTTCGATGGTATCGGTAGTGAGAACACCGAAGGTCACAGGGATACCATGGTCCAGAGAAATACGGGTCAAGCCACTGGCACATTCACCAGCGACGTAGTCGAAGTGCGGAGTTCCGCCACGAATCACGGCGCCCAGCGCTATCACGGCATCGTACTTGCCGGACGCCGCTAGCTGAGACGCCAACAGGGGCAACTCAAAGGCTCCGGGCACCCATATTATGGCCTGTTGCGAACCATCGATCCCCAGCCGGTCCAGCGCATCCTGTGCGCCAGAGACCAGTTGGTCAACGATAAACCGGTTGAATCGGCTGGCTATGACCGCGACACGCATGTCATTACCTGGCTCATTTGCACTGATTTCCTTCATGTCTCTTCCGCCTTTGCAGCCAGTGTTTCAATGTATTCTTCCACCTCAAGACCGAAACCGGCGAGACCGGTCAGCTTCCAGGGCGCACTCAGCACACGCATTCTTCGAACGCCGAGGTCGGCAATGATCTGCGCACCAATGCCATAAGTTCGCAATTCACGCGATCGGCGGTTATCACCGCTGGGCGCTATCGGGGGTGCTGGCTTTTGCTGAATCTGGCGCAGCATTTCATCGTCGTCCTTGTTACCGCCAAGGACCAAAGCCAGCCCGGCACCCGTGTCATCGATCTGCTCCATGGCCGTGCGTAAAGGCATGCCGAAATCAGAGCGTCTGATAGACAGCACGTCAATGAGTGGGTTCTGGACATGCACCCTGACCAGGAAAGGCTCGTCGGGATTGGGCACCCCACGCATCAAGGCCAGGTGCAGGTGGTCCTCAATCAAGTCGCGGTAGGTATGCAGAGCAAAGGTGCCAAAATCGGTTTCAACTTCATGCGTCGAGATGTGCTCAACGGATTTTTCAGTTTCCATCCGGTAGTGGATCAGGTCTGCAATGGTGCCGATTTTCAACCCATGTTCCTGTGCGAATGTCTCCAACTCGGGTCGGCGCGCCATGCTGCCATCTTCATTCAGAATTTCGACCAGCACCGCCGCAGGCTCAAGGCCAGCGAGCATGGCCAGGTCTACGCTTGCCTCCGTGTGGCCCGCCCGGGTTAATACGCCGCCGGGTTGGGAAATCAAGGGAAAGACATGTCCAGGCTGGCTGAGGTCTTCAATCTGTGCATCCGGCTTGACCGCTGTGCGTATTGTGTGTGCCCGGTCGTAGGCTGAAATGCCGGTAGTAATACCCTCTGCAGCCTCGATCGAAACGGTAAAGTTGGTCGAAAACCGTGCCTGGTTTTCATTGACCATCAATGGCAACTGCAGCTGTCGGCAGCGCTCACGGGTTAGCGGCAGGCAGATGAGGCCACGGCCAAATCGCGCCATAAAATTGATATCCTCCGGCCGGACCTTAGAGGCAGCCATGACCAGGTCGCCCTCGTTCTCGCGCTCCTCGTCATCCATCATGACGATCATTCGCCCGGCCCGTAACTCCTCGAGCAATTCAGGGATGGTATTTAGTTTTGTTGTTGTCATGTCTTATTCCTGGACCAAATCCTGGTCTTGCAATTCCGGGTTCATGAGGCGTTCCAGATAACGTGCGATCAAGTCCACCTCGATATTTACTTCATCACCTGGAGCGAGCCCGCCAAGCGTTGTGACCTCAAGCGTATGTGGAATGAGGCACACTGAAAACCTGTGGTTGTCGACTTCGTTGACCGTCAGGCTGACGCCATCGATACAAACCGATCCTTTCTTTGCGATATACCGGGCCAATCTACCGGGCACTTCAAACTCAAACCGCTCAGCGCGTGCATCTTCATGCCGTGTAAGCAACTTGCCTTTACCATCTACATGCCCGGTCACCATATGCCCGCCAAGGCGGGCTTCCAGGCTCAGTGCCAATTCGAGGTTAACCGCCGCTCCCTGCGACAAGCCGCCCAGGGTGGTAAGGCTGAGTGTCTCCTGGGATACATCGGCGAAAAAGCCTTCGGTTCCAGGTTCGAGCATGGTCAGACAAGCCCCGGAAACCGATATGCTGTCGCCCACACCCGCATTTTCCAGGCTCAGTTCCTTGCAGACTATGTGCAGGCGACAGTCGCCGCCAACAAGGGTCTTTTTCTGCACTATTCCTTTGCTTGCAACAATTCCGGTAAACATGGTCAGTCTCTGAATTGGGGTTGAAAACGGAGTCTCAGGTCATCACCGAAGTGGACGCTCTCCAGCATGGTTAGATGCGTTCTATCCGCCATGGATTCAAGCGGGCCAAGAGCGAAAGGCCCTGCACCACCGTCGCCCAGCAATAAGGGTGCCTGGTAAATCAACAATTCATCAACAAGGCGCGCCCTGAGCAGCGAACCACATAGCCGGGAACCGGCCTCCACCTGTACTTCATTGACCTCCAGGCCGGCCAGGTCAGCAAGTAAGGTCTCAAGGCTGACTACCCCATCAACGGACTCTATGCGCAGGCAGTGTGCGCCACTGCCTGCCAGTTCCCCTGCAACCGGAATTGAAGCATCTCCTGCAATTACAACACGTTCCGGCTGCGCCAGAATCCGACTGTTGAACGGAGTCCGCCAACGGCTATCGACTACCACTTTCAAGGGTTGCTGCACGTCCACGCTGACGCGGGCATCCATCGACGGATCATCGGCCAGCACGGTTCCGATTCCGGTCATGATGGCAGACGACCGGGCCCGCCACTGCTGCACATCCCTGCGTGATGCTTCGCTGCTGATCCACTTGCTCTCACCGTTCTGTAAGGCAATCCTGCCATCAAGGCTGATCGCGCTCTTGACCCGCACCCAGGGCCGCCCCACCCTCATCCGCATCATGAAGCCGCAATTGAGTGCTTCAGCTTCATTTGCCATCAAGCCGGTCTCAACGTCAATTCCGGCTGCCCGGAGCTGCGAAAGACCAGCGCCGTTTACAGATGGGTTTGGGTCCTGCGAGGCGATGACCACGCGTTTAATCCCGGCCTCGACCAAAGCGTCGCTGCAGGGTGGCGTCCGGCCATGGTGACTACAGGGTTCAAGCGTGACATAGGCTGTTTTCCCCCGGGCATCGCCACCGGCATCGCGCAAAGCCATGATTTCCGCATGCGCACCACCCACTTCTTCATGCCAGCCTTTACCAGCAATACTGTCCCGGCCCGCGATAACACACCCGACCCGCGGGTTGGGGTCCGTGGTGAAAAGGCCTTTGCGGGCTAACTGCAGGGCCGTGGCCATGCATTCGTGATCAAACTTTGAAAAGCTCACTGCTTACGCCGTTTACCCGATGCCGCAGCGCGATCCAGTAACGAAATCTGGCGCTTATCGCCGTCGGCCGGTGCATCTCTCTCCAGGCTTTCGATGACGTCACGAAAAGCCTGTACGTCTTCAAACCGCCGGTAGACCGATGCAAAGCGGACATACGCCACCTGGTCCAGCTTGCTCAGTTCGCGCATGACCCATTCACCCAGCAGGGAGCTGGTGATCTCGGAATCCTCAACGGTGGAAATCTCGCGCAGCAGTGAGCGAATCGAACGTTCCACTTCGCGCGTCTCCACCGGGCGCTTTTCCAATGCACGCAGCATACCCTCGCGGAGTTTTTGTTCTGAAAATGCTTCTCTGGCACCATCGGCCTTAATGATGCGCGGCGCTTTCAATTCCGGGCCTTCGTACGTATTAAAGCGGGAACCACACTCTTCGCACTGCCGGCGACGGCGAATCTGCATACCATCACGGGTCAGGCGTGAGTCCACCACCCGCGTATTCTCATGATTGCAAAAAGGGCACCACATTCTAAGGGGTCGCGCTTCCCTGCTCCCGTCGCAGGCGACGGAAGGCGGCTGCGCTTGACGGAGTGATTTGATTGTCCTTCTGGCTTCGCCAGCAAGGACAAACCCGATCACCAGCAAATTTAAAAATCATTGTGAGTACACCGGGTGATTACGGCAGAGGTCGAGGGCGGCCTGTTTGGCTTTTTGTTCTACCTCGGCGTTGCCGACGTCATCAAGCACGTCACAGATGACTCCAGCCAGTTGCTGGCAATCTTCCACGTTGAACCCGCGGGTTGTTACTGCCGGGGTTCCCAGGCGCAGGCCGCTGGTTACAAAGGGTGAGCGGGGTTCTCCGGGTACCGTGTTCTTGTTAAGCGTGATGTATGCCCGACCAAGTGATTCTTCAGCATCCTTGCCGGTGAAACCCATACCGATCAGGTCGATCAGCAACAGGTGGTTGTCGGTACCGCCTGAAACGATCTTGTAACCGCGTTCCAGGATGACAGCAGCCATCGCGCGTGCATTGTCGATCACGTCGCGCTGGTAGACCTTGAACTCCGGGTCAAGTGCTTCCTTGAAAGCGACCGCCTTAGCCGCGATGGCATGCATCAGGGGACAGCCCTGGGTGCCGGGAAACACCAGTGAATTGAGCGCCTTTTGCATC
>RCNC010003311.1_pt1 | contig 10554 bp, 11 predicted proteins | sample 2041301 | NCBI WGS metagenome assembly RCNC01 (sample SAMN09708231, study PRJNA481090) | Marine sediment metagenome, whole genome shotgun sequencing project. | biome: marine sediment; feature: ocean; material: sediment; isolation source: Sewage treatment plant 13A marine sediment (STP13A) ... | reverse complement strand
CATCATATTCGAGGGCACTTTGCGCAGCCAGGGTTTCGAAACTCTGGGTGTCGCGCGGAATAATTCGCAAACGTGGCGCCTTGATCGCGGCAACCTGCGCTGCATTGAGGCGCACAAAGCTATCGACGGTTTTGAGTAGCGATGATAATTTCATGATTGGATGACAATGCGCTTATTTCAAGACAAAAAAAAGGGTGCGCGAGCACCCTTATTTTTGCAAGCTGATTACAGTAACCAGCGACAGGAACTATTACCCGTAGCGTTTACGGAACTTGTCAACCTGCTTCGCAGTTTGCAGAATGTGCTGTTTGCCGGTGTAAAATGGGTGTGAATTGCTGGAAATTTCAAGCTTCAACAATGGGTATTCGTTACCGTCTTCCCATTTGATGGTTTCACGTGTCGGTACTGTCGATTTCGTTAAAATGGCGAAATCGGATGAAATATCCTGGAAGACGACGTCTCTGTATTTGGGATGAATGTCTTGTTTCATGGTGTAGCTGCTTCAGGGCTAGTCGATAAAGGGCGCGAATTTTGACCTTTTAGCGATCAAAGTGCAAGTTATTTTTGACTAAATGCTATCTGTACAGAGTGCTATTTAGGCGACATTGTTAAAGTGCTTTGTGATCAAGGCTGGATAAAACCTTGAGCCGCCGGTAAGCCGGCGAGTTATCCACAATTTCTGTGGATAACTCTGTGCATAACCTTGTCGGAGAATACGCAGAGCCAATGGTAGCCTAGGGTTTTGTTAAATGTATCAATTTTTAACCAACGTATAAAATTCATTAAAATCAACGACTTAAATTAGAGTAGAAATAACCAAAAAAAACTTCGTGAAATTTCTTGACATTTTTACGAAGGTTTTTCAGCTGTGCATAATTTTTGGATTGGATTCGAAAAAAGGCTTGCTTTTCGCGCTTTCGAGGGTGAGGAACATCGCTTGCAGGTCGTTCAAATGACAAAACCCCAGCTCGGTTGGTGTTATCTTTTCTCCATTGTATTCGATCAAACCCTTATCGCGTGCCTGTTTCAGAGTGGGTAATACCTCGCTTAACGATAATCCTGTGTTGTCGTGAAACAGACGGGTATCGAACCCCTGTTTGAGTCGCAGCGTGTTCAGCATGAACTCGAAACTAAGGTCGGCGGCGCTCAATTCGGTCTCGCTTGCGATGCGCGCTGCACCCTGCTGTGCGAGATAGGCGCGCGGATGTCGCAAGCGCACCCGGCGGATAACCCGATCTTCACCCGCCAGCGTGATCTTTCCATGAGCACCCGCGCCGATGCCGAGGTAATCCCCGAAGTGCCAGTAATTGAGATTGTGCTGCGACTGTTGCTTTGCTTGGGCGTAGGCGGAAATTTCATATTGGTGGTAGCCCGCAGCATCGAGTTGCAGCTGACAGGCCTGTTGCTGATCGAAGCACAGGTCGTTATCCGGCATGTTTTGTGGCTGGTGACGGTGAAACAGGGTATTCGGCTCTATGGTCAACTGATAGTGCGACAGGTGTTCGGGCGCCAGTTCAATCGCCTGAGCCAGATCAGCCTGTGCCTCGGCCACACTCTGCCCGGGTAAGCCAAACATGAGGTCCAGGTTAATGTTTTCGAAACCGGCATCGCGTGCCAGTTGAAAAGTCAGCCTGGCCTGTGCTGAATCATGCACCCGCCCAAGTGTTGCCAGCTGAGCGTTGTCAAAACTTTGTACGCCGATGGACAGGCGATTAACCCCGGCCTCGCGATATCCCCGGTAGTTGGCGGCATCTGCACTGCCGGGATTGGATTCCATGGTGATTTCGATCAAGGGGCCCAGATTAATCAGCGAACGTAAGCCTGAAAACAAACGCTCGATGGCATCGGCTGAAAATAATGAAGGCGTGCCACCGCCAATAAATATCGACTCGATTCGCCGTCCCCAGATCAGTGGTAACTCCTGCGCGAGATCGTCCAGCAGTGCGTCAACATAGGCTTGCTCGGGAATCGAATCTGCCTGGTGTGAATTGAAATCGCAATAGGGGCATTTCTGTTCGCACCAGGGCAGGTGAATATAGAGTCCAAGTGGTGGATTGCTACTAAACATCGCTATCCATGATTTTGCGCTTTAACTCAACGAGTGCTTTGCCGCGATGACTCAGTCGGTTTTTATCGGCGGCACTGAGCTCGGCGCTGGTACAGCCGAGTTCGGGCAGGAAGAAGTAGGGGTCGTAGCCGAATCCACCGTCACCGGCCGGTTGCAGTTGAATAACACCTTCCCAACTGCCTTCGCAGATCAGCGGCGATGGATCGGCGGCGTGGCGCATTAACACGATGACTGCACGATAGCGCGCGCTGCGCTCGGCAGCGGGTACTGCGTGTAACTTCTCTACCAGTAATGCGTTATTGGTCGCATCGCTCGCCCCCGGGCCGGAGAAGCGAGCACTGTAGACTCCGGGGGCACCATTGAGTGCATCAACTTCGATACCTGAATCGTCCGCCAACGCCGCTAATCCGGTCTGTTTCGCTGCGTGACGGGCCTTGATAATCGCGTTTTCGACGAAGGTGGTTCCAGTTTCGGCGACTTCTTCCACATTAAATTCGGATTGCGCCGTCAGCTGGTAACCGAGATCGTCGAGAATCGCCGATAACTCGAGCAGTTTGCCGGAGTTACCTGATGCAAGTACCAGTTGTTTCACGCCGGCAACTGCATTTTGAAGATTCGGTTGATGCCAGTGCGGGCCAGCGCCAGCATCTCACCGAGCTCCGCTTCGCTAAATGCCGCTGCTTCGGCGGTTCCCTGAACCTCGATAAAACCGCCCTGATCATTCATGACCACATTCATGTCGGTATCTGCGACTGAGTCTTCAGCGTAATCGAGGTCGAGTACAGGGGTTCCCCTATAGATGCCGACCGAAATCGCGGCAACCTGGCACTGGATAGGATTCTGTTTCAGGTCACCTTTGTCGATCAGACCTTGAATTGCATCCGACAGTGCGACCCAGGCGCCACTAATTGATGCTGTGCGGGTTCCGCCATCGGCCTGGATGACATCGCAGTCGATGGTCACGGTGCGCTCACCGAGAATTTTGGTATCGATACAGGCACGCAGTGCGCGCCCGATCAGTCGCTGAATTTCGAGAGTTCGTCCACCCTGCTTGCCGACATTGGCTTCACGACGCATACGACTGCCGGTAGAGCGGGGCAGCATACCGTATTCGGCAGTGACCCAGCCGCTGCCCTTGCCGCGCAAAAAACCGGGGACCGAGTTGTCTACCGAGGCGGTGCAAATAACGCGCGTATCGCCGCATTCGATCAATACCGAGCCGTCGGCGTGCTTGATGTAGTTGCGGGTAATGTTGATCGGTCGTAACTCGTCCGCGGTGCGGGAACTGGGGCGCATAAGCTGGTCTCCATAAATTGAGCGGCAATTATACTCATCGGACCCGGAGTCGTCCGCAATATTCGCTGCTCGGTTAGTCATCACCTTAAGTATAGAGAAGCACTAAAGTGCGCTATGATGCGCACCTACTGACAACCCTTAACTTTTACATTAGAGAGAACGGATAGTGATACGAAGCATGACCGCCTTTGCGCGGGTGCAGCAAAGCAACGAAGCTGGATCGATTACCTGGGAGTTGCGTTCTGTCAATCACCGCTACCTTGAGCCCGGCATCAAGCTACCTGACGAGTTCAGACAGCTCGAACCTGAAATTCGCAAATTGCTGGGGCGGTATCTGACCCGCGGCAAGGTCGACCTGTCGTTGCGATACAAAATCGATCAACAGCAGCAGAGCGCGATTCCACTCAATGAGGATATCGTTATTAGCCTGCGTGAAGTCGAGCGGAAAGTGTTGAATATCGTGCACGATGGCAGGAAGTTGTCAGTTGCCGATATTCTGGGTTGGCCGGGCGTAATTAGCGAAGGTGAACGTGATCTGTCTGCATTGTTGCAACTCTCTACGACTTGTCTTGAAGCGGCGCTTGTGCAGTTGCAGGAAAGTCGCGAATCCGAGGGCAGTGCGCTCGAGGAAATGATTCGTAGTCGCTGCCAGCAGATTAGCGACATTGTCGCTGAAGTACGCAAGCATCGACCCGAGTTGATCGTCGCGCTGCGCGAAAAATGGTCGGCGGCACTGGATGAGAAGTTACAACAGTGGCGCGAATCAGCTAACGAAAACCGGCTCGAGCAAGAGTTGGTGATGCTCGCACAAAAGCTAGATGTCGAGGAGGAACTCGATCGACTGGATACGCACATCGCCGAAGTCCTCAAGGTGCTTGATCGTGATGAAGCGGTCGGCCGCCGGCTCGATTTCCTGATGCAAGAGCTGAATCGCGAGGCTAATACCCTGGGGTCAAAATCACAGGATGGAGTAACTACGCAGCAGGCAGTTGATCTCAAGGTGCTGATTGAGCAGATGCGCGAACAGGTGCAGAACATCGAGTAGCCTGGCGCGCAATCGTGAAACTTAGCATCTCATCTTTTAGTGCATTACTGGTCGGTAGTCTCAGCCTGGTGATGTTCATACTGTGGATGTTATCCCTGCTGGTGCTCTCTGAACGGCAGAATGAACAGGCCGGTAGCACCTTGCAGCACAATTTACAGGCGCAGATTCAGCAGTTGCAACAGAATCAGCAATTGTGGCTGCAATCGCAGTATTACCTGATCAATACACTGGCAGAGTCGCCCGACGATAATCAGAATTTCCAGTCTTTCCTGTGGGGATACTATCAACGTAACCCAAGCATCTGGGCGGTTAACCTGATTCAGTTCAACGAGCGAGGATTGCCCTTGTCGCAATCCACCAAACCCGGGTGTCTGCAGCCCGGTCAGATGCTGCACTATAATTTCGATAATTTTCTGGTGCCGCGTATTTCCAGTTGCCGCATTGATGACAAGGCGTTGCTCGAAATTGCTGGCCCGGTTGGTTCTGATGACGATGCCGTGGTGCTGCTGGTGAGCATGGACTATTTTCATTTCCTCAACGAGTTTTCGAATCTAACCGACCGTAAACTGCAACGTGCGACAGATACGGCAGAGGGTTTTCAGTTCCAGGAATTCGGGATATCAGAGAACGACAGTGAAATCATTAGCGTCAACGTCGGAACTCCTGGTGCGGTGGTTGGCGAGCTTCATTTGAAGCCCCATCCGACTTCATACTGGGCGCTTTTCGAGCGCCAGGCTGTGGTGGTTTTGCTGGTGCTGGTGTCGGCAGCAATACTGGTCTGGTTGCTGCTGCATCTGTTTTTGTTCAAACCGATGCAGTTACTGGCCGGCAAGATGCGTGTTGCTGTCCATGGTCAACCGAAGGACGGAATAACCTCTGCGGATGAGATCAAGCCCGGGCTAACCAAGATGGTTGAGTATTTTAACCTGATGCAGAAAACCGCTCGACTTGATCCCGTCACCGGGCTGAATAACCGGGTGATATTCGAGGATCGGCTCGCGCAGGCGATACGCGAAGGCAAGCGCAGCGGTCGCAAATATGCATTGGTATTGATTGATCTGCAGGGCCTTGATGAGTTTGTGCAACATCGCGGGCAATATGTTGTCGATGCATTGCTACGGCAGGTCGCCGAAGGTTTGCGCGAAAGTTTGCGTGAGAGCGATCACCTGGCCCGGTTCGAACGCAATCTGTTTGCGTTGTTGCTCGAAGTACAGCAACGTGACCAGTTGCATAACCTGGTTGAAAAACTCTACCTGACATTAATTCGCCGATACAGCGTGTTTGAGCGCGAGTTTGAACTGGATGCCTTTATCGGCGTCTCGATCTATCCGGATCATGCGGTCGATGCCAACGAGCTCTACCAAAAAGCCAGTGTCGCTCTTGTCTCGGCTGAGCATAGTGAATGGCCCATAGAGTATTTCCATGAAGATGAGGATGAAACCGATACCTCAGGATTTACCATCATCCAGTCGCTGCGCCGAGCTATTGAGCGCGATGAACTGAAGTTGGTGTATCAGCCCGTAGTTGATTTGCAAAGCTATCAGACGGTGTATCTCGAAGCATTACTGCGCTGGAAGGACCCAGAGGGGCACGATGCCTCCATCGAGAAAATCATTCTCCTGGCCGAGCAGAATCATTTGATCAAGTCGCTCACTAACTGGATCATCGAGTCCGCCTGTCGCTTTGTCAGTCAGCCCGGGATGCAGGATGTGGCAGTCGGCATCAACCTGTCGATGATCGACCTGCATGACCGTCGCCTGCCTGAGCGCATCGAATCATACTTGCAGCAGTACGGAGTGAAGCCATCACAGATCTTCATCGAGATCACCGAAGGTCAGATCATGCAGGAACCGGAAAAAGTAATTGAAGTTCTCGCTCATCTCGGCGTGATGGGCTTGTCGCTATCCATAGACGATTTTGGTACTGGACAGGCATCGCTGACTTATTTGAAGGAACTGCCGGTCGAAAAGCTCAAGATAGATCAGTCTTTCGTGCGTGATATTGTGAGCAATCCGGACGACCAGTTGATCGTACGCGCGACTATCGAACTTGCTCATACACTCGACCTGAAGGTGGTTGCCGAGGGGGTTGAGACGCTGGCGGTTTGCGAGATGCTATCTGAAATGAAGTGCGATCATGTGCAGGGTTATTACATCAGCCGGCCACTGGAAGCAGAGCAGGTTGCCGACTGGTTTGAGACCCTGGTCAAACCAGACCTTTTTCGGAAAGGCAGGTAATTTCATCACCGATGATGACGTGGTCGAGTACCCGTATATCAACCAGCCCTAATGCTTTGCGCAAGCGTTCGGTGATGCGAATATCAGCCTGGCTGGGCTCGCTTACCCCGGAAGGGTGGTTATGTGCAAGGATGACTGCGGCGGCATTGTCGGCCAGGGCCTGTTTGACGACTTCGCGCGGATAGACGCTGGCACCGTCGATGGTTCCGCGAAATAGTTCGCGGTAAGCGATAACACGGTTGCGGTTATCGAGCATCAGGCAGGCAAAGACTTCATGTTCGTGATCGCGCAGACGTGCCTGCAGATACTGACGGGTTTGTGCCGGACTTGTCAGGCAATCCTCACGAGCCAGGTTCTCTGCAAAATGGCGGCTGGTGATTTCAAGTGCCGCTTGCAGCAGGGCGAATCTGGCGGTGCCAAGACCTTTGCCCGAACAGAACTGGTTAATATCGGCATCCAGAATGCCGCGCAGAGAGCCGAAGTCCTTTAATAACTGTCGACCCAGGTCAACCGCAGAGCATCCCGCTCGGCCGGTGCCTAGAAATATCGCCAGTAATTCGGCATCCGATAGCGCTGCTGCACCTCGGCTGATGAGTTTTTCGCGGGGTCTTTCGGCGCTCGGCCAATCGGAAATTGTCATTGGTAATCCTTTACCTGATGTCCTTAGTCGCTAAAATAGACCAAATGGAAGCGCTCTTCAACAAGAAAATTCTGCTCGGGGTCAGCGGTGGTATCGCCGCCTATAAATCAGCGGAGCTGGTGCGATTGCTGATAAAGGCCGGCGCCGAAGTGCGCGTGGTGATGACGCCGGCGGCACGTGAATTCGTGCAACCGCTGACGTATCAGGCCTTGAGTGGTCATCGAGTGTATGTTGATCTGTTTGACGCGGAAGCTGATTCGGCGATGGATCATATAGAACTCGCACGCTGGTGCGACATGATGCTGGTGGCGCCTGCTTCGGCGGATTTTCTCGGTAAGATGAGCGCGGGATACGCTGACAACCTGCTGCTGACGCTGTGTTTAGCCAGTCGACAGGCGGTGGCAGTGGCTCCGGCGATGAACCAGCAAATGTTTGCCAACGATGCAACCGCTGCCAACCTCGAGCTATTGAACCAGCGTGGCGTTCTGGTGTGGGGTCCTGATGCCGGGGAACAGGCCTGTGGTGATGTTGGACCCGGGCGGATGCTTGAGCCTGCGCAGTTGCGGGCAAACATCGAGACACATTTTCAACCCGGTAGACTGACGGGTGTTGAAGTGCTGCTCACAGCAGGGCCGACGCGTGAAGCGATTGATCCGGTGCGCTACATCAGCAATCGTAGCTCTGGAAAAATGGGCTACGCACTTGCCCAGGCCGCGTTAGATGAAGGTGCCAGGGTCACTCTGGTGAGTGGTCCGGTTGCACTGCAAGCGCCAGCAGGCGTCGAACTGATCAGTGTTGAATCCGCCAAACAAATGCACGATGCGGTGATGCAGCGGGTCGCGCAGAGCGATATTTTTATCGCCTGTGCTGCCGTCTCGGATTATCGTATCGATCAGCAAGCCGATCACAAGATCAAGAAATCGACCCAGACTATGACGCTGTCGTTGGTGCCAAATGTGGATATTCTGGCGACGGTGAGCGCGCATCAGCAGCGTCCGTTTTGCGTAGGTTTCGCAGCGGAAACGCGCGATCTCGAAAAATATGCGCTCGATAAGCTGGAACGCAAGAACCTCGATATGATTGCTGCCAATCTGGTCGCGGACGGCACGGGCGGTTTTGACAGCGATGTCAATCGCCTCGAGGTGTTCTGGCAGGAGGGGAGGCACAGTATTGCGCAGGCCAGCAAGCGCGAGGTTGGGAAACAGCTTATCGAATTGATTGGTGAGCGCTATACTGGCGCGCCTATCCACAAGCCCAACCCAGCATGAGTGTAAACAAGAATAGCGTCGCCGAGATCCTGGTCGAGGCCTTGCCCTATATCCAGGCCCTCGATCAGAAAACTGTAGTGATCAAGTTTGGCGGTAACGCCATGGTGGACGAAGCCTTAAAGAGCAGCTTCGCGCAAGATATCGTCATGCTGAAGCAGGTTGGAGTCAATCCTGTCATCGTCCACGGTGGTGGCCCACAAATTGGCAAGTTACTGGAGCAAATCGGCAAGCAGAGTCGATTTATCAAGGGCATGCGGGTAACCGATAATGAAACCATGGACGTGGTGGAAATGGTTCTCGGAGGACAGGTGAACAAACAGATCGTGTCGCTCATCAATCGTCACGGTGGTCGTGCGGTAGGCTTGACCGGTAAAGATGGCGGCCTCATTACTGCGCGCAAGATGAAACTTGCCGATAGCGATTCAGTGAACGAAGACCTGGGTCAGGTGGGTGAGGTTGAATCGATTGATCCGCGAGTGGTAACGATGCTGGACAAAGGCGACTTTATTCCGGTTATTGCGCCAATTGGCGTCGGCTCAGATGGGACCTCGTATAACATCAATGCGGATCTGGTAGCTGGCGAACTCGCCCGTGTGCTGGGTGCGGAAAAGCTGTTGCTGCTTACCAATACTCCGGGCGTACTCGATCCCGATGGTAATTTGTTGACTGGTCTAAGCGCTGCCGAAACGGAGCGACTGATCGCCAGTGGCGTTATTCACGGTGGTATGTTGCCCAAGGTGCGTTGTGCTTTGGACGCGGTCAATGGCGGTGTGGCTACCAGCCAGATTATCGACGGCCGCATCAAACATTCTGTGTTGCTGGAGTTGTTGACCGATAGTGGAGTGGGTACCTTGATTAACGGGGAATCGAACCGAATTTAACGGTCCTGATATTTGCGATACGCTCCATCCGCACATGGTTGGCGGAAGGTGGGTCTAGTTCTGGGCGGACTTGAGCGACCTGAAACGTTCTAAATCAAGTTCATACCTCTGTCGGAGTTTTTCCTTTTCCAGTTGTTTTCCTTCCATTTGGGCGTTTCGAATTTCGACTTTACGTTCAAAATGTTCGATTTTCTGCGCCAGACCACCGGGAACCTCTTTATCCTTGGAGGTGAAATTGTTGTCCGCTTTGTGCTGCAGCGTGTCGAGTTTTCCCTGCGTTATTTCGAGGCTGGATTCGATCAGCAGAATCACCGAGTCGATGGATTCCATGCGGTTATCGCGTGCATGCTCGATCTCTTCCTCGCTACTGAAGGAAAGCAGTAGTACCCGATCCTGGTGGTCCTCTATCCTTTTGATGCGTGCTTCTTCGAGCTGCTGTTCATCAAGTTTGCGCTTGGCCTCTGCCTCGATGGCAATTTCTGCGGGCGTCTTGGCCGCATTTTTAGTGCTCAATACTACGCCCTGGGGACTTAGCCGCTGATGCCCCCTTTGACTCTGGTTTGGTGGCAACCGATCGCTGTAGCGAATCTTGCCGTTTTCATCGACCCATTTGTACAGGGTGGAAGCCACCAACGGGAAGCTCACTGCGCAAAGCAGCACCGCTACCATTAGCCCTGACCATCGGGTTGAACCGGCATTTTTCAATGTCATTGCAACGCGCACTCTGAATATTTTTCCTAAATCCGATCAAAAAACACGAAATCGTAGGTTTTATAATAGGTCAATAATCGATATTTTTCATTAATTTGCAGTTTAATGTTCGACGAGCAGTGACGCGATCGATGTGTGCACCGCTTGCAGGTAGTGAAGGTCACCCGGTGAGGTGACCAGGACGGCGATTCCGACGTTCTCTGCCTTCCAGTCGGAATTGATGGTGATGCGATGCTGATTGCTGGTCTGCAAGTTCTGCGCCGGGCTCATGTAGCGCACTACTTGCTGATGATGGAGGACTTTACCGGAATTTTCGCCGCGCTTGACGTCGGTTGATAAATCGTTTTCGTAGACCAGGTAGCGATGATGGATTTGCCCAATGCTATCGCGTTCACCAGATGCCTGCAG
>RCNC010003310.1_pt1 | contig 10554 bp, 8 predicted proteins | sample 2041301 | NCBI WGS metagenome assembly RCNC01 (sample SAMN09708231, study PRJNA481090) | Marine sediment metagenome, whole genome shotgun sequencing project. | biome: marine sediment; feature: ocean; material: sediment; isolation source: Sewage treatment plant 13A marine sediment (STP13A) ... | reverse complement strand
TATCGACGGAAATTATGACCGATCCCCATGTGGCCCTTATTGGTGCCCTTTCAGCCCTTATTGCCGCAGCCCTTTGGGTCAGTTTTGCCACCTGGAAATCGCTGCCGGTCTCCACAACCCATTCTATCGTGGGCTCAATGATCGGTTTTGGAATTATGGCGGGCGGTTTTGGCGTCATTAATTGGGGAAAGCTCCTCGCTGTTGTTCTCAGCTGGATCATTTCACCTTTATTTAGTACCGTTATCGCTTTTGTAATTTTTAAAATTATTGTACGATTGATTCTCTCCAAAAAGGATAATTTTAATCAAGCATTGAAATTATCTCCCTTTTTTATTGGGATTACGCTTTTTGTCGTCGTATTATCGTTTCTGTTTAAGACGCCCCTTGGAAAAAAGATGGACTTAGGGCCTCTGCCAGCACTAACATTTGCTGTATTGCTGTCGGTCCTGATAGGATTTGCGGCAACGGCTTTGTTAAAACGATATGTAAAAGACAAAGAATTAGGCGCAGAGGCAGTCTTTCGGAGAATTCAAGTGGGAACCGCCTGCTATGTTGCCCTGGCACAGGGGGCCAATGATGTGGCCAATGCTATCGGTCCTCTGGCGGTGATTTATTTTCTGGTTAAAACCGGGAGCGTTGGGGGCAAAGTACCGGTTCCTATTTTTCTTTTGTTTTTCGGCGGTATCGGAATTGCCAGTGGTATCGCCATGGCCGGCCACCGTGTTATGGAAACCATGGGAGAAAAGATTACCACACTTAGCAATACCCGCGGTTTTTCGGTAGAATTTGCAACGGCGACAACGGTCCTTGTGGCCTCAAAAATGGGTTTGCCGGTATCTACCACCCATGCCGCAGTGGGCGGTGTGCTTGGGGTCGGTCTTGCCCGTGGAATGGAGGCCGTTAATTTTGGCATTGTGTTTAAAATTATGGTATACTGGGTGTTAACTGTACCCGTGGCGGCATTGACCAGTATGATCATTTTTAAAATACTTCAATTCATTTTTTAAAAGGAGCCGGCAATGCGCATTCCATTTTTTTCAATGTTCATGACATCACCTTTTGAAGGCCTTCAAGAACATGCTGAAAAGGTTAAAGAGTGTGCCTGGGCATTTCAGCAGGCCATCGAGTGTCATCTTGCAGATAAATGCAAAACATTTGAAGAATTCAGACAGGAAGTGATTCAGCTGGAAACCGAAGCCGATGTCATCAAGCGCCGTATCCGCGGACATCTTCCCAAAGGGACCATGATGCCGGTCTATAATTTTTTGCTGTTCAGGTATTTGCGGGAACAGGACCAGGTTATTGATGCTGTAGAAGATGCCCTTGACTGGATTTCGTTCAGAAGTGAACCGGGGATTCCCGCCGAACTTGAAAAAGAGTTTGTTATTCTTACGGACGCCGTTATGGACTCCATCGAAGAACTCGGCAAGATGGTTGCTGAAGCCAGAAAATACTTTAAAAATTACTCCGAAGACCAGCGGGTGATCATCAAAAATATTATTCATACACTGCGCCGGCAGGAACATGAAGCCGACAAAGCCGAAGACGTGGTGAAACAAAAAGTGCTGAATATGGATATCGATGCCGTCACTGTTTTTCATATGGTCAGACTGGCTGAAATCATCGGCTCCATCGCAGATCATGCTGAAAATGCCGGTGACATGATGCGGGCCATGATTTCCAGATAGGATTTAACCTCTAATACGCACATTTCGCACCTCAATATAGCTAAAAAGCATTTGATGCCGCAGGCCAAAAGAAATTTTTTAAGGTAAAATATGTCTTGGGCGCTATTTAGTGCGGCGCCAAAATATAAAGGACGCTTATATTAAAAATCATATGAATATCTGCAAGTTACATTTTCTTGGCGCCTTATATGGGTTCAAGGGGTTGTTTTGTATTTTACAATCGCATCCATAGGATTTTACCTTAAAAAATTTTCCCGGCCTGCTACTCTTTATTGGTGTTGTTGAAAATTGAAGGTACGAAACTTTTGTCAATAGTTTTGATGATTCCGGATGCATTCAGAAACGTCTCGAGATCTCTCCAAAATATCTCCCAATCCGGTGGGCAATCGTTGTGCCCGCTTTCATAGGTGATCATTGTGGCATGAGGTGCCGACTTGCAAAGCGCCATGCCATGGGAATAGGGAATGACTTCATCGAACTTGCCGTGGAACACAAGAACCGGTTTCGGATAGTTGCGGACAACAGTGAGATTATTGAACGGGTCTCGGACAAGAAAGCCGGGAGCAAGATATTTTTTTGCAAATGAGCGTGCGCTGGTAAATGTCGACATGAGGATGAGTGCTGCAGAGGGTCGCTCGGCGGCAAGTGTGCACACCGCACCACCACCTAGGGAACGTCCGAACAAAATAATCTTGGCCGGGTCCACATCTTTACGTTCAATGAGAATATTGTAAGCATTATTAAATGTTTCTGTGATATTTTTTTGAGAAGGCTTTCCTTCAGAACGCCCGTAGCCCGGATATTCCAAAAGCATCACTCCGATGCCAAAATGATTAAACCTTTTGAGTTCATCCGGCCAGAAATCAATGAGTTCTCCGTTTCCATGTGCAAAAATGACCGCCGGTGATGGTTCTACATTATTCATCGGATCCGGTGGTAGAAACCAGGCTTCGGTTTTACCGAAACTTGTCTTTATCCATATCTTTTCCATAAAGGGTAGATCTTCACTTTCAGATTGGGTGCCGATAAGATAGCGGGGAAAAAGGATCTGTCGCTGCATCAGAAAAAGAAAACCACAATAAATCAAGTAGAATGACAGTGTCCATAAAATGATTTTAATCGGCATTTTTATTTTACCTGTAATAATTTTCAAATCGCTCTTCAATAAGCTATCAGCACCTTAGACAGCTTTGGATGAATAATGTGCAGATATTGGGCTTTTTTTCTCTTGACATACTATATATAGTGTGCAAAATGTGTTCCTGGAAGTTTTCAACAGACCTGTTCACAGAATTTTATGCGCTTTAACAGGTTTGTTTTTGTTTTTCTGTACAGAATCTTCTCTTTAAATGGCATGGTCCTTAGTAGCCTCATTCAAACAGAATGAGGTTCCACTTCTTGAAACGTAAAATTTAACGTATCCTCAGTGAATAGATCTTTAATGGCCGGATCGAAACTTGTTATAATTTAACACTCGTGTTATTGATAAAGATTAATTGAAAAACCGATGATTATTACTATACAGGAGAATGGCGATGGGTTCAAAGGGTAAAATTCTAATTACGGATGAGGGGCATTTCGATCTATCCGCTTACAAATGGGATGATCAATTATTTTCGGATATTCTTGCCAAAGACAACCCGATTGAATCCGATCAGGCCATGAGCATCAGCCGATTTTTGAGAAAAGAGATCGCCAACATGGAAAATCATACCATTACCCTGCCGATTATCGATAAAATGATCCAGACGAAGTTGATGGAATACGGCTTAACTCAAGCTTCGCCCATTCGCCTGGATAAATCCATATTCATAAAAAATGGACTTCATCTTTCGAACAATGCAATAAATGTTTTGAATAGAAGGTATCTAAAGAAAGACAGCAAGGGAAAAACTATCGAGACACCGGAAAAGATGTTCAAAAGGGTGGCAAAGCACATTGCTAAGGCGGAGAAGAAGTATGGCAGTGACGCGGATGTAAACAAGATGGAAAACATTTTTTATAATATGATGACCGAATTGAAATTTTTGCCCAATTCTCCCACGCTTATGAATGCAGGACGGAGGCTGGGCCAGCTGGCAGCCTGTTTCGTACTTCCTGTGGAGGACAGCATGGAGGGCATTTTTGATGCGTTGAGAAATGCCGCAATTATCCACAAATCCGGCGGAGGTACCGGTTTTTCTTTTTCCCGACTGCGTCCAAAAGACAGCAGGGTGGGAACCACCGGCGGTATCGCCTCCGGACCTGTTTCATTTATGAAAATTTTTAACACTGCAACAGAGCAAGTTAAACAGGGAGGGACTCGCAGGGGAGCCAATATGGCGATTTTGAGGGTCGATCATCCGGATATCATGGAGTTTATTTACAGCAAAAAGGACAATAACGAGCTCAACAATTTTAACATCTCCGTCGGTGTTACGGATGCATTCATGGACGCTGTCAAAGCAGAGAGCGACTACGATCTTATCGACCCTAGCCGCCAGGAAAAGGAAAAAGAGTTGAATGCCGCCGAGGTCTATCAATCCTTCGTGAAACAGGCATGGGAAAACGGGGATCCAGGCATCATTTTTTTAGACCGGTTGAACAGAGACAATCCGACCCCTGCGCTGGGGGAGATCGAAAGTACAAATCCTTGCGGGGAGCAGCCGTTGCTTCCCATGGAATCCTGTAATCTTGGATCCATCAATCTGGCCAAGTTTGTAACCCACGATGCCAAAGTGCCGGCGATCGACTTCAAGGCATTAAAGGATATTGTTTGGCAGAGTGTCCGATTTTTGGACAATACCATCGATATGTCTAAACATCCACTTCCGGAAATTAAAGAAATGGTTCAGGGTAATCGCAAAATTGGCCTTGGCGTCATGGGGTTTGCCGATTTGCTATATCAGCTGAAAATTCCCTACAACTCAGAAAGAGCTCTTGAGGTTGCAGAGGAGGTGATGGGTGTCATCCAAAAAGAGTCTCACGCTGCCTCAAACCATCTGGGTGAGGAAAGGGGGGTTTTCCCAAATTTTGATAAAAGCATTTTTAAAGACAAAAAAGGTTGTACATATCGAAATGCCGCCACGACAACCATTGCACCAACAGGAACGTTAAGCATCATTTCGGACTGTTCCAGTGGCGTTGAACCCTTGTTTGCCTTGAGTTTTGTTAGAAATGTTATGGATAACGATAAATTGCTGGAGGTGAATCCATACTTTGAAAATATAGCGAAGGAGAGGGGTTTTTATAGCACGGAATTGATGGATACCATTGCTGTTGAAGGCGGCATTCAGCATCTTGAGGAAATATCCGAAGATGTTCGGAGAATCTTTGTAACGGCCCATGATGTATCTCCTGAATGGCATATCCGTATGCAGGCTGCTTTTCAAAAATACACGGACAACGCTGTTTCAAAGACGGTCAACCTGGCCCGTGATGCCACAGTAGACGATGTGCTAAAAATTTATAATCTGGCTCATGAGTTGGGTTGTAAGGGCGTTACCATATACCGGGACGGGAGCAAGGAAAATCAGGTTCTGTCTTATTCAGGAAAGGACAAATCTCTTCACGCTCTGGGTGCTATAGTCAAAGATCGGCCGGAAACGCTGGAGGGATTTACCTCCAAAATGAAAACCGGTATGGGCCAGCTTTATGTTACGGTAACGGAATATCAGGGCCAGCCTTTTGAAGTATTTGCAACCATCGGAAAATCAGGACGGTCGACCACTGCCAAAACCGAAGCCATTGGCCGTCTCGTTTCGCTTGCTTTGAGATCCGGCGTAAAAGTAGATAAAATTGTCGAACAACTCAAAGGTATCGGTGGAGAACATCCGGTCTTCCAGGATGGCGGCCTGGTTTTGTCTATACCAGATGCCATCGGCAGGGTCCTTGAAAAGCGGTATTTGAGCGACGGTTCTTACAAGAAAAAAAGGTACGGAAACAGCCTCCTTGGAGAAGTTTGTCCAGAATGCGGTCATACGATAAGTTTTGAAGAGGGATGTATGATCTGCCATTTTTGCGGCTTTACAAAATGTTCGTAAGGGGGAATCTTTTTTAAGCCCTGGATACGATAATGCGTATCGATCAAAATCCTCTATTTAGAAAAACAATCATTCCCTGGTATGATTCCGAAGTGGTGTGCATAGGCGTTATCGTATTCATGCTTATTGTTTTTTTCTTCGGCGTTATCGGGATCTCGGTAGCACGGGAAAATGCGGAATATCATGGATATGTTTGGATAGCTGTTCTTCTAGTTGTTATGAGCGGAGGGGCCATTTTTTCTACAACAATTCGGCTCATAAAAAGACATGCCCGCCGATATTCAAAATAGGAGGCCCAATTTCTAAAGGAAATCTTATCATGAAACTTTTAAATCATTGATCGTACAGGTTTCCCATGATTCTTTTTCAGTAAAGATTTTTTTTAGAAAAGAATGGTTGAAGGCATGGCCGGATTTCTCAGCCACAACATGCCCCAAAATAGGCATACCCAGAAGTGAAAAATCACCGATGCAATCGAGAATTTTATGCCTTACAAACTCATCCTGATACCGCAAACCGCCTTCATTGATAACATTCTTGTCATCGATGGCAATCACATTTTCAAGGGTAACGCCACGGGCCAGACCATTTTTTTTTAGATATTCATATTCATGTAAGAAACCAAAGGTTCTTGCTCTGGAGATTTCGCTTTCCCAAACGTGGTCCGACACATCCACAGAATAAGACTGCTTGTTGATCAGGGGATGATCATATTCAATGGTACAGGTTATTTTATACGTTGAGCATGGATATACACCGACCATTTTTCCATCTTTTTTAAGCTCAATCGGTTCTTTAATGACAAAAAAATATCGAGGAGTGTCCAGTTCCTTTATTCCGGCTGCTTTTATCATGGAAGTAAATGGCCCTGCGCTACCATCCATTATCGGCATTTCATAATTGTCTATTTCCACCAGTGCATTATCGATCGAAAGACCGGCAAAACTTGCCATAAGATGCTCTATAGTTGAAACGATAAAGCCCTCAAAGCCAATAACAGTTGCCAGGCTTGTATCCACAACCATATTAAAATGGGCAGATATGACAGGACAGTCCAAAAGGTCTGTTCTGATGAATTTGATACCATGATTCGGCGGTGCCGGTTTGATGGTTAAATTGACCTTTTTACCCGAATGAATCCCAACACCCGAGCAATTTACCGGCTTTGCGACTGTTCGTTGTAAGTAATACATGTAAACCAAACTTTATACAGCGATGCTGCATTTTTTTAAAAGTGTTTTTCTCAGAGTTCAAAAACGATTAATTATCCTGCAAAATGAATCGATGGAGTATTCATAACATATTTAATCCGTTGAACACAATGTTCTTTATAAAATCGTAACGCGATTTTATAAAAAATTCAGAGTAAAGATTTAATTGAACAAAAACAAAGTTTTTGTTAAACTTTAGTAACATAAATACGAAATAAAAAAAATCAATCTTAACTTTGAATTACATCCTAATTTTTATTGTCCCTGTTTAACAAGTGTTAATTATAGGTCTCAATGGGTTCATGAAGATCCTTTTTTTGCTCGTCCTGTGAACTTTTTATGATACCTCAAAGGAGGGTGCGTGCTCTCAAAGGTTTTAAGCAGCGCTGTTATTGGAATTGATGCATTTTTAATCGAAGTGGAAGTTGATATAACATCAGGACTCCCCACCTTTACCACAGTGGGACTTCCGGAGGCTTCAGTAAAAGAGAGCAAAGAGCGGGTCAAGTCTGCCATCAGCAATTCAGGCTATACCTTCCCGGACGACAGAATTACCGTTAACCTTGCTCCTGCTCATATAAAAAAGGAAGGGACCGGTTTTGATTTGCCCATCGCTTTAGGGATACTTACGGCAACCCAAATCATTTCCCAGAACATTATATCCAAATACCTTGTCTTGGGCGAGCTGTCTCTGGACGGTCGTATTAAACCGGTGAAAGGTTCTCTTCCCATGGCTCTGGCTGCAAAGAATGCCGGATATGAGGGCATTATCGTACCTTATGACAATGGTCGAGAAGCATCGGTTGTAGGGGGAATAACGGTTCTGCCTGTAAAAACACTGTCTCAGCTTGTGGGTTTTTTCCGCGGATTTACTAAAATAAAACCTGAGAGAACAGATATTTCCCGAATATTTGATTATCGAAACACGTTTGAAGTCGATTTTTCAGAAGTCAAGGGGCAAGAACACGCCAAACGATCCATAGAGGTCGCAGCTGCGGGGGGACACAACCTCATCATGATCGGTCCCCCGGGTTCTGGAAAGACGATGCTGGCAAAACGCATTCCTACGATACTTCCTCCGATAACATTTGAAGAGGCCATTGAAACGACAAAAATATTCAGCGTTGTCGGAATGCTTCCAAAAGACGAGGCTCTGATTACAAAACGGCCTTTTCGATCGCCCCATCATACCATATCGGATGCAGGATTGATCGGTGGCGGTCATATTCCAAGGCCAGGCGAGGTCAGCCTGGCACACAATGGAGTCCTGTTTTTGGATGAACTTTCCGAATTTAAAAAGCATGTGTTAGAAGTTCTCCGGCAGCCTTTGGAGGATCTTCAGGTCACCATTTCACGAGCTGCGCTGACCCTGACGTACCCATCAAGTTTTATGCTTATCGCAGCAATGAACCCGTGTCCTTGCGGGTACTTTTCCGACCCCAAACATGAGTGCAGATGTACATATTCCCAAATTCACCGATACCGATCAAAAATATCCGGTCCGTTGATGGACCGGATCGATATTCACGTGGAGGTTCCGGCAGTTCCCTATAAGGACCTTATCGAAGAATTCAATGCAGAATCGTCGGAGGTTATCGGAACACGTGTCGCAGCCGCCAGAGCGCGCCAGTTCGAGCGATTTAAAAGAACAAAAATTTACTGCAATGCGCAGATGATCAACCGGCATATTAAAAAACACTGCCGGATTGACGAGGCTTCCTGCGATCTTCTTGAAAGCGCCATCGACAAACTGGGTTTGTCGGCCCGGGCCTACAACCGCATCCTTAAAATTGCCCGCACCATTGCCGATCTCGAAGATGCATCCGACATCAGCGTGAACCACATTGCCGAAGCGGTTCAATATCGGAGTTTGGATCGCGGAAAACGCCTGATATGAAATGTTCATACCATTTTAAATCAAATCGACTGAAGGAAATTCCCTTCGGTTGATACTTATGGATTTACAAACGTTTAGGATCTTATTTCAATCATTTCCTCTTAATATGACGTATGAAAATGCCTTCACATTCCTACCTTCAATCTATAGTCAAATATATCTAACTTATATATAAAACAGTCAGTTGTATCGCTTCATTATGTTTGGCACAGCCATTGCAATCAAAAGAACCAGACGGATTCATCATCCCAGCGCAACTGAAATAACACGGGGTTTCAGTGAGTTCGTAAGATAAGGTCGTTTTAAAGCGCTATACTGTTATTTCAAATGCTTCCGGATAAGACGGGACAAAAATAAAAGGAGGATGTAATGAAAAGAACAATTTGTCTGGTAGTGTGTGCACTATTTATGGTTGTCATGATGTCAGGGGTTGCCTTTTCAGCTGAAAAGGGCGCAGCAATGGCTGAAAAGGGCGCAGCAATGCTGGATCAGGAAATGATGATTACCGGGACCATCAATAATGCGAATCAGATCGTGGACAAAGATGGCCAAATTTTCGATGTGGCTGACACCTTAGAAGGCAAGGAACTATTGACTCATGTCGGTATGAAAGTTCAGGTAAAGGGAACCGTACTGGAAAGTGAGGGAAAGAAACAGATTTCCGTTTCGGCCTATGAAATCATGAAAAAATAATCTGTCATCCTTTGGCAAGGGCAAGTAAAAAAGCAGGGGGGAAAAATTCCCCCCCTGCTTTTGTTATATTGCTGAGAATAAAGGGTGTAAAACTTGAATGCTTCACATTAAAAGATTGCGAAATGCCATGGGATCATCCTGATACATTTTTATCGACTTTTTGTAACCCAGTTGCTCTACAATTTTTATTCCTTTTCTTAAGTGGCGGTATTTTTTAAACTCGATTTTGGTTTTAATATCCGATTCAACCAAGGAATCGGGTAGATCAGGAATATATTTTTCAACGGTTGATGGCAGTAAGGCGTATACCAGCCCTCCGACAATCGCTTCTTCCACACAAATCCAATCTTCAACGATGGCCTCTACTTCCTTTAAGGTTTTAGCCGCACTCTTTTCGATTCTATCTTGGATCGATTTTTCAGTAAATTGTCTTAAGACGATATGGAGTGTTTCTTCAACAGGAGTTATTAACGCTGTATATGGATTTTTTGCACTGTTCTGCCAGATGGTATAATGATCCCTCGTAAATTCAAAGGATCCGTTTTCGTTCAGAGATATATAACTGGAATAAGAACCGACTTCACCCAGAAAAATTTTACCTGTCAGCTCAATAGCGACCTCTTTTTGATCTTTGTTCGAAAATACATAGGTGGCAACATATTCTTTGCCTAAATTATGAACAATAAAAGCATCGATGCCTTTTGTTGCCGAGTTTTCAGGCTTGGAAGCGCCCAATGTATGAATTGTGATATACGGATTGTTAAATTCCGTAAGTCTCAAAACGTCTTTGATTACGTCATTACAATACCTTTCAAATATAGCAGTATATTTTTCTCTTGTCTCCGGGACATACATGAGCCGGTGTGAAATATTTTTCAGACGCCATTGAATCGGTTGGTCATCAAGATCTGCCTGAATCTTTTTGACAACGTCAGGGTGTTGATTAAAAAATTCAATGCTTCCAAAGGCGTCATTCGGGAAATATCTGCTTGGACTAATTCTGTGATGAGCTTGTTTTCTATCTTGCCAAAAAGATCAAGCTG
>RCNC010003309.1_pt1 | contig 10554 bp, 9 predicted proteins | sample 2041301 | NCBI WGS metagenome assembly RCNC01 (sample SAMN09708231, study PRJNA481090) | Marine sediment metagenome, whole genome shotgun sequencing project. | biome: marine sediment; feature: ocean; material: sediment; isolation source: Sewage treatment plant 13A marine sediment (STP13A) ... | reverse complement strand
GAAAGCCTCCCGGCAGATTTGTAGCGCAGCCGTCTCGGCTGCAGGCTCCTACTCCGCCGGGTAGCGCTTGAGATCGTACGGCTTGCCGTCGCTGATGGCAGCCGCGTGGAGGTCGGTGGCGACGGTGTCGATCACCTCTCGGAGCTCCAGTTTTTCCAGCCAGCGGTCGGGAATCGCATCGACCCCGTAGAGCGTGCCGAGGATTTGGCCGGTGATGGAACCCGTGGAGTCGGAGTCGCCCGTGTGGTTGACGGCGAGGCGCACGGCGGATTCGAAATCGGGCGCAACGAGGGCGCAGAACACGGCGATAGCAAGAGCCTGCTCGGCAATCCAACCGCCACCGAGGCACTCCACTTCCTCGGCGTTGCCGATGCCGAGGGCCTCGAACGCGAGGGCGTGCTCGAGAGCCGACAGAGTCTCCTCATGGTCGGGGTAGCGCTCGAGTTCGGCCATCGCGCGCTCGACCGCGGGTTCGAGGTCGACGCCCACGACCAGCTCGTGGATGATCCGCGCCATACAGCCAGAGGAAAGCCATCCGGTGGGGTGGCCGTGGGTCAGCGCCGCCACCTCGCAGCCGCAGAGAAATGTGTCGCCCGGCCAGGCGAGTCCCACCGGCGCCACACGCATCACCCCGCCGCAGCCCTTGGAGTCATTGAAAGCATTCTCGAGGGTGCCGATCTTGCCGCTTTCCAGCGCCTCGATGCAGGTGCCGCCGGGCGCCCTTTCGTCGTTGAGCTCGGGCACATCGCTCAGCCAACTGCTGAGGGCCTTTTTCTCACCGACCCCGAGCGGATACCGGCCCTGGGTCGTCAGCCAACGCCAGTGGGCGTTGAGAAACACCTCGATCGGCGGCACGTCGCCATGCTTGGCCCAGGAGTTGAGCGAGCGGATCAACCCCTCGGCGACGAAGAGGGTCATCTGAGTATCGTCCGTGAAGCTGCCGGCTGGAAATTGGCCGGCGACCAGATCCGCGGGTCCGTCGGGGCCGTAGGTCTGAACGATCTCTTCCAGCGGAATGAACTCGAGCGGTGCGCCGAGGGCGTCACCCACGGCACCGCCCAGTAGGCACCCGCGGAAGCGGTCGAGGGTGGTTGGCTTCGATGAGGTGTTCATCCAGAATCACTCACCTCAGGTCACTAGCCCGCTCTTCTCCCCGGCCCGTCCCGCCCTCGGCTCCGCCATATCGTCGGCAGCCGATTCGCGGATGTCCGGCACCGAACGCTGCCGGATCAAATTCTGCATGGCGTGCCACTCGTCCTCGGACACGAGCACGGCATTGCCCCTCATCCCGGTGATCAACACAGGGCCGAGGCCGGAGCAGACCTGGTCCATGACGAACAGGAACTCGTTCTGGGCATCGTTGTTCGAAACCTTTTGCATAATCGCCGCTATACCTCATTCTACTCCCATGCGATCGCGGATGCTACGAAACCCGGTAAAAAGAACGGGATAGAGCCCACCGAGAATTTGCAATCAACGACTATCTTGATATCCTACGCCCGTTCGTGACCGGCCACCGGGGCTGGTCTCTGTTTCGGCGGACGCATGGTCCGCTTGGTTGCGAGCCGGGCGCGCCCCAACGCGACAGCGCCCAGGGAGATGGGAAAAGATATGTCGAAGAAATTGTTTGTTGGAAATCTGAGCTGGGATACGAACGACGACAGCCTGAACGCGGCGTTCAGCACCTACGGTGAAATTACCGAGGCCACGGTCATCAGTGACCGCCACTCGGGTCGCTCCCGCGGGTTCGGATTTGTCACCTTTGTTGATGACGAGGCCGCCGACAAGGCCACTGCCGAGCTCAACGGCACCGAGCTCGACGGCCGCGAGATCAAGGTGGACGTCGCCCAGGCGCGCGATCGCTCCCGTGACGGTGATGGCGGAGGCGAAGGCGGAGGCGAAGGCGGAGGCGGCGACCGCTAGTAGAACAGAATCCAGTCAACCCCAAAACCCCTCCAACGCGGAGGGGTTTTTTCAAGACGCAAGATCCAAGATACAGGGTACAGGGCACGGGCACCGGGCGGCCCCTGAACCCTGCGCCCTGAACCCTGTGCCCGTGCCAGACCTGCGATAATGATCCCGGAGAATCCCATGGCGCATCACACGGTGAAGCAGGGCTATCTGGATCTGGTAGGGCGCATCAATCGATATCCCCAAGGTGCGCCACCATCCGAGCTGCTCTACCGGATCCTCGAGATGCTGTTCTCCGAGCGTGAGGCGGAGCTGGTGGCGGACTTGCCCATCAGGCCCTTTACCGCGGATAGGGCGGCCCGGGCCTGGAAGATGCCGGTCGACGAGGCGCGGGTGGTGCTCGACGAGCTCGCGAGCCGGGCGATCCTCGTCGACATCGAATCCGACAGCGCCACCACCTACGTGCTGCCACCGCCCATGGCCGGCTTCTTCGAGTTCTCGATGATGCGGATTCGCGGCGACGTGGACCAGAAGATGCTGGCTGAACTCTTCCACCAGTACATCAACGTGGAAGAGGGTTTCGTCAAAGCTCTTTTCACAGCCGGCGAGACCCAGCTCGGTCGGGTCTTCGTGGCAGAGCCCTCGCTGCCGTTGGATGGCGGACTTTACGTCCTCGACTACGAGCGGGCGAGCCATGTTGTCGAGAGCGCCAGCCACATCGGCGTCGGCGTCTGCTACTGCCGCCACAAGATGAAGCACCTGGGCCAAGCGTGCTCGGCGCCGATGAACATCTGCATGACCTTTAACAACACCGCCGCCTCGCTCACCCGGCACGGGTTCGCGCGTTCGGTGGACTCCGTCGAGTGTCTCGACCTCCTCGCTGAGGCTCGTGAGATGGGCTTGGTTCAGTTTGGAGAAAACGTCCAGCGGCGGGTTAACTTCATCTGCAACTGCTGCGGCTGCTGCTGCGAGGCGATGATCGCAGCCCGTCGCTTCGGTCTCCTCCACCCGGTCCACACCACCAACTTTCTGCCCGAAAACGACCCCTCGCTCTGCACCGGCTGTGGAAAATGCGTCGCCGCGTGTCCGGTGGAAGCCATGACGCTGATCTCCGCCAACGATCCCGACAAACCCAAACGGAAGGTGGCAAAGCTCGACGAGGAGCTGTGCCTCGGTTGCGGGGTGTGCGTGCCGGCGTGTCCCGAGAACGGCATCATGTTGACGCCCCGCGACGAGCGAGTCATCACCCCGGTCGACTCGGTCCGCCGGGCGGTGAGGATGGCGGTGGAACGCGGAACGCTGCAGCATCTCGTGTTCGACAACCACGCGCTGGCCAGCCACCGTGCCCTGGCCGCGGTGCTGGGCGCCATCCTCCAGCTGTCACCGGTCAAGCGGGCAATGGCCAGCCGCCAACTCGGGTCACGTTATCTCGAGAAGCTCATCGAGTGGAACGAGCAAAAGCCCCACTCGGCGTAGAGGCCGGATGCTGGATGCTGAATGCCAGACGAATGCAGATCCTCCGCTATTTGGGGCGAGTGGACAGGAGCCGCGAAGCGGCGACAGATTCATAGCCTGGGGCGTCAGCCCCAGGAAAGAGGCGGCCAACCAAACCATGAGCCCCGGAGGGGCGACAGATTCATAGCCTGGGGCGTCAGCCGCAGGAAAGAGGCGGCCAACCAAACCATGAGCCCCGAAGGGGCGGCATAATCATAGCCTGGGGCGTCAGCCCCAGGAAAGAGGCGGCCAACCAAACCATGAGCCCCGAAGGGGCGGCATAATCATAGCCTGGGGCGTGAGCCCCAGGGTGCGAGGTATTCTCTGAGAATCAGCCCTGGAGGGGCGACAGACTTCGGCTGCAGCGTGAGCTGCAGCCATTCACCGCTGATTGTCTGTCGCCGCTTCGCGGCTTGTCGTTTTTTCTTTGACCTGAACCTGGGGCTGACGCCCCAGGCTATGAATGTTCCGCCGCTTCGCGGCTTTCATTACCCGGCATCTGGATAGTTGGTGGCGCATCCGGTTCAGGCAGAACCGCAGGCGCCACTCCGAAGCCTTCGGGATAGCGCGCCCACATCGCCGCGACCTCGTCGGTCGGCGTGAGCGCTTTCTTCCACAGCAGCCACACCACCAGCACGACGAAGAGGACCGTCGACAGCGCGCTGCCCTCGAGACCGAACTCGCCGCCGGTCAGATACTCGGAGCCGGTCGGGTTCATGACAAATAGCTGGTCCTGGATCTTGATGCCGCTGACGTCAAAGCCCCATAGCCAGCTTTGGGCCAAATTCCACGAGATGTGGAAGCCGATCGGCAGCCACAGCCGCCGGGTCTGGAAGTAGAGAATCGCCAGGATCACTCCGGCGAGGAAGATGTTCGCGATACCGATCATCGTCACGTCAGGATTGTCGGCGTGGCCCCAGGTGAAGGGGATGCAGAGGAGCAGTACGGCAATCCACCGCCGGCTGCCCTCGGCCAGGGATTGCAGCAAATAACCGCGGAAAACGAGCTCCTCCAAAGCCGCAGCGAGGGTGAAGATGACCAGGAAGAGAGGCAGGGCGCCAAGGCTTGTCGACGGGTCGGGCGACAGTGTCAGCGACACCCCCCCGGCGGCGACCAGAATGAGCACCAGCAAACCGGTTGCGACGAGACCGCCGACCACACCGAGCGCCAGCTCCCGCAGCCAACCACGGCCGAAGCCGAGACCGAGAAGCGCCGGAGGCCGGCGGTCGAAGAACCTGAGGACGAGCAGCCCGGCGATGAGCAGGGCCAGGATTCCGATAAGCCAGATCAGGGTGTGGGTCCACGACAAGAAGTCGGACTCCGGCACACCGGGAACGAGCCACTTGAGAGGCGTGCTGATGAGCTTGCCGACAATGAACGCGGCAATGATGTAGACCAGCATCCGCCAACCGGCCCGCCAGTTGTTGAATCGATTGCGGAAGATGCTCCTGATCAGTCCCGGTCGATCGGGAGGCGACTCATCCTCGATGTCAAATTTCGCAACGCCGGCAGCTTCGATTTCGTCCATGAGTCATTCACCTCTCGTCATCAGATTACGTATCGCTGGCAAAAAGGGTGCATGGCCGGAACTCGGCCGGCCCCAGGATATTTCATCCTGCAGCCGAGACGGCTGCGCTACAAGTCTCCGGGGTGCTTTGTAGCGCACGCGTCCCGCGTGCATGCAGCCGGGACGGCTGCGCTACAAGGCCTTCAGTCTGCTTTGTAGCGCAGCCGTCTCGGCTGCACATGCCGTCGCTACCTAAGGTCGACGTTAGATTCGCTTTCGATCATAATCGTCGGCAGATGGAGGGCATGCGATGACTGAAATCACTCGTAGTGACCGTGACCGCATCCGCGCACAGTTTCCGGCACTGGGCGGCGACACCGTTTTTCTTGAAAATGCCGGCGGGTCCCAGGTGCCGGCGGTGGTGGCCGACGGCATCCGCGACTACATGCTGTCGACCTATGTCCAACTCGAAGCGGGCTACCCGCTTTCAAGACAATGCACCGAGCTTGTAGACACGGCGCACGAGTTCGTGCGGTTGCTGATGAACGGCAGCGACGGCGAGGTGATTCTCGGATCGTCGACCTCCGCCCTGCTGCAGATGCTGGCGGGCTGCTACTCGGCCGCCCTGACGCCGGGGTCGGAGATCGTGGTCGCGCAGACCGGGCACGAGGCCAACGTCGGCCCGTGGAAGAAGCTCGAGCGATTCGGTTTTCCACTCCGCTGGTGGGAGATGGACCCTGCCACCTGCAAGTGCCCGCTGGAGCGGCTCGAGGGGCTGCTCAACGACCGCACCGCGCTGGTTGCGTTTCCCCACGTCTCGAACCTCCTCGGCGAAATCGTCGATGTCCGCGCGATCACCGAGCTCGTCCACGCTGCCGGCGCGCGGGTGGTGGTGGACGGCGTCGCCTACGCCCCCCACCGCGCCATGGATGTCGCGGCATGGGACGTGGACTGGTATGCCTATTCCACCTACAAGGTCTACGGACCGCACATGGCCGCGCTCTGGGGCCGTCGCGACGCGATCGCCGAGCTCACCGGGCCCAACCACTTCTTCATCCCCGGCGACGAGCTGCCCTACAAGTTCGAGGTCGGCGGCCCCAGCCACGAGGGTTGTGCCGGCCTCCTCGGACTCAGGGATTACCTGGCGTTTCTGGCCGACCTCGGAGATTCGCAGGAACTCGATCGGTCGGCGATCGAAGTGGCATTCGCCACGATGACTGCGTGCGAGCTGCCGCTGCAGGAGCGGCTCATCGAGTACCTGTTGTCGCGTGAGGACGTTCGCATCATCGGGCCGAATCACTCGGACCCATCCCGCGTCCCCACCATCAGCTTCGTGCACTCCTCGAAGAGCTCGGCCGAGATCACCGCAGTGGTCGATCGCTCGGACATCGGCATCCGCCACGGCCACATGTACGCCTACCACCTGTGCGAGGCCCTGGGTCTCGACCCCGAAGACGGTGTGGTGCGGGTGAGCCCGGTGCACTACAACACGGTGGACGAGGTCGAACAGCTGATCGAGGTGCTCGAGACCGCCATGGAGTGAGGCAACGAGCATTTCGAATTTCAGATTTCGAATTTTCGGAAATGAAACCTGGGCGCCGACAGCGAAGGGCGTGGGCGATTCGGGCGTTTCCCCGCTCGCTCATTGCAGCCGAGACGGCTGCGCTACAAGTCTCCGGGATGTTTTGTAGCGCACGCGTCCCGCGTGCATGCAGCCGGGACGGCTGCGCTACAAGGCCTTCGGTCTGCTTTGTAGCGCAGCCGTCTCGGCTACATTAATACCGACCAGAATGAGCAGGCCCGCAGTTCTCACTGGCTCAGTCTTTGACCTCGTCCTCGAGCTTTTCGATGCGCTCCACGAGTTTTTCTCGGGTCCGAAGCCGCAGCTGGACCGTTTCCTCGATCATCTCAGCGTCGTCGCCCCCGGACTCCTCGCCAGTGGCCTCCTTCGCTTTGGACTCCTTGCCCTTGGCCTCCTTCGCCCTGGCCTCGAGCGTAGAGATCTCCTCGTCGAGGGCCTTGAGAAGATCGCGAAGGTCTTCGGCCTTCTCTACCTGGTCGGCCTTGTCGAAGACCACGGTGTCGGGTCCACCGGTTTCCTTCGCCTTGGCCGCAGTCTTCCTCTTCACCTTTGGAATGAACGTCCCGGCATCCGTGATCTGGCGCTGGTTCATGAAGTTCGGCGACACGATCTCCACTCCGTTCCGGTGCAGGGTGTCGAGGACCGCGCGGTGGAGGGCCGTCTTGCCTCCGAGGAATTTCTTGGTGTCGCTGAGGCGCCCCGAGACCTGATAGAGAACCGAGAAGTCGCCGAGCTCGAGAATGCGGATGAACGGCTCGACGAGGCCGGCAGACTCGGCCGCGTTGATGAGGTGCTTCTCGATCTCGTCGTGCGACAGGTCGTAACCGAGGGAGACCTTGGCGGAGATAAAGGTGCCCGACGGACGGATGACGGTCACCGGCGTCGAGGCGACAAAGAGATTCGACAGGGTCACCAGATCGCTGCGCTCGTTCTGGATCTCGGTGTGAAAAAGCCCCTGCTCGGTGACCCGCCCCAGGAACTGGTCGATACGGATGAAGTCGCCACGTTTGAAGTTGTTGACGATCCGCAGCATCAACCCCGCCATGGCGTTGGAGGCGAGGGTCGTCGATGAGATGGCGATGGTGGCGGTGAGAGCTATCCCGAAGAGCGTGATGAGGTTGGCGCGTGTGGATTCCGGGAGTGGGGCCGTCACGATGATCGCGAGCAGGAGCAGGGTGCCGAGGACGGTCAATATCAGCTGACGTCTGAAGGTGTCCTTTCCCGCCACTGCGGCCGACCGTCGGGTGATCATCCGGTTTAGGAACCATATCCCGCCACCGCCGATGACCACGACGAGGCTCATCGGCAGCAGATCGACTGCCGCCTTGATCAGCATGTCCACGACGTTCATCCGTTCCTCCGCAGCGAGTTCATCGCCAGCGATCATAGCCCAACCCAGTCTATTCACCGGGTTCAGTACACTGTTCTCCGGAGAAATTCATGCCGGACGCGGTCCTCGCCATCGACCAGGGAACCACCGGGAGCACGGCGCTGGTGCTCGCGAGCGATGGCGCGGTGCTCGGCCGCGCCACCGAGGAGTTCACCCAGTACTACCCCGAGCCGGGTTGGGTGGAGCACGACCCGGAGGAGATCTGGCGCGTGAGCCTCGATGTGATGGAGTCCGCGTTAGAGGAAGCATCCCTGGCGCCGAATGAGCTCCGCGCAATCGGGATCGCGAACCAGCGCGAGACGACGCTGGTGTGGGACCGAACGACCGGCAAACCCCTCCACCGGGCAATCGTCTGGCAGAGCCGGCAAACGGCCGACATCTGCGAGGCCCTGCGGGCGGACGGGCTCGAGGCGATGATCTCAGAGCGCACCGGCCTCGTCATCGACCCGTACTTCTCGGCTTCGAAGGTGCGGTGGATTCTCGACCGCTATCCAGATGCACGGCCTCGGGCCGAGGCCGGCGAGCTGGTTTTCGGAACCATCGACACCTGGCTACTCTACAAGCTCACCGGGGGCGCGGTTCACGCCACCGAGCCCACCAACGCCTCCCGTACCATGCTCTACGACATCCGCTCGCAGCGATGGGATCCCGAACTGCTGAAGATCTTCGGCGTCCCCGCAGCCATGCTGCCCAAGGTCCTGCCGAGCTCCGGCGTTTTTGGTACGACCATTCCTTGCGGCCGTCTCCCGGGAGGGGTGCCGGTCGCGGGTATCGCCGGCGACCAGCAGGCGGCGCTCTATGGCCAGGGCTGCTGGCGGCCGGGGATGGTCAAGAACACCTACGGCACCGGCTGCTTCGCGATGCTCAATACGGGTGCCGAGCTTCACCGAAGCGACTGTGGACTTCTGACGACGGTCTGCTGCGACGCCCACGGCCGCCCGGCCTATGCCCTCGAGGGATCGGTCTTCACCACCGGCGCCGCGATCCAATGGCTGCGCGACGAGATGGGTCTCATCGGCAGCGCGGTGGAAACGGAAGAGGTGGCCGCCCGGGTCGAGGACACCCAAGGGGTCTACGTGGTGCCCGCCTTCGCAGGTCTCGGCGCACCCTACTGGGACATGCACGCGCGTGGCGCCATCGTCGGGCTGACCCGCGGCAGCGGTCGCGATCAGATCATCCGCGCCACTCTCGACAGCATCGCCTACCAGACCCGGGACGTGGTCGACGCCATGGTCTGCGACGGCGGCGAGCCGATGAGCGAGCTCCGAGCCGACGGTGGCGCGGCCGCCAACAACGCCCTCATGCAGTTCCAATCCGACATCCTCGATCTACCGGTCATCCGGCCACAGCTACTGGAAGCCACCGCCGCCGGCGCCGCCTATCTCGCCGGTCTCGGCGTGGACATGTGGTCTAACCCCGAAGAGATCGAGGGTATTTGGCGGGAGGACCGTCGCTTCGTGCCGACAATGGAGGCCGCTGAGCGGAAACGCCGGTATGACGGCTGGCGGCGGGCGGTCGAGCGTGTGCGTGACGACCGCAGGGATCCTGGATGATGCGACACGAAGAGGGTTGGACCGAAGCCGCCGACGGAACCCGGCTCTACTGGCAACGGTACGCACCGGACGATGCACCGCGGGCGGAGCTTCTCTTCGTGCACGGTCTGGCCGAACACTCGGGCCGTTACGGCCATGTCATGCGCTATTTCGCGGAAGAGGGATTTGACTGCTGGGCTCTCGATTACCGGTGTCACGGGAAGAGCCCCGGGCTGCGGGTCCATGTGGATCGCTTCGACGAGTTCCTGCTCGACATCGCCGCCGCCTACCGCCTGGTCCATGCGGAGCAGGCCTCGTTACCGCTCTTTCTGGTGGGCCACTCGCAGGGCGGGCTGCTGGTCCTCCGCCACGTTCTCGCCCAACCCGACGGTATCGCCGGCATCATCGTGTCCTCACCCTTCCTCGGCCTGCATCCGGACGCCGCCCCGTCGGCGCCGCTGCACATGGTGGCCAATATCATCTCGACCTTCAGCCCCAAGCTCATGTTCTCCAAGGTCGCGGAGCCGAAATTCCTCAGCCACGACCCACAGGTGGCCGAGGCGTATGTGGCCGATCCGTTGGTCAGCGACACCGTGTCTGCGCGGTGGTTCACCCAGGTCATGCGGGCTCAGGCCGACACCCTGGCGCGGGCGCCGGATCTCGCGCTGCCGGCGCTGGTGATGCAGTCGGGCGACGACCACATCGCCGACCCCGCGGCGACTCGCGCATGGGTCGCCGCCGCCCCCGCCGAACTCGTCGACTACGTCGAGTGGGACGGCCTCTACCACGAGATGTTCAACGAGCCGGAACAGCAACAGGTCTTCGACAAGATGGAGGGGTGGCTGGTAGGGCAGATTAGGAATTAGGAATTAGGAATTAGGAATGCCGCACGCCCCATGCACGCGGGACGCGTGCACCACAACATCGCCGGGCTACCTTGTGGTGCAGCCGTCCCGGCTGCACATGCAGGCGGGACGCGTGCACCACAAGGGTGCCCTCCCGGTACGCGGTACCCGGCCGTACTCGCCACGCTTCGCGCTACCAGCACCGTCGACGAACCACAATCAGCCATGAATGAAATACTCACTCCTACCCCTCGGAAAGGCGCGGCGGGCCCGGCCCGACGTGGCTTTCCGAG
>RCNC010003307.1_pt1 | contig 10559 bp, 8 predicted proteins | sample 2041301 | NCBI WGS metagenome assembly RCNC01 (sample SAMN09708231, study PRJNA481090) | Marine sediment metagenome, whole genome shotgun sequencing project. | biome: marine sediment; feature: ocean; material: sediment; isolation source: Sewage treatment plant 13A marine sediment (STP13A) ... | reverse complement strand
TATCGGAGGATTAAATTTTGAGTGCAACGAAGAGTTAGAAGAAAATAGCCATTTATAGACCAGCACTAAATAGCGACAGTTACGAACTGTTCAAGGAGTTTATATGACCGAGACACGATTGCGTTTTCCACCAAGCCCTACAGGTTACCTCCATATTGGAGGTGCACGTACAGCGCTGTATAACTGGCTTTTTGCAAAACAGACCGGAGGAAAGCTTATTCTTCGAATAGAAGATACAGATACGGGGCGTTCTACCCAGGAGTCTATTCAGGGTATTCTCGATGGACTTGAATGGCTCGGCATAGACTTTGATGAAGGGCCCTATTTCCAGACAGACTTCGCTGCAGAACATACAGCCACCGCTCAAAAACTGGTTGAAGAGGGGCTTGCATATAAATGTTTCTGCACAAAAGAACTACTTGATGCCAAACGGGAGGCTGCATTAGCGGCTAAACAGCCTCTTGGATATGACAAAACCTGCAGGAACCTTAAAACAGAAGAAATCGCTGTAAAAGAAAAGGAGGGCATCCCTTATGTCATCCGCTTCAAAATACCTGAGAGAACCGGCACGGTTGGTTACGACGACAAGATCCTTGGGCGTATAGAATCTGATTACAAAGAGATAGATGACTTCGTCATTGTCCGTTCAAACGGTAAACCCCTCTATCTCCTCTGCAATGTTACAGACGATATCCGTGATAAGATTACACATATTATCCGGGGCCAGGACCACATGACAAACAGTATCAAACAGGTGCTCCTGTACGAAGCTCTTAAAGCGCCTCTACCGGTTTTTGCCCATATGCCTTTGACGCTCGACACCAAAAAAGCAAAAATTTCCAAAAGAAGTCACGGGGAAATTGTTGCTGTTCAGTTCTACCGGGATCATGGTTTTATTCCCTGGGCACTTAACAATTTTCTTGCACTTCTCGGCTGGTCTGCTGGCGATGATAAAGAATTTTTTTCTAAAGAGGAACTTATAGAAAAATTTTCTCTTGAGCGTATAAATAAATCGAGTTCTATCTTCAACTACCATAAAAACGATCCAAAATTCTTTACTGATCCCAAAGCAATCTCCATTAACGAACATTATCTGCGAACAATGGATATCACCGAACTTGGAAACATGATTCAGGTTGAACTGGAAAAGGAGGATCTCTGGGACAAAAAATATGAAAATGAAAAGAAAGAGTGGTATCACAGTACACTGAACCTGATCAGAGACAGATTTCATACCCTGAAGGATTTCACTTCTCTGGGAAGAGCCTACTTTGCCGACGACTTTGTCGTTGAAGAAAAACCTCTGAAAAAAAATATTCTGAAGCATGAGGGTCTAAAACAGTGGTTACCAGCCCTTGCAGACAAATATGAACAACTCGAAAATTTCAATCTGGAAGAGACAGAACGTGCAGCCCGTGAGCTTGCAGATAAACTGGAAATCAAACCCGGTATCATCATTAATGGCATGCGGACAGCAGTAACCGGACAGCTTGCCGGTCCATCAATGTTTGATATTCTGGTGACAATCGGTCAAAAACGAGTAGTAGACAGACTTAAAAACATTGGCAAACTCTACCCTCACCCCGATGAACAGTAGTATTCGTGATTCGGTTTAATGTCCCTTAATGGTATAAATACCTTCACCAGTAAAAATTTTCCCATTCTACAAATAGAGCAAAACCATGATAAAAACTGATGAACAAAAGGATAGAGCCCAGGATTTTATCCGTCAGATTATAGCTGAAGACCTCAAGAGCGGCAAACATCAGAAACCTGTTACCCGTTTTCCTCCCGAGCCTAACGGCTTTCTACATATAGGCCACGCAAAATCAATCTGTCTTAATTTCGGTATTAAGGTAGAAAATAATGGTGTCTGTAATCTTCGATTCGATGACACAAATCCAAGCAAAGAGGAAACAACATATGTAGAATCTATCAAAGAAGATGTTGCATGGCTTGGGTATGACTGGGGAGAACAACCATTTTTTGCATCCGACTATTTCCCTGAACTATTTGAATTTGCTACCGCCCTGATCACGAAAGGAAAAGCTTATGTCTGTCAACTATCTCCTGAAGAGATCAGGGAATATCGTGGAACTCTAACTGAACCGGGAAAGGAGAGCCCTTATCGAAATCAGTCGGTTGAAACCAACATCGACCTGTTCAATAAAATGAAGGCTGGTCTATTTGAAGAGGGCAGTCATGTGCTCAGGTTAAAGATTGATATGGCCTCCCCTAATTTAAACATGAGAGACCCGGTCATCTACCGAATACTTAAATCCACGCATCACCGCACTGGAGACACGTGGGAAATCTATCCCATGTATGATTACACCCACTGCCTCTCGGATATGCTCGAAAATATCACCCACTCGCTCTGCACCCTCGAATTTGAAGACCATCGCCCGCTCTATGACTGGATTCTTGATACCCTTGACACTCCATGTCACCCGAGGCAGATCGAGTTTGCCCCGCTCAACCTCACCTACACCGTGATGAGTAAACGGAAGATTATGCAGCTGGTGGAAGGCAACTATGTGGATGATTGGAATGATCCGCGCATGGTTACTCTTTCCGGCCTTCGCCGACGAGGATACACACCATCATCCATCCGTTCTTTCATAAATACCATCGGAGTTGGGAAAAGAGAAAGCTGGATCGATATGACTGTTTTGGAAAATAGCATCAGAGACGATTTAAATAGTACTGCTGCCAGAAAAATGTGTGTTCTCGACCCGGTTAAAGTTATCCTTGATAATTTCCCTGCTGGGCAAATTGATGAAATGGAGGCAAAAAATCACCCGCAGAATCCGGCCATGGGCAACCGCTTAATTCCGTTTACCAGAGAACTGTATATTGAACATGCAGATTTTATGGATAACCCACCCCGTAAATTTCATCGTCTCGGCCCCGGTCGAGAAGTCCGCCTGCGATACGGTTATCTCATTAAGTATGTTTCCCATACAACAGACGAAAAAACAGGCAGGGTAGCTGAAATTCATTGCACATATGACCCTGAAACCAGAGGAGGTTCAGCCCCGGATGGACGCAAGGTTAAAGGCACCATACACTGGGTCTCTGCAGAAAAATCCAGCCCCGTCACCGTACGCCTCTATGATCGGCTGTTTACGGTAGAAAACCCTGAGGCAGACAAAGAAACACATTTTGTGGAACACCTTAACCCTGATTCTATAATCACCCTCACCAACGCAATGGCAGAACCAAGTCTCACTGAGCTCCTACCCGGTGATGGCGTACAGTTTGAGCGTCAGGGATATTTCTGTGCAGACCTGGAGGATTCAAAAGAAGGTATCCCCGTGTTTAACCGGACAGTGACTTTAAGGGACTCCTGGGCAAAAAAAAGATAACCATCCCTGAACAGAGACACAGACAAAAGTTCAGGCGACCCTAAAAATATTAATATTCATTAAAAAACATTGACTCAGGCTACTGTCTGGTTTATTTAAACCAGACAGAGGAGAGACAAATGCACAGGAAACGAGGAAGAAAATTCGGGTGTTGTTTTGCCGATAGAGTAAAAAATCGTTTTGGCAAAAACAAGTGTGCCACAAATACAATACCTGAATCCCTTAAAGGATGTACTGGAAGAGTGCGGGTGTGCAAGGTAAACGGGGACAGAAAAATCTGTGCCAGAATGGCATCCATGGGCCTTTATCCTGGTGTTGTAGCCGATATAATCTGCGCTGAAAAAGGCAGCCAATGTCTCTTAAAAGTGCATGGAGGGACAATCAGCGTCGACTCCTCCATCTCAGAGAACATATTAGTAACAAATTTGTGATTGATCCAGGGCACTAGGAAAGTGCCCTTTTATTTTGCCTGAAATATTAGGGGCAACTAAGAATCATCTGGTTAAAAATGTTCGAAAAAATCATTGTAATCTTTATTATAGCCTGCTGTTCTTTTTTTATTGGGCGCAGATTCTACAGACAGTGGAAGAGTGTAATAAAGAACAATGAAACACCTTGCTGCTCTGACGGCTGTTCCTCATGCGGTTCAGCTACAAGTTGTGAAAGCAAGAATTTGCAAAAGAAAATAATGTAAGCCCATGCAAACTATAGCGTTAAGGTATATGAAAAAAAACCAGAGCGGCGTCATCAAGGCAATAAAGGTTAACGGCGAACTGGGAAGACGACTTCGTGAAATGGGACTAACGCCCGGCACCAAAATTTCTGTATGTGGTCGGGCACCACTCAAAGACCCCGTAGCAATTCGCGTTCTCAACGGCATACTTACCCTTCGCAACAATGAGGCCGAATACATCCACGTTGAAGTAATGAATAACGAACCTCGAAAAACGGGACTCACTTAGCACCACTCTCTCACTCTCTGAAATCTCAATCCATCTCGACCCACATCTCATGCCTCTCAAAATTGCTCTTGCCGGCAATCCAAATGCCGGAAAAACAACCCTTTTCAATCAATTAACCGGAGCCAGACAACATGTCGGTAACTATCCAGGAATCACGGTAGACCATAAAGAAGGTTCTACCCTCCATAATGGTAAGCAAATCACCATTGTAGACCTCCCCGGAACATATTCAATGACGGCTTACTCGGCTGAAGAACTTGTTGCCCGTGATTACCTGGTAAATGAGAAACCGGATGTTATCATCGATATCGTCGACAGCTCAAACCTTGAGAGAAACCTCTACCTTACCTGCCAGTTTTTTGAGCTTGGAGTGCCTCTGGTTATCGCCCTGAACATGATCGACGTCGCCAAAGACCGTGGAATTGAAATCAAAATTAAAAAACTTGAACAGCTCCTCGATGTTCCAATTATTCCCATAATCGCACGATCCGGTTTTGGCAAAGAAGAGCTTCTTGAGACTGCAGTCCGCACCGCATCAAAAAGCAAAAGCTGGAGTTCTCGAGATATTTCCTATGGCAAAGACCTTGATGCGACCCTGACTGAACTGATCTCTGAAATTTCAGAAGCAAATTTCATGACCGATGTCTACCCGTCAAGATACACAGCAATAAAGTATCTTGAAAATGACGAACAGATTCTTGAAAAAGGACGACAAGACAACAGCGAGGTTGCCGGAAAACTTGAAAATATTGTCAGTAAAACGACAGATCACACCCAAAAAACTCTGGATGTCTACCCTGAAGCAATCATCGCTGACCAGCGTTATGGCTATATAAAATCCATTATAAGACAGGGAGTCGAAACCCGTACCTTCGATATGGACAGGCTATATGCCTCTGACAAAATAGACAAAGTGCTGACAAACCGATTAATTGGCCCGGCGGTCATGTGTCTCATCCTCTTCAGCCTCTACCAGTTCACCTTCAGCTGGAGTGAAATGCCGGTAGCCTGGCTGGAATCATTTTTTGGCTGGCTTGGAGGGGTGATTGAACATACTCTTCCTGACGGATTGATAAAGTCAATGATAATTTCAGGTATCATCGACGGTGTCGGTGGAATACTGGGCTTCGTGCCCCTCATCATGTTCATGTTTTTTGGCATCGCTATCCTTGAGGATTCCGGTTATCTGGCAAGGGTAGCCTTCATGATGGATCGGGTTTTCAGATTTTTTGGTCTCCACGGCTCATCGGTCATGCCATTTATAGTCTCCGGCGGTATTGCCGGTGGCTGTGCTGTTCCCGGAGTAATGGCCACGAGGACCCTGCGCTCCCCCAAGGAACGGATGGCCACCCTGCTTACGGTCCCTTTCATGAACTGCGGCGCCAAACTCCCCGTTCTGGCATTACTGATAGGCGCCTTCTTTGCCGAAAGTAAAGCTTTGTATATGTTTCTCTTTACGCTACTTGCCTGGGCTGTTGCGCTGCTGGCTGCAAAATTTCTACGCGTAACAATTTTAAGAGGTGCTCCCACACCTTTCGTCATGGAACTCCCTCCCTACCGTTTTCCAACAATCAGGGGCCTTCTGATCCACACCTGGGAAAGAACGTATCAGTATATTAAAAAAGCGGGCACAGTAATCCTCGGTATTTCCATACTGCTCTGGGCTCTCATGACTTTTCCTGGTCTCGACGACCAGCAGAGTGCCAGCTTCGAACAACAGCGTCAGGAGACACTTTCCTCTTTTTCTCCCGAAGCAGTCACTGGCCTCCAGATGGACAGAGAAAATTTTTCAGAAGAAACAAAGGCTCTGGCCGAAAAAATTAGAAATATCAACAACGAAGAAACAGAGACAGCTCTCCGCTATTCAATTGCCGGAAGAGTTGGCGGAGCGATGGAATCATTAACAGGGTTCGCCGGTTTTGACTGGCGCACGAATATAGCTCTTATCGGTGGTTTGGCGGCCAAAGAGGTTATTGTTTCTACACTGGGGACGGCTTACTCGATGGGTGAAGTTGATGCCGAAGAATCAACTTCTCTTGGTGAAAGATTAAAAAACGACAGCAACTGGAACCGTGTTGTTGCTGTCGCCGCGCTTGTTTTTATCATGTTCTATGCACCGTGTTTTATAACGGTAGTTTGTATCGCCAGAGAGTCATCCTGGAAATGGGCGTTCTTCTCCATGGGTTTTAACACTGTTTTTGCCTTTTTCGCTGCCGTAGCAGTATACCAGATAGGTATGTTTTTCCAGTTGGGATAGGGATCTGAATTATCCCGTAAGAGCATAAACCCTTTCCTGCCGCTGCCAGATACGAAGTTCAACTCCTTCAACAGTAAGAGAATAGATACGGCCCGGCTCCATGTGAAATCCGATTTCGTCTTCCGTAACTACAAAAAGTGAGTAAAAATCCTCGCTGTTTTTATAAAGAAGATGGGCAAAATTACAGTTCTTGATAGTACAGATTCGCCCCCCCACCATTTGCATATTTCCGGCTGGTAATCCCTTTAAATCAAAGGAATATTGCAGATTATCCAAGGCCCATTCCTCTATGTTCTGAATCTCTTCATAAAGGGAGATGGTCCCGCCGTGATCGTTATGATCCAGAGCAACATACTTACCCAGTTCATCTATAGAGGTAAAATTCGCAGGGGCCGGGTTGAGGATGAAAAAAAGACCAGCAACGACCATCATTGCCAGGGCAGCAGCTATGCCCCCACTGATCCCTCTCTTTCTTGGTGATGCTTGAAGAGTACGATCAATTTGGGAATAGATCCGTTTATCCATTTTTTCATACTGAAACATTTTTGTAATAAACAGATCAAGTTCTTCGTCCTTTTGCAGGTACTCTTTACATTTAAAACACCTGACTGCATGTTTCATTGCCCTGTCTGCTTCCGAAAGATCATATGTATCCCGGTTCTCCAGCCAGGATGTAAAGTCTGTACAATTCATAGTAAAATCCCTCCAGCAGGTTACATTTTCAATCCCATTAACTGAATTATTTTCCCATTACCTATTCGTCCTGCACTCTTCTTCAACAGCCCTTTTTTCAAGTATTTTTTAGCTCTTGCAAGACGTGACATCACAGTGCCTATAGGTATATCGAGATATTCAGATATTTCCTGATACGTCATCTCCTCCATATAATAGAGAATCAGAGGTGACTGGAATTTTTCAGGGAGTTTAGTCAGTACCTGGTGCAGTTTTTTATTTGCATCTTTTTCAATGAGTCGATCAACAAAGCCGGAACTTTTCTCATCTTTCATGTAGTCAAGATAACTCGTGCCATCATCAAGATAGGGACGCTTTAAAAGTTGTCGTCTCTCTTTTAAAAAATGATTCCGAAGGATCGTAAAAAGCCATGCCCTGCAGCTCTTATCATCGCGCAGCTGCTGGAACTTTGTGTACGCGGAATACATGGTCTCCTGAACCAGATCTTCCGCGTCGTATTTGCTACCAGTGTATTTCAATGCAACATTGAAAAGAAATTCAAGGTGAGGATAGGTGAGTTCTTTAAATCTTTTTTTATCGACACGCCGCAAAACGACCATACCTTCCTCCAAACGGCACATGGGTTATTTCCACATACCATTGAGAGGTATTAAATCTATATTTTATTCCACACTGTTTATGATGGCGTCGTGAGAACTACATCTAACCTATGTTTTTACGACGCCATCATTTATGAGAGACTGAAACAACAGCACCACCACGCCGAGGATCTCCAGCACCTTCAGATCCTGGAATCACAGCATGAACACCGCCAAAATACATATCCTGCCGGTCCCAGAGATTAACAGGGACACTCTCTTTTAAACTCTCTACAGCTTCTCCTGTAAAACCGGGTTCCAACTGTAAACAGCCATCGTCAAGGTAGAGCCTCGGAGCTTCAACCGCCTGCCGCAAAGGCCGATTGAATTCTATAACCTGCTTTAATACTTGCGTTATTGCTGTACGAATTCGTTTTGAGCCGCCACTACCAAGCACCAGTTTTACGCGCTCACCCTGTAACAAAAGTGAAGGAGACATCATGGAATACACTCGCTCTCCCGCCTGGGCTGAGTGAAAGCCACCAGGATGAAGATCGTCTTCCCCCATCATATTATTGAGCATTACCCCCGTTCCTGGTGCAAAATACCCCGATCCTTCTCCGTTTGAACAGGTCATACTGGCACAATTCCCCCTCGAATCAGCTACGCTGATATGGGTTGTTCCCCGCGAAAAAAGCCGCATATTCGTCCTGGCCTTTGCCATAGTTTCCTTATTTCCCAGAAAGGAATTCAGAGCTTCAGGTGATGTGATGCCAGCCGCTCGAAGCCGTTCAACCTCTCTCATCAGGGCAACGGTATTGATCAGATATTTCCCTGATCCCCATTTATAATCAGGTAACTCCCCGGTTCCCGACAAAGAAAGTGCCAACCCTATAAGCGTTCCTCCCATTGATGGTTCAGGGGAGGTGAGTAACACATGGTCCCTGTATGAAACGGCAAGGGGGTTTCTCTCATGAACTTCAAAGGTAGCGAGGTCCCGGGCGGTAAGTAATCCTCCCCCATTTTTCATCTCATAATCAATCTTTGAAGCTATCTCCCCACGATAAAAACTATCATCTCCTTCCAGACACAATTGATCGAGAAAATCAGCCATCTCGCTGTTTACAAGTTTATCACCCTCTTTAATAGAGTTTCCATCAGGTTCATAAAGAGATCGTCCTTTGTCTGTAAGTATCGTTATAGGGCGAAGCAGTTTAAGAAAATGGCCCTGCCTGCTATTGACTGCGTGACCAAGCGCAAATTCCTTAGCCGGTTCAGTCACATCCTGCAAGCCCATACGACCGAGTCTTTTTTGGATATGCAGGAGTCCCTTCAGGACTCCTGGTACAGCAACAGAAGCAAGACCGACATTAAATACCTGGGAAGATCCTGGGAAATCTACAGTTACCGGAAAAAAATCCGGTGCTGCAACACTCTTATTTGCACCTTTTCCCGGAGTATCAACAAAAAAATCAAAAAAAACCTTCTCCCCCCTGTCTTCACTATGGGCAAGCATCAGTCCACCACCGCCAAGGCTGGTAAGCATCGGTTCCGTGACGGCAGCTGCAAATCCTGCCGCAACCACAGCATCAAAGGCATTGCCGCCGTTTTTAAGAATAGTGCCTGCGGCATCGCTCACAAGTGAATGTCCTGAAGCTACGATAGATTTATCATACATTCTCACTGCCAAAATTCTCCCCATAAAGATGCGACTACATTTTTTAAACTTCCAGATTTCCCATAACAACATCGCAGAAAGTCAGCTCCTGTACCATCACTCAATACTCTTTGAACATGGTCCATATACTGAACAGCTCCGAGCCTTATTCCCATTGGTTCGATTTTTTTCAACAGGAGTTTGGCGGCTTCCCGCAAAGATATACGTTCCGTGGATAATATCCCGCCAGGGTCAAAGTAGGTTCCCTCCAGCCCATACCTGATGGCCTGCCACTTATTAGACTGAACGATGTGCTGATTCAGGGGCAAACACACACTCTTATCCTCGGCAAGTGTTGCTACCAGAGCCTGTATCACCGCCGTAATTCCAAGAATATCAGAAAATCGGACAGGCAGATCACAGATACGGATTTCCAATGTACCAAAATCGGGGTGCGGTCTTGCATCCCACCAGAGATCTCTGATAGACGTTATCACACCAACAGATTGTAACAGATGAACCTCTTCCTTGAAATGATGCCAATTTTCTATATGAGTGTACACCCCGGCCAGAGGAAGCGCTTCAAAGAGTTTCGTCCGGTAGGACATCAATCCGGTATCCTCCCCCTGATAAAAGGGTGAGGAGGCTGTAAGAGCAAGAAGTATGGGGAGGTAGGCCTGAACCTGATTGCAGATCCGGACAGCAGATTCACCATCGGGAAGGCCCACATGGACATGCAGACCCTGGGTAATAAATCTCCTCCCTACGATCTGCAACTCCTGCATAATAGTCTCGTAGCGATCATTCGTAGTCAAAAGCTGCTCGCGATACCTTGCAAAAGGGTGAAGACTGGCCGCAAAAAGTATGCTGTCATTCTCTTCGGCCAGCTCTTCAGCCATACTCACAGTCTGCATCAGGTCATTTTCCACATCAACCAGAGAAAAGCAGATACCGGTCTGGATTTCTAGAATGGACTGAATGAATTCAGGGGAAAGACGGGGACGCAGCAACACAGGAGCATTTTCGAGCAGAATCGGAGCAAAA
>RCNC010003385.1_pt1 | contig 10561 bp, 8 predicted proteins | sample 2041301 | NCBI WGS metagenome assembly RCNC01 (sample SAMN09708231, study PRJNA481090) | Marine sediment metagenome, whole genome shotgun sequencing project. | biome: marine sediment; feature: ocean; material: sediment; isolation source: Sewage treatment plant 13A marine sediment (STP13A) ... | reverse complement strand
AATATTCTGACGGCCATGGATCCACTGGATCCTAACGAACGCGTCATCGTTCAGAAAATGATCGATGATTTCTATGTCAATTTCGTGAATATCGTTGCCGAGGGACGGGGAAAATCCTACGAGGAGATCGATGCCATTGGTCTGGGCAGGGGCGAACGCTCTTGAACTGGGTTTGATTGACATGTATGGCGGACTGGAGAAATCCATTGAAGTAGCAGCAGAGATGGCCGGACTTGAGGATTATCGCGTTCAGTCACTACCCAGACTTGAAGACCCCATGACAGCTATCATGAAACAGCTCACAGGAGGTTCCATGGTTCGGACCGAACGTATCCTGCAACGTGAACTTGGTGTTAGCTACCGTCACTACAGGAAAATACAGGATATTCAGAAAATGCATGGGATACAGGCAATCATGCCTTATGAAATTGAATTGCATTAAGCGTCTGCAGAGCACACATAGCTGAAATATCGGATCATCCATCATGAATAAAACCGGTCGCATTACCTGGAAGGTCGTTCTGATCCCTTTTTCCTGGCTCTACGGCCTGGTTATCTGGATCAGAAATAGCCTCTATGATAATGGCATTTTTAGTTCTTCCGGTTTTAATCTCCCCCTGATCTCTGTTGGCAATATTACAGTAGGAGGAACTGGTAAGACACCACATGTGGAGTACCTTGTTGAACTCCTCAACAGTGAGTTCAGCGTCGCCACACTGAGCAGGGGGTACAAAAGAAAAACCAGGGATTTCAGAATTGCCTCTGCAAACGCAAGTGTCAGTGAGATCGGAGATGAACCCCTGCAGATCTCTAAGCGCTTCCCGGAAATAACAGTGGCAGTAGACAGAAAACGCGTACATGGTGTGGAGATGCTGATGAAACAGACTCCCCCCGTGGAAGTGATCCTCCTGGACGATGCTTACCAGCATCGCTCAATCAAACCAGGATTCTCCATTCTTCTCATTGACTATACACGGCCCATTGACAGTGATCGCTTGCTTCCGTCCGGAATGTTACGTGAACCTGCGACCAATCTGAATCGTGCCAATATCATCCTGGTGACCCGGTCGCCTGAGAGAATCAAACCAATCGAATTTCGTGAATATGTGAACCGGCTTGGCCTCCCCATTGGTCAGCACCTCTTTTTTACCACCATGCGCTATGGCGACCTTACCCCGGTCTACACTGAAACCCATAGCAGAGATGCTTCATGGTTTAAAGAACATGTGGGTGCAGTCCTGATTGTAAGCGGAATTGCTAATCCAAGACCGCTTCGCCAGTATGCCCGAAGCATCAACACCAACCTCACGGAACTTACTTTCCCCGATCACCATGATTATTCCGGGAAGGATATGGAAAAGATCTCCACCACCTACCATAAACTAAAAAAGGTACATAAGGAGATCCTGGTGCTGACCACCGAAAAGGATGCCACGAGGCTGCGGGACCATAAGCCTGAACCAGAAATCCGGGATGCCATGCATGCAGTGCGCATTCATGTACATTTCCTGAATGACGATAAAGATGAATTTGACCGACAAATTTTGACCTATGTTAACAGCAATAAAAGAAGCAGTATCCTATATCAGGGAGAGGATTCCTGAGAGCCCCGACACAGCCATTATCCTGGGTAGCGGTCTGGGAAAAATAGTGGATCAACTGGAGGTGGAACATGTGGTGGACTATGAATCCATTCCACACTTCCCGGTCTCTACCGTAGAAGGTCATGAGGGGAAACTGATCTCCGGCTTACTGGGAGAAAAGCGTGTCCTGGTAATGCAGGGAAGATTTCATTTTTACGAGGGTTACGAGATGCAGGAAGTGATATTCCCCATCCGGGTGATGAAGTTCCTGGGCATTAAAACCCTGGTTGTCTCCAATGCTGCCGGGGGAATGAATCCCGATTTTGAGATTGGCGACATTATGGTGATCAATGATCACATCTGCCTGATGCCCAATCCACTTTTAGGAAAACATAATCCTGAATTTGGCGCCAGATTCCCTGATATGAGTGAGACCTACGATCCGATCTTGCTTCAAAAAGCCAGAACCCTAAGTCAGGAGCTTCAGATCCCAATCCATGAAGGATGCTATGTGGGTGTGACCGGACCCACCCTGGAGACCCCAAAGGAGTATCAGTATATGCGAATCATCGGGGGCGATGCCGTAGGGATGTCCACGGTTCCCGAAGCCATCGCTGCCCACCAGATGGGAATCAGAATCTTTGCTGTTTCGGTAATTACCGATCTGGGAGTTCCTGGTAAAATCCAGAAATTAACTCATAGTGATGTGATCAAAGCTGCTGAAAAAACTGCGCCCAAACTCACAGAACTGATCATCAACCTGATCACAGGCTGATGAAACCAGGCAGGGACGGATTTGAAAAAAGGAAGGTGCTGACCATCTCAGCGGTCCACTTCGTGCACGATTGCTATACGGCCTTCCTTGCTCCTGCCCTGCCACTCCTCATTGAGAAGCTGGGGATGTCTTATGGGATGACCGGAATGCTTGCAGTGATTCAGCGAATCCCCTCTCTTTTCAACCCTTTGATAGGTATCATTGCCGAGCGACCCGTTATGCGCTACATGGTGATCATCTCCCCCGCATTAACGGCTGTTTTTATGAGCCTTATTGGCATGGCACCCGGCTATACCTTCCTGGCCATCCTGGTTTTCTTTTCGGGAATCAGCTCCATGCTATGGCACATTCCCACCCCTGTGATGGTGCGGCAGCTTTCGGGAAGTCGTGTGGGGAAAGGAATGAGTTACTATATGGGGGGAGGCGAACTGGCACGCACAGCCGGTCCCCTGGTCATCCTTGGGGTGATCAGCTGGTGGGGGCTGGAAGGAATGTGGAGAATGATGCCCCTGGGCCTTGTGGCCTCTGCGGTTCTCTGGTTCCAGTTCAGGAAAGCAAATTTTACGCCCCCCACTTCCTCCAGGAAACACCTGGAAGGAAGCTACTGGAAGATATTCCTTCGTTTTTCAACCGCCTTTGCGCTCACCGGAGGATTCACTCTTTTCCAGGCAGGCATGAAGGCATCGGTCACCTACTTTCTGCCCACCTTCCTTACCTCTACGGGGAACTCGCTTCACTATTCGGAAATAGCATTGGCTGTCCTCCAGCTCTCCGGGGCCATGGGTGCCCTCTTTGCCGGAACCATCAGTGATAAAATTGGCAGGTTCAGGACCCTCCTGATCATCAGCATTGCGACTCCCCTGCTTACCCTCCTGTTCCTGAACCTGGAGGGATTCTGGATTTTCCCGGTGCTGCTACCACTTGGCTTTTTTATTTTTGCACCCACTTCGGTAATGCTAGCCACGGTGCAGGAACTTAATACTGAGAAAAAGGCCTTTGTTAATTCAATCTATATGACCCTTAACTTTTTCGTAAGCGTGATGGTTTATCCCCTGGTAGGTGCTTCCATCGACAGGGTTGGATTTTTACCCACCTTCCGTTTCATAGCCTATCTGGGATTTGGGGCCATCCTGGTCGTACTGCTTACCCGAAAAGGATTACAAAAGACTACCGGTACACCAGTCCAATCGCCCTCCTCCTGATCCATTGCTCCCCTGTGGAAGGACGATATCCCCGGGCATGAATCACATAGAAGCCCATGGGCTGCATGGATCCGTTCTGCCCTCCTCCATCCCAACTATAGCTCACCGACGGCCCTGCCAGGTGATTGTTGGCCAGTACCCTGATCCTGTTTCCCTGCAGATCGGTAATGATCAATCCAATCACCCAGTCGTTCCCACCAGTAGTAAGGGTGATTTCCAGGAGGTCGTTGTAGCCATCATTATCCGGACTAAACACTTCCGGTGCCACATCCAGCAACAGGTCTGAATCGTTCTCCATTAAGGTTTGTGAATTTTCCTTGCCGGGAGTGGCATACCCAACAATGGAAGCTGCAGAATGCCAGTTGTCCGGCTCGTCTCCCTCACGCCTCACAGATATCCGCTCCAGGCTGATCCCCCTGGGATCGTCCAGCAGCTCCATATGCATCTCATCGCTATACCTCGCATAATCCACCACATTGCCTGCACGGTCGCTCAGGTAAATACTGCCGCTGCTGTTATTTAGCCCGGGCAGTCCCTCCACCTCCACCCACTGTCCGGATAGCTCCAGACCATAAGCATCCATTAGATGCGGGACAGACTCCGTAAGCACCAGGTACTGACCGGGCATTATTAGCCTGGAGTGGGTTGATAGCGCGATTGGATGGTCTGCAGAATCCCCTTCCTCAACCAGGTGTATGGCAAGATCCTGCAGGTCCAGAATTTTGTCCCCCGGCAGGAAGAGCTCCACATATTCCGGAAATCCCTCCTCCGGGTCATACATGATTTCATTTATTAGCACCGAAGCATAAAGGGCTTGGGAAACAGCCCCGGCCATTAAGACATGATCATCCGATACATTGCCTTTACAGTCCCCAAATCCTGGTACTGCGAGTTGATATTTCGGCCAGTGCTGAAAGTCCTCCGAGAAATGCAGCTGCAGGATCTCCCGAAGAGGATCAATGAGCAGCACCGAATCCGGCACTGCACCTCCCGGATCCAATCTGATGTCTGCCTCAAGATCCTGGGTAAGATTTAAGGGCTCACTATAGTGCAAAAAGATCTCTCCCTTATCACCCAAACCTGCGACCCCAAGTCCTGCATAAAGCAAGACCGGTGGCTCCACATCCACCAGTATGGAATGATTGCTGTTTTCTCTTCCTGGCGTTCCTCCCCCCGGATCGTTTGTATATTCCCAGTTGGCAGATACTCTGCAGAACTGTTCCGCATCTGGCGATTCCAGCGACCATCCTCCCTCCTTCTTCCAGTCGGGGCCATTCCAGGGTATCTCATAGGATGTCGCATGAACCAGGGTCCCTTCTTTGCTCACGAGGGACAAAATGGCCCCATCATTGGGAAGGGTGATCCCACTTAACAAGATGAAGTCTCCCGGCAGGCACTCCCCGCCTACTGGTTCAAGATTGGAGGTATTCAGGAGAAAGTTGCGCTCATTCACCTGCAACTGCCACCCTTCTATGTTAATGGGGTAGTCTGACCGCATAAAAAGTTCCAGGTACTCTTCCTTGTAATCAACTGCCGGATCTGGATCGGCCATTACTTCATTAAAGACAAGATCGCCCCATTGAGCTTCATTTCGCAACACATTCACCAGGGTGTCCCTTAAGAGGTTCCCGTCTAAATCCACCACCCCCTCAAGCAGAATCTGGTGAGGAACACGATTTGGAATCTCCTCCGGGAAAGAGATTACAAGCCCCTTCTCAATCACCCAGAGACTGTCCGGACCTATCCCGTCAGGAACTTCTTCCGAATAAAGTATGAATGAACTAGTTTCAGAGATTACTACCCTTTCAGAAAAGTCAAGCTGCAGGCTATTCTCATCCAAAAATTCCACTCCGCTAAGCTCAGGGGCGATAGTATCCTGCACAAAATGTCCCTCCAGCACAAGTCGATCCAGCCACAAAGCCTGGTCTCTGGACGCAGTGTACTTGTGTCGAATAATAAGTTGCCTGCCCCAGTCTATCTCATCGACCCGACATGAGCCCAGCCACACTGCAAGCTGTGCAGTGGGATCGGGAGACCAATAAAGATCCAGGCTTCCATCACCGTCCCCACTCAAGAGGAATAGTGGAGCCTGATCCGTTCCTACCTGCTCCTGATAATTCAGGGTGGTGGTACACAAAACTTCTGCTTCTCCCTTGTCAACTCGCCATATCTTCACCAGATCATCCGATCCGGTAAAATTAATCCCCATAACAAGGCCGCTTACAATATCAGGCTCCGATCCATCATTGAAAGATGCGCCCAGCGCCAGCTGCCAGTTGTTTAGGGAGCTGGGTGCAAAGCCATGCCTGATCCTGAAGGAATAAGAAAAGGGCTCCCTTGTATTGAGGGGGTCACACCAGAGAACCAGGTAGTCGCAGCCCTCCTCCGGACTATCATAACAGTGGTGAAGGGAATAGGCCCCTTCAATGGAAAGGATGGTATCGCAACTCCACCGTTGCTCAGGCTCCTGTATCCATGCACTCCCCAGGCATCTTCCCATCCCTGAACTATCAATTTCAAAGTCAAACTGATACTGTCCTTCCAATTTGAAAGAAATAAGTAAAATAATTAGTGGAATGTATCTTGCATAAACAAAAAAATGATGATTTTTGCAGACTGATAACTTAAGATTAGCGATCATGAAAGTAGCTGTAGTTGGCGTGAGCGGAGCCGTTGGACAGGAGTTCCTGCGCGTGCTCCAGGAAAGGGCGTTCCCCCTGGACGAATTGGTATTGTTTGGTTCTCCCCGGAGTGCCGGAAGCCAGTATACATTTAATGGGAAGACCCTTACCGTAAAAGAGCTGAAAGAGAATGACGATTTCAAAGACATTGATATTGCTTTAACTTCTGCCGGAGGAGGTACTTCCAAAAAATTCGCCTCCACCATTACCAAACACGGGGCCATTATGATCGATAACTCCTCTGCCTTCAGGATGGAAGAGGATGTACCGCTTGTGGTTCCCGAGGTCAATCCGGAGGACCTGCATCACCTCCCCAGGAACATTGTAGCCAATCCCAACTGCACCACCATCCAGATGGTTGTATGCCTGAAACCCATTAACGATCTCTCCCCCATCAGACGGGTGCATGCTGCCACTTACCAGGCTGCCAGTGGTGCAGGTGCCGCTGCCATGGCCGAGCTGGAGGAGCAGATTCGCCAGATTGTCGCAGGTGAACCAGTCACCGTTGAGAAGTTCCAGCACCAGCTGGCCTACAACCTGATTCCACATGTTGATGTGTTCAAAGAGAACGGATACACCGGGGAGGAGATGAAAATGTACAACGAGTCGCGAAAAATTATGCATTCCGATATCGAAGTCAGCTCCACTTGCGTGCGGGTTCCCGTCCTTCGTAATCACTCTGAAGCCCTCTGGGTGGAGACAGAAAAAGCACTGGATCTGGAAGAAGTGAAGGATGCACTCTCAAAAGCCGAAGGAATCACCCTGCAGGACGACCCTGCAAACAATGTCTACCCCATGCCCCTGGGATCGGCCAGCAAAGATGATATTTTCGTTGGAAGACTGCGCAAGGATCTCTCCAACCCTAAAGGTATCGCCTTCTGGTGTGTGGGGGATCAGATCAAAAAGGGTGCTGCCCTGAACGCTGTTCAGATCGCCGAATACATGGTTAAGAAGGGATTGGTATAAGCCTAATAGAGCAGGTCGTTGTAAGGATAGCGCTTCATATGAATCTTCTTTACCTTCTGGTATAACTGATCCTTAAGCTCATTGATATTGGATTTCTTAAGGGCCGATATAAACAGCGATCCGGGGTGTGATCGGTTCCAGTCCTCAATATGATCATCCAGACTCAGGTTTTCTTTGGTGGAGGGAGTAAGATCGTCCTCATCCTTCTTTATATAGGAATAAGCATCGGTCTTATTGAAGACCAGCATGGTGGGAATATCGCCACCCCCCAGCTCCCGCAGCGTGCTCTCCACCACTTCAATCTGCTCCTCGTAATTGGGATGTGAAATATCCACCACATGGATCAGCACATCGGCCTCACGAACCTCATCCAGGGTCGATTTAAAGGACTCCACCAGGTGGGTGGGCAATTTCCTGATAAATCCAACCGTATCGGAGAGAAGAAAGGGAAGGTTTTCAATCACAACCTTACGCACTGTTGTATCGAGCGTGGCAAACAGCTTGTCCTCGGTTAAGACCTTGGATTTGCTAAGGAGGTTCATCACCGTGGATTTTCCTGCATTGGTATAACCCACCAGGGCCACCCGTACCATTTTCCCACGGTTCTTGCGCTGGACCATCATCTGCTTATCAATCTTGGTCAGCTGCAACTTCAACTTGGCAATCCGGTCACGAATAATCCGCCTGTCTGTTTCAATTTCAGTCTCTCCCGGGCCCCTCATACCAATTCCACCACGCTGGCGCTCAAGGTGGGTCCACATACGGGTCAGCCTGGGCAAAATGTACTGGTACTGAGCCAGCTCCACCTGCGTTTTGGCATGGGCGGTCTGGGCCCTGCCGGCAAAAATATCCAGAATCAGATTGGTACGATCAAGGATCCTGCAATTCAGTTCGCGTTCAACATTCCGAAGTTGTGAAGGAGTAAGCTCATCATCAAAGATCACAATATCGATCTCCTCCTTCTTCACATACACCCTTACTTCATTTAGCTTGCCCGACCCAATAAAGGTCTTGGGATGGGGTACATCAAGACGCTGTGTAAATACTGCACGCCGCTCCGCCCCGGCGGTGTCAGCCAGGAAAGCCAACTCCTCCAGGTATTCCCTTGCCATCTCCTCGGTCTGGTTCTGCGTAATCACACCAACCAGTACAGCTGTCTCAGGTTGTGGTCTATGATCCCAATAATCTCCCATAATGATACTTAAGGGCACAAAAATAGCAAAACCTCCGGACTTTGTACTCGGAGCTTAAATTCGTTAAAAAAACGAATTATAGGCTTCCTCGCCACAAAGTCCTCCGTCGGAACGCCTGTTGAAAATGATGGGCACTCTCATTGAAATGTCCTCCGTCGGAACGCCTGTTGAAAAGGATGGGCCCTCTCATTGAAATGTCCTACGAAGGAACGCCTGACAAAGCTTAGAGGGTTTCACAAGGAACTCTTCGAACTAATAGCAAAAAAAAGAGCCCCGTGGTGGGGGCTCTCTCATAATTCCATCTCATATAATTAATCAGGCGTACTTGCGAACCGAGCCTGCGAGCTCGGCGGAGCCAACCAGGTTCAGCGACGAAGTTAATATCCCGGAGCCGTTCTATTGTATGTATTGCCGGTTGGCATAAATGGCGTTCCGGATGGCTGGCTTAATGGTTTCGGTACACATCATCACCATATCCACATCGGTTGGGAAAGAAAGTTTCTCCACCTGAGTCATGTTAAAAGCTTCCTCTGTTAGAGCGCCTTCATCACCAATAGACCTGGCAGAAGAGTGTTCAAATTGATTGGAGGCACCAAAAGGTTCCTGCTGGATTAGTCGGTCAGGATTCATTGAAAGAATCTCAACCTCTCCCCTGATCTCTACAGTCTTAAACTGGCGGGTTTCAATCAGGGTGCAGGTGATCTCCTTGAACTTCTGCACTTTGATGTCATTTCCAGCTGTATCTTCCATCACATTCCCGTTGGCATCCAATACATATTCAAATCCATTACTTATATTCTTCGTAAAGATCTGATCCGTGTCCTTCACATCATCAGGTGAAACCTGGATGGACGTTAATTTAACCAGGACGGCATAATCATAGATAGCATTTTCATCCACATGTTTGAAATGATACTCCACCCACTCATTGCCAAGACCCCTGGTATCGAAAGAGATCAGGTCCTCTTCCACCATTGGGGGAAGCTGTAGAGGAGACAGGTTGTTTACCTCAACGATGACGCGGCTCATCCCTTTCATGCGGGCATCATAGATCAAGGCATCAATATTCTCAAACTGACCGCCACTATACTCAGAGGCTTTTACCAGCTGATAATAAGCATCCCGGTAATCCCCTTTTTGAAGGGCGTTGTCCAGCAAACCTTTCCCGTTGTTATAGAAGAAATCAGCTGCTTTACGCTTGGAAGCGATCATCTCAGCATCATAATCCACATAATCGTAGCTGTAGGTTGTGCCTTCGACTGTTAGTGGGGTGACTGTGCGAACCTGTCTCTGACGCTCCTTCAGCATATTGTAGCGGCTGAAAATCTCATCGTAATTGTCCGGATTGTTCTCTGTCTTCAGATACTTGATACGTTCCCAATCACGCTCATTGGCCAGACGGTAAGCCCGGTCCATCTCTGCTGCATCGTCAGCATTAGGTTTCTTAATTAACTTCTTAACAGTCTTGTTCACTACAGCATCGTAGTTTCCCTGTTGCAAACTCTTGGTAGTGGATCCACATCCTGCCACTAATAGGCTTACAATAAAAACAATAGTAAAGGTCCGCATGGTTGTAAATTTTGGTGTGACGCTAGTATATACGTGGCCATGAAAAAAAAGTTCCCAAAGCTTTTCCACAAAAAAAGCCGGCATAAAGCCGGCTTTGATCATCATAATATTTTTATGCTCTACTGAAGAACAAAGTTAATGGGGAAAGTAAAGAGGACCTTTACTGCTTTTCCACGCTGTTTCCCCGGGGCCCATTTGGGTGAAGACATTACCACCCGGACGGCCTCCTTATCAAGGGCCGAGTCAACGCTTCGAACAATCCTGGCATCCACTACCTTTCCAGTCTTGTCCACAGCAAACTGAACAATTACGCGTCCACTTACGCCATTTTCAGCTGCAATTTCAGGATACTGGAGGTTCTGTGCAATATACTTTCTAAATTCGGTAGCTGGTTCACCACCGTTAAAGGTTGGCATATCCTCCACAATATAGAATACCTCCTCTTCTTCAATCTCTTCGTCATCGTCACCCATCATATTGGTGAAGTCGTATTCTGTATCTGATGTAGCTTCCATATCAAAATCGAAATCATCTTCGATCTCAACATCATCATCTACAATGTCAAGCACCTCTGCAACCTTGGGTGTTTCGG
>RCNC010003305.1_pt1 | contig 10561 bp, 4 predicted proteins | sample 2041301 | NCBI WGS metagenome assembly RCNC01 (sample SAMN09708231, study PRJNA481090) | Marine sediment metagenome, whole genome shotgun sequencing project. | biome: marine sediment; feature: ocean; material: sediment; isolation source: Sewage treatment plant 13A marine sediment (STP13A) ... | reverse complement strand
ATTACGACACTCAGGCTGATTCGTATCATTTCCGGTTTTACTCGTGTGGCGAAGTTTCTTTGCCATCCTAGCGCAGTCGAACTGCGTTAACTATGAGATGCCGGCCTTCCCTAGCGCGATTTTTAGCTTTCGTATAAGACGAAGCGAGGGGCGATCGTTCAAGAATACCGCTATGCCTTCACCGATTCTCTGTTGGCACACGAGTAAGTCCGCTTCTGCATCGCTCATTCGATTCGCCTGTAGGAACACGTTTGCGCGGATTAGACGGATCAACCACAAGTCAGCCAATTCAATGGCTGCGTTTGCCGCGCTAATCGCAGTCTCTGAATCACCTTGCGTACTGGCCATTTGTGCGCGAAGCGCTTCCGCGTAGGCACGTCGTGATTTTGAGAAACCCTGCGATAAAGTGTCGATTATGCTTTGAGCCGAATCGAATTCAGCAAGCTGGATGTAGGCGATCGCCGCCGGTACCAATACTGCAGGGTCGTTCCCTTCAATGGCGAGTGCCGCGTTAGCGGCGGCAATTGCTTGTTCCTCGTCACCAGCCACCAGGTATGCGTCGACACGCATAACCTGCTTGAGTGCAACGGTATTAAATGCACCGTGTGACATTTCAGCCTCTATCGCCGAATCCAGTACCTGCAGCGCCGTGCTTACGTCACCTTGGTATAAGGCCAGATCGGCAATACCTTCCGCCGCAACGGATTTTGCGAACTGATCAAGACCAGTCATCTTCTGGTAGGTGCCTTCGGCTGCAGTCAAATCTCCGGCCACAGCCTGAGTCTGGGCAACAACGAAATGTGCGTACGCGTTGCCAGGGTCGATGTCGATCACTTTTCTTGCAACGTCAGCCGCCTCGTCGAAGCGGCTGGCGTACATTGCGTATAAGGCGAGGTTTGCACTAAAGGCACTGCGGGTCGGAAATCGATCGGCAATGTTTCGACCGACCTCGAGCGCTCGGTTGAAGTCCATTGCATAAAACGCCGCCACTGCCAGGTTGTTGTGCGCCACATTATCTGCCGGATATCGCTCGACGAGCCGTTCGTAGGTTTCCAGTGCTTTGTCGTAGTCTTGCTGGCTAATTAAATAGTAGTTACCGAGCGTTCGAAGTTGGCCGCGCTCAGTCAAAGTACTCAGGCCGGAAAGAGCTGTCTCCCAATGCTGACTTGCTGCTTCCGTGCGACCCAGATACTCCTCTGTCAGGGCGAGACCGGCGTAGGCGCGCGCGAATCCCGGATCCAATTGCACGGCCTTTTCATAGTGCACGATAGCCTCGTCAAGGTTGCGGCTAAGCTGCAAATCCTGCGCTTTCAGATATTCGGCTGCGGCCTCAAGATTGGCGACTACGAATGACTCACTCTCACCCGCGCCAACCGGCTTTTCGGAATCGCCGAGTGCGAGGCGAAGGTTTTTGGATATATCAGCAACGGCATTGAGGATCTCAGTGTCCGTGGCCGCGCGCTCGGTAATCGAGAACAGCTCGCGCTGATCACCAGGCGCGAACCCTGTTGCTGTGACGACAAGTCCACTGCCGTCGCGACGCACGCTGCCGCCGATAACGATGTTGATACCCTCGCGCAGCGCGACGAGGCCCGCTGTCTCAAGCAGCAAATCGCCGTCATTATTGCCATCGATATCGGCCGCGATGGCTCCCGCACTCTTGCGTGAAAATGACTCGACGAACGGTGCGACCTCGAGTCCAACGCGCAGTGATTCTTCGATAATCCCGGAGAACAATTCGTTACCGGCATCATTCTGGAAGTCGGCGATCAGTATCGATATCGATTGCGGCGGCTCAGGCGTTTGCCGTAAATTGCCATAGATCGACAGAGCCAGCGCCGCCAGCAGCAGGCTGATAATGACGAAGTAAATCTTGCGATCGAAACCCCTATGTTGCACATCTTCGTCGCTTGCTTGCGTGCGACGAATGCCATCCGGCGTGATGTCAAAATACCAAGAGAACGCAAGCACTGCCGGCAGACCGAGCGAAAGCAGCACGAGCAACACCGGTATCAGCACGGCGGGTGCGCTGAATGCCTCGGTGAGAACACCGACAAATTCGATCAGTGCCCAGGCGCCAACCGCGTAAGCGATCGCTGCGCGAATGACGCCGCGGCGTTTTAGTTGCTGAAAGAACTTACCGACTAGATTCATGTTGGTGCTTTTTTTTAGACTGATTTTCGATGTATTCGATTTAACAATAAGTGGCTGTGAATGACCAGCTTATTAGTCCTCGTCGGACAGGCAGTGTTCTGTGGCATACTAACTCGAATAAATACTGCTGTTTCGTCCAAGCATGGCGAATAGCGAAACTTGCTTTGTTCTTTGTCCGGACGAGCACGTATAAAAAAAATCATAATCAGCTGTTCCCGGGGGGGGACTTTCATGACTTCACCTTTACGCATTACACTTTTTTGTTGTTTGGCTTCGCTGTTTGCTGGCGCTGCATTTGCCGAGGGTTCGCTCAGTATCGGCGCCAACGTCAACATGGTTTCGGGCGGATCGTTCCCCACGGGCGACCCGTTCCAACGTCAACAGAATGAGCCGTCGGTGGCGTATTCGAGTCGCAACAACCTCCACCTGCTGTCAGGCGCCAATGACTATCGCGCAGTCGACGTGCCTGGTTTGCCTGGTGGGCGCGAGACCGGTGACTCCTGGCTCAGCTACTTCTGGTCGACCAATGGCGGCGCGACCTGGAAGTCGACGCTTATTCCCGGCTATCCGCAGGACCCTGACTGTCAGGGTCCCAACCCGCCAACGCTCTGCGGCTACGCGGCAGGTGCCGATCCGGTGGTACGAGCCGGCGTCAACGGAATGTTCTACTACTCCGGAATTGTCTTCGAGCGCGGCGACCCATCCCGCAGCGCGATATTTGTCTCTCGCTTCATCGATCTCAATAACGACGAGGGCGGTGATCCGATTCGCTACCTCGACACGGTCATCATCGACGCCAACAATGACGGCGCAGTGTTCCTCGACAAATCGTGGATCGGGGTCGACATCCCGCGCGGCAGCATCACCGACACGTTCTCCGTGGTGCAGCGCGGCGGCTCTACCGTCAATCAAACAGTTGCCTGCGGCAATGTCTATGTGGGCTACGCCGCAATCGGGGGCGAGGAACAGAATCTGCGCTCCGAGATCCGCCTGGCCACCTCTGCCGACTGCGGCAACAGCTGGGATATTCAGCCTATCAGTCAGCCGGACTCGCTAAACCAGGGCGCCAATATCGCGATCCACCCGCTTACCGGCGAGCTGAACGTCGTTTGGCGCCGCTTCGATACCGTGGAGAGCTTTCTCGGAATTTCGCCGACGGGCTGTCCTGCCAGTCCTGCGTCTTGGAAGATCAACAGTGACTGGCCCGTGTCCACGATCACGATGGCCGGCGCTACGTACTCCATCGCAGAGGCACAAGCATTGCTCGGGACTAAACACCGGGGCGATGAATCGATCAAATTATCCTACGAAGTGATCGCCGCCAAACTCAATCTGCTCACTGGTGGCGGTGACCCAGTACCGGGCTTCAACGCGTATGACTGGTCGCAGAATCTCACCGGCCTCATCGCCGATGCCGAAGCCTGGTTCGTCGACCACCCGATCGGTTCCAATCCGAAGAAACAGGACAAGAAAGCTGGCCAGAACATTAAGAAAAGCATTCAGAGAGTCCTCCAAGGCTCGGGAAGTTGTTCGGATGCCGGCAGCGGCGCGGATGCGACTCTAACTGCGACCGGCGAGACCAATGCGATTATGGTCGCCAGCTCGTTCGACTTCGGCGAGACCTTTAGCGAACCGGTCATGATCGACGAGTCGTCGACTTTCGATCAGGGCAGCACGAGATTCTCTTTCCGCACCACTGCATACCCAAGCGTTGCAACGGACGCAAACGGTCGTATCTACGTGGCATGGGCTGCACGCGGCTATGCAACGATTCGCGGCGAGCAGTCTGACGGCGACGCACGCATCGTCGTCTCGACGTCGACCAACGGTATAGGCTGGAGCACACCGAACGCGATCGATGAGCCCAACCGCAACGGGCATCAGATCAAGCCGTCGATGCTCTTTGCCGGCGGGCAATTGACGATGGTCTACTATGACTTCCGGCAGGATGTCTCGGGCATTTACGAAGGCTTCGTGATCGATCTGCCGGAGCCCGATCGGCTGCGGCACACGGTTGACGTACGCGTCGCAACGGCGCTTCCCGCCGCACTGCCCGTGTTCACAGACTACAGCCTGACCTCGGTCAATGAACCCGTCAGACCCTCGGGCTCCGCGTCGCGCTACAACTTCGTCGCATACGGAGACGAGTTCGCCGGTGAAACGGTCCAGGTCGAGTACATGGTGCCCAACTTCCCGATGTTCGCCGACGGCACGACTCCGTTTATCGGCGATTATGTCGATGTTGCTGCCCCTAACCTGATTAATGACGACGGCATCTGGCGCTTTGCCAGCAACCCAGGTGACGTGCAAGTCTGGCAGGCAGTCTGGTCCGACAACCGTGACGTCATCCCGCCGCCTGACGGCGACTGGTCAAAGTACGTGGCGCCGATCCTGGATGCTCAGCCCAGCCTGTTCGACCCGACAGTGATGATTCCCAGCTGCACTAGCGTCGTCTTCCCCGACGCGTTGCCGCAGTTCCAGGCGGGTTCGCTCTACACCGGCACGCGCAACCAAAACGTTTACAGCGCGTCGATCAGCAACGGCGTTATCGTTGCTGCCCCGGGCAACAACCGTCCTCTGGATGGATTCGACATCACCGGCGCGCCGCTAAAGCGCGGCTTCGTGATCTACGTGCAGAACACCACGGCGCAGGCACGAGAATTCCGCCTGTCACTACCCACGACGCTAAGCCTCATCGAAGCGTCCTTCGCGCCGAACCAGATCATCACACTGACAGACATCGAGATCCCGCCCTATTCGAGTGCGGTTGCTACTGTGTTCGCAAGCGGTTCGGCGAGCACAGCAATTCCGGTCTCGGTAGCCGAAATCGGTGGCACGCTCACGGGCTCGGTCTACCTTAATAATGACCCTGCCGCCCCCGATCCGTTGGAAGCTTCGTTACTGGCGACGGAAGTGCACAACCCGGCGATTTTGAATCCGGCGATTCTCAATCCCGCCATTCTCAACGCGTCCGTTAGCGGCGATGATTTCATGACTTGCACCGAGGACCCGGCGAAGTGTGTGCTCACCCCCGCGATCTTAAATCCGGCAGTCTTAAACCCGGCGATTCTGAATCCGGCAATTTTCAACCCCGCCGTTCTGAATCCGGCAATCCTGAATCCTGCGATCCTGAATCCCGCGATATTCAACCCCGCGGTTTTGAATCCAGCGATATTCAATCCCGCGGTTTTGAATCCAGCGATCCTCAATCCAGCGATCTTGAATCCCGCAATTTTCAACCCGGCGGTTCTCAACCCGGCCATTTTGAACCCGGCTGTGCTAAATCCCGCGATCCTGAACCCTGCAATTTTGAACCCTGCAATTCTGAATCCCGCGGTCCTGAATCCTGCGATCCTGAATCCGGCGATTCTTAACCCGGCGATCCTGAATCCGGCGATTCTGAACACCACTCCGGGAGTGGCGCCTCAGCAGGTGGACGTAACGTTTGCTATCCGTAACGACGGAAATGCCACGACCGCATATGATCTGAATCTCGCAGCACCGCAGCTTGAAGGCCTTGACTACGATCTGGTCGTTTACCGCCTCAACGAAACGCCGGTCGCGCAAGGCTGCGAGCTCATCACCGAAGCGCAGCAACAACTGATATTCAACCAGACAGATCCACTTAACACCGCGGTTGACGGTAGTTTCTACCTCGAGCCAGGTGAGAAAGTGCTCGTCACTTTCAGCGTGCGGCCAGATGTAGACGCAGAGACCCCCGCTAATCCGGTGACCACCTTCGTTGTCGAAGACCTCGGTGGCCTGGTCAGCTCGCAACCGCTCAATACCGATCCCCTGACTCAACCGCCCGCCGATGAGTTTGGTCCGCCCGCCAACATCGTGCCTGGCACGGCAAGCGCAACAGCACCGGCCAACGCCGGTCCGCTAGCCATTGGTCAACAGGTATCGATCACGGCGACAGGATTCGTAGGGAGAGCGCCAGGCTCTGCGCTCGACACACCCAACGGAAGCGCTCCAAATCCGTGCGGAACTTGCTTTCTAACAAGTGCGCCAGCCATCAGCCTCGTGGCGCGGATCGGCAACGGCCCATGGCAGTTCGTGGGAGCAGGCCCGACAGTGCTTACCGCGACCAGCGCCGGGGACCTCGAGTTCGCGGTCAACGACAGTTTCTCACCCGACAACAGCGGCGCCTTCTATGTGACGGTGACGCCGGCTATCGCGAGTGTCATTCCACTGCTGACCAATGCTGACTTCGAAAGCATTAACGGCGGTGGCACCTTCCCGGCCGCGACGGACTGGGGTGGCAACACTCAGACCGCCTTGCATTCGACTTTCGGTTCGGGCAATCCCGGGTCTCCAGATCTCGGTCTGCGATTCGGCTTTAATGGGAATACGAATACGGCCGCCAGCTCCCAGACCACCACGGCGACTTTCACGACGAACACCACCTACACATTCGCAGGCTGGTCGACAGACTCGGATCTGAACGTGGACAGCAGCAACATACAGTTCAGCATTGGTTACCTGGATGTGGCGAATGTATTCCAGAGCCTGGCGACCGCCACGTATGACACGGATGGCTTCACCACCTGGCAGTTGTTGCAGGGTGTCACCTACACGACCGGGGCGTCGGGGATGGAATTGGGCCAGAACATCACCGTGCAGATTCAGGCCGTCTACCCGCAGGGGTTCAACGTCGGCGTCTGGTTCGACAACCTCGAACTCGAACTCGAACCGTTGCCGTCTGGACTGCTGAACTGGTGGCCAGGCGAGGGCAACGCTAGCGACATCGTTGGCTCGAACGACGGAACTCTGTTCGGCGGCACAACGTTTGGCCCCGGGTTCGTGAACCAGTCTTTCATCTTCGATGGTATCGATGACTACATGAACATCGGCCAGCCGCTGTCAGAGTCCGCGGGCACTGTCGACTTCTGGGTGAGACGCAACGGCCCTCTCAGTGCAAACTCCGACCTCTTCATTGGCTCGGTTGGCCCCAATCTGCAGCGTACGCCCAGCTTGTTCGTCAGACCTGGCGGGACTCTGCTCTGGGAGTTCAACAACGTGACGGTGCAAAACACATTAGCACCGCTCACCATCGGTCCGTGGTACCACGTGGCGATGACCTGGCAGCCCGCCGGCACCAGCACAGAGGTGCGGGTTTACCTTGATGGCGCACTGGTCGACACCGGCATTGCCGGGACTCCGACCGACTTCCAAGCGGATGTCTACGTCGGCAGTTACAACTTGAGTACATCTGTGACAACGCCGCAGCAGTTCGCCAATGCTTCGATCGATGAGCTCGACGTCTTCAACCGGGCCCTTACTCAAGCAGAGATCCAGGCGATCTTCGATGCGGGTTCCGCTGGCAAGAACGGTGCCTCTCCGCCTTCCACGGTCATCGACAACGTCATATTGACTACAACGACGCTGACTATTGGTGGGCCATTGGTTTCCTACACAGCCAACGTCAGCAATGGCACCGGTAGTTCGTTGTCGCCCGTAGTGCTTCAGACCTACATTGAACAACCAGGCGCGTCCAGAGCAGCGGGCGGCTTGCAGGTAAACTGTGGCGCGACGGGGGTTCTACCACAAGGCAATTGCAGTATTGACTTTACGTTGAACGCGAACAATACGACCTCTTCAGGTAGTGGGACTCTTATAGCGGGACCGGCGACGGCCAGATTCGATCTGATACTCGACACTACAGTACTCGACACATTAACTGTGCCGATAACACTGGTGCCCTAACGGTAAATGGGGTCGAACCGCATTTTGTTGGACATGCGGTTCGGTCCCGCTATTTCGCCGTCAGGATGAACGAAGCAGGCAACCACATGCACGACCACGCCCACAGACGCGAGGCATGTTTCACGTGCGTGCTAGACTGACGTCGACCGCTACCACCGCTTACCACCATCAATGAAAAGATTTATCAAAGAATTGCGACGCCGCGAGGTGTTTCGCACTGTTGGATTGTACGTCGGAATCTGCTGGATTCTGATCGAGGTCGCGAGCGTCGTTCTTCCTGCCTTCGATGCTCCGGAGTGGCTATTCCGTGGCGCTATTGTCGTTGCGATCGCCGGCTTCCCTGTCATGCTGGTATTGGCATGGTTCTTCGATGTCAATAAAGAAGGAATCAGTCTCCAGGCTGGCTCGACTGACACGATCGTCGAACAATTGGGACCCCGTAAGTCGGATTTCGCCATCATCGGAGTATTGGTGTTGGCACTCGTTGTTTCTCTGTTTTTAAATCTAACGAACGAAACCCCAATCACCGTGGAACTTGAGCCGGTCTCGGTGCTGGTGACCAATTTCGAAAGCCCGGTAGACGACCCGCTATTCGATAATGTCCTGGAGCAGGCGTTTATCGTCGGTATAGAGGTTGCGCCGCACATTACCGCCCAGGTTGCGCAACGGGAAGGCATAGAGCTGCTCTTGGCGGGATCTTTGCAGCAGTCCGGGAATGGGTATCGTATTACCGTCGAAGGTATGGACGTTTTGGACGGTCGATCCGCGTTCACGATAGATGAGAAGGCTGATTCGCGCGACGCCGTATTGCTGGCGATCGGGAAACTGTCTGCAAAGGCGAGGAAAAAGCTGGGTGATACGACTCTGGGCGATCAGCAAGGTGGGCAAGCTCAGACCTTTGTGGCCGCGTCGCTCGAGGCAGCCCACGCGTATGCGTCGGCCACGCAATTCCAGATAGCCGGAAACCTTCAGGAAGCAGCAAAGTATTACGAGCAAGCAACCGTGGCGGATCCGAACCTTGGCCGCGCCTTCTCGAGCTTGGCGCTTGTGGAATTTACACTCGGTCGAACAGATCAGGCAGCGGCGCACTGGACGAAGGCGCTATCCCTGATGGACACAATGACGGAACGGGAGCGACTGCGGGCTCTTGGTCGCTACTATACTTCCGTAACGATTGACGGCGACGCAGCAGTAGAAATCTATTCCGAACTTGTCGATAAGTATCCCGCAGACGTCGGCGCACACGATAGTTACGCATCTGCGTCATTCCGGCAGCTTGACTTCGCTACGGCGGCCGAAGCAACCCGTAAAATCCTTCAAGTATTTCCTGCGGACTATCTCTCTCGAACAAAATTGGCTTTGTATGGGATGTATGAAGGCGATTGGGAAACGGCCACCAATGAAGCTGAACAGGTGATCGCCGCGGATCCGGAATACGGGATAGCTTATCTGCCAATGGCGATGGCGGCATTGGCGCGAGGACAGGTCGACGCATCACGTGATGCGTACCGACGCATGGCGTTGACAAACAAGACTGAGCATGGCGCGTCCGTGGCAGAACTGGGCCTGGCTGACATTGACCTGTATTTCGGTCAGGTTGGCGCGGCGCAGGAACGATTGAGGACTGGTATTGATACCGATATCGATAGTGGCAATCATCGCATGGCCGCGTTGAAGTACATCGCGCTCGCACAGTCGTACGCCGATCAGGAAATTTTCTCGGCGGCGACAACTGCCGCGGCGAATGCCTTGCCATTAGCCGATGGCGACGCATCAAAAGTTTCGGTAGCGATGATCTACATACAAGCGGGTGACCTCACGTCAGCGAGGGCGGTTGCCGATGCTCTGACAGAGCAGGCAGATGTACACAGCCGCGCCTATGGGCAGATGCTAAAGGGCATGATATTGGAGAGCGAGGGGGCGCGAACCGAAGCCATACTCGCAATGCGCGAAGCTATTACCACGGCTGACTTATGGTTGATTCGCTATCAGATAGGGAAAGCCTATCTGCGGGCTGGTAACTATCCGGAGGCGCTGGATGAGCTGACGACTTTGAAGGTACGCCACGGTGAGGCTACTTCGGCCTTTCTGGATGATATGCCGACGTACCGGTTACTGGCGGAGCTACCGTACTGGATTGGTCGGGTTCAGGAAGAACTAAAAATACGATCTACGGCGCGAGCGAACTACGAGGAGTATGTCTCATTACGTCCGCAAGGCGGAGCACTTGCACAAGATGCCAGCGAGCGAGCAGCCAAGCTCGAATGAGCGATGCAGACGTCTGTCCGGATGGGGGGCGAACGGTGTTCGCCGTTTCGATCGAACACTTAGGGGCTCAAGGTTTTTTAGCCAGCTATTTTTTCTTCCAGCGGCCGCTGCTGTCCTGGTAGTAGCCGCCGGGAGCCGTTTTCTGCACTGCGAGCTCGTAGAACCGATAAGCAACCTGGTCCGTTTTTGCGCCGGTTTTCTTGGCCGTTGCTTCGAATTTGGCTTTTCGTTTGGCATTCACGTCTGCGAGCAACGCCCTGACTTCGGCGCTCGCCGGAGATATTACTGCCACGATATAGCCGGTGTTGGCTTCGCCGACCAGATCCTGCGCCTTGGCGTCACGTATGTCGATGGCCCACGCATTTTGTAGCAACAATAAAAGGCCGATGGTCGTAATAATTTTCTTCATCGTCATTGTCGTCATCCTCAA
>RCNC010003303.1_pt1 | contig 10567 bp, 9 predicted proteins | sample 2041301 | NCBI WGS metagenome assembly RCNC01 (sample SAMN09708231, study PRJNA481090) | Marine sediment metagenome, whole genome shotgun sequencing project. | biome: marine sediment; feature: ocean; material: sediment; isolation source: Sewage treatment plant 13A marine sediment (STP13A) ... | reverse complement strand
CAGAAAAGTAAAGCCGAAAACGATACTGCAGAGCTGCTCCAGTTGCTGAATATAAACATCAAGACTGACAATCTTTTTTTTGAGAAAACGGTCGAACTTAGGGTTGAAATTTAGATAATCAAAATCAATTTCACCCGAAACATAACGTATACCGATGGTACTGATCCATAAACCCCTTAACAAGACATGTAAAATCAAATTAACAATGAGTACATACCATGCCCCTAATATGATCTTAAAGGGAAGAAGTAATGTTCCGAAATAACTATTTCCGGTAGTCAATAAATGTATCTGGTATTCAAAACTATCCAATTGATCATAAGCACTGGCCAAAAGAAATATCGCAAAACCAGAAATTAGCAATTCAAGTTGCCAGCTTTCTTGTTGCATAATCTCCAACCATTTTACAAATGATTTGGTTTTATCCTTAGCCATAGGGTATGATTAAATTCTAAGGTCTAAGTTACACAATTTGATATGTTTCAAAAAATGATCAGGATAGGTATATAAATGAACGCTTTATTTCATGAAAAACAGGAACTGATAAGGGCTTAATTCCCTTTTTCTCGTTTGGAGACGACCAACCAATAATAAATAATGATTGTATAGAAAATTCCGCCGAAGCCGATAAGCAAGGCCAATCCAGGAGAAAATAAAAGAACCAATACGGCTGTAAAATAATACAATCCTACCCCTTGCAGACATTTTTTAAGTCTGCGTCTTTCCTCTTCATCATTGGGCCATAAAGGGCTGCCTCTAAAGAAGTTTTTGTAGGCAGGGTGTATAAATTTCTCTATCAAAATAGCGATCCAAAGGATCAGGGTAATGATGACCAAAATGGTACTTCCAACATCTACAAGTAGTATAATATTCATAGCAATACAACACGAATTTGGGTCGTGTATATATATAAAACTCTAAATTTCAGAATTTAGTATATGATACATTACATCATTGCATCATTATATCACTCCAAGGTATATTTCGACTCAATACTATCCGGATCACCAATTCCTGCATTGCTTTTTTTGGTTTCCATTTCTGTCGCGAATTCTGGAGGCAGGTCTATCCAGCCTTTTTCCTGGTATACCCGAAGCATATTATTTCTAAAGTGATATACATTGATATTGTCATTATCTAAGTCAATAAAAAAATCATAGGCATTGCTTGGACATGAATGTTCTTTACAGCCACTCATATGGGCAATATTGTCAACAATCACCACTGGAGTTTCTGTATTGTAATTTTGAAGCAAAGCCTCATAATTAAACCTGTTTAGCTCCTTTAATCGACTCGCCATGATTTCATTTTCAAACAATTTTTCCTGGGCCGCATATTTACCTTCATAAGTGACCATAAATCCGAGCGGGACATCGGGTATGACGACCGCAGGCTCCTCTTCTATAACTTCCTGAACGGGTTGTATCTCCTCCTGTTGTTCAATAAGAGGTTTAGAAGGCTCGGTGTTTTTTTTTATTTTATTACAGCTCAAAAAGAAACTGATTAAAACAAGGGAAAGGACTAGTTGTTTGATCATGGTTTGGATTTGTCAATTGATAGATTAAAGATAAGATTATTATTCACGAATAATTATTCTTCATTAAGCTGTTTTCTGTAGTCCTCTAAATTAGCTTTGATCTCTTCATCCAAATCCGGTTCCTTAATATCTTTATAAGTTTTTAAGGTATCTAAAAGGATCCGTGCCACGAGATAACGGGCGCTGGCTTTATCATCGGCAGGAATCGTATACCAGGGTGCATGAGGTTTTGAGGTGGCATTAATAGCCTCTTGATAACAACGCTGGTAACTATCCCATAGTTTCCGTTCTTTTAAGTCACCAGGAGAAAACTTCCAAAACTTTTCTTCTTTATAGAGTCTTCTCAACAGACGGTTCTTTTGTTCTTCTTTAGAGAGATTTAGAAAAAATTTAAATATGATCGTACCGTTTTTGGCAATATGCTCTTCAAAATTATTGATCTGCTCGAAACGCTGTTTCCAAAAGTCATCCGTGATATCATCAACCGAATGTATTCCGGGAATATTCTCGCCCATGATATAACCAGGGTGCACTCTGGTGACCAATACATTTTCATAGTGGGTACGGTTAAAAATTCCAAATTTCCCCTTTGCAGGCAGGGCGATATAATGTCGCCATAGATAATCATGGCCCAATTCAAGAGGTGTGGGTACTTTAAAACTATGTACCACTACCCCACGACTATTAAAATCTTTAAAGACTTCCCTGATCATACTGTCTTTTCCCGCCGTATCCATACCCTGAATACAGATCAGGACCGCATATTTACCATGTGCGTATAGCGTATCCTGCAGCTTGCCTAATTTTTTTCTTACACGTTTCAGTTCTTTTTCAACTGATTTCTCATCAGTATCAAGATCGAGTAAGGTCTGGCTGTTTTTTAATTCAATGGGAGTAACAACTTTATACTGGTCAGGAGTAATTGATTTCATAGGGTGTTTTTTATATTTCTCAGGCTTTTAAGTCAATAGTACCATCAATAAGTACTCCTGTAAATATAAACATTTGAAATCTTTTGAAGTAGCTTGTCAAGAAGACAGTAATTCCAAAACAAATACCATCTTCAGGGCGATAGATTCCTGATACGGCAGGAAATAATGAATCAATGATATAATGATGTAATGAGAAAATGAAATAGAGGGAAAGAAAAATTTAAAGTTAAACTCATGGTTCGATCCTCATGCTTCGAGGGGTCAAGACTAAAGGGCGAACCAATCGTTTAAATTTGATTTAAAAACGAGGTATTGATTGATTTATTGTAAATCAGTTACTTTGCTCCTTGGGATAAGCTTTTTACTGTGCTCAAAAAGACGGTTTTTGGTTGTATCTTTGCACGGTAAAATTTCACACATGAAACAGAGTACATTTGATATCTTGATCATCGGAGCAGGTCTAAGTGGTTTATGCCTGGCTTATTTTTTAAGAGATGAAAAAATCAAGATTAAAATACTCGAAGGAAGGTCACGAACTGGCGGTAGAATCCTAACTACTTTTGAAAACGGTACTCCTATAGAAATGGGTGCCACCTGGGTCAGTGCACAGCATACGGAACTTCATAAATTATTACAAGAGCTGGGATTGGAGGTCTTTGAACAGGCACTGGGAAAAACGGCCATATATGAGCCTATCTCGACAAGTCCGCATCAAGTGGTTGCTTTACCTGCCCATCAGGAACCCAGTTACCGCATTAAGGGAGGTACGAGTTCATTGATCCAGGCCTTGGAAAGTGGCATGGGTAATGTTGATCTTGAACTTGATTGCCTGGTCAAAAGCATAGAGCAGGAAACTCAGGGTCTTTTGGTAAGAACTACACAAGGAGATTTCACTGCAAAAAAAGTGGTTTCCACCCTCCCACCTTATTTGTTTCAAAAAAACATCAACGTAAGTCCTGCTCTACCAGCTGCGTTCAGTGATATTTCGAGTAAAACCCATACCTGGATGGGAGAATCCATCAAAATTGGGCTCAGCTACAAGCTACCTTTTTGGAATAAAAAGGATCTAAGTGGTACCATTTTTAGTAATCCAGGGCCTATTCCTGAGATGTATGATCATTCTAATGCCGAAGGTTCCAAGTTCGCTTTAAAGGGATTTCTCAATGGGGCTTATTTTTCAGTTTCAAGAGAACAACGACTGGAATTGATCCTTCAGCAACTTGAAAAATATTATGGTTCTCAGGTAAGAGACTATTTGGATTATCAGGAAATGATCTGGCAAAATGAAGAACTTACTTTTACTCCTTATAAAGATCATATGTTTCCACATCAAAATAATGGTAATGAAGTATTTAGAGTACCTTATCTAGATAATAATTTATATATATCAGGAGCTGAAACAGCAGTGAATTTTCCGGGATATATGGAAGGAGCCGTTAGGAGTGCTCAGTGGGTTTTTAAGGAGCTTTATGTTTGAATGTGACAATGCCACAATACTTGAATATAATCGCCAATTTTCAAATTCTCAAATTCTCAAATTTTCAAATCACTAATCAACAACACTTCAATAAATCATTACCACATTATTTCATTGTCTCATTGTTTCATTATTTCATTGTCTCATTGTCTCATTGTTTCATTGTTTCATTGTCTCATTATTTCAATGTCTCATTGTCTCATTATTTCATTATATTTAGTGTGTAAGCCCAAATCTAATGATTCATCTATTCAGAAAAATGCGAAAACAACTGATTGAAAGTAATGATTTATTCAATTATGCTAAATATGCCATTGGAGAGATCTTTCTTATCGTAATTGGTATTTTACTGGCCCTTTATCTGAATCATTTGAATACAGAAAGAGGTATAAAAGCTAATCAAATCAAAATACTGAAAGAGATTAAATCAAATTTGAACAGCAGTACGGTCTCGTTTGAAAGAGCTATTAAATCGGAACAAAATTATATGGCTTACAATCTGATGATCCTCGATTATATGGACCATAAAAAACCTTATGACACTATTTTAGACAGTGCTTTCGGCACCTATTTCTGGACCATTTCTTCCAGTGCGGTTACCGGTGCCTATGATTACCTTAAATCCAAGGGAATTGATCTGATCACCAATGACCAGCTGCGCACCGAAATCAGTTTTTTGTTTGAAAGTGAATTGTTGGTGCTAAAAAATGAAAATGAGGTTTGGGCCAATAACCTGCAGCAAAACATCTCGTATCCCTTTCATGTAAAGCACTTCAGGAAATATTATCCGGATGGTATGGCAACGTCTGATTATGAATATGCCAAACCTTTTGATTATTATTTACTTCTGGAAGATGCATATTTTAAAAGCATCAATGCTGAGATCATCTCAAATCGGCGATGGAATATCAACAGCCTTCAAAACACTATTAACAAGATCAAAAAGCTTATTGAGGATATTGACAAGGAGCTTGCTGTGTTGGGTTGAATAGCGACAATGCGAATGCTTGAATGCTTAAATATAATCGCCAATTTTCAAATCAATAATATCATTCCATCCTCACAGGTTTGAGTTCCTCAAAAAAGATATCGTCATTTGGCACATCGAAGTCAAAACCCAGCACTTCCTGATCGTCATTACTATTGAACTTGACCGTTCCAAAACTAAACCAGGCTTGATCTTTGTCCCAATTGATCAAATACGCATCGTAGTTCCAATGTGTTAAAGTGGCTGATAACAATGGATGGTGCTCAAATATAAGTTTAAGCTTATTATCTATTTTAACCACGCTGATCTGACCTACCAAATCAGACTGATAATCACCAAGAATAGTGTCTTCAGACAATGTTGGTTTTGTATTCATCACTCTTTTGGCAATCCGATCAGGAATTCGAGTGTCATTGGCTCTGGAGGTGTTTTTTTTCTCTAAATAGGTCGCTGACCAATCTGTACTTTCCACACCCAAAAACTGATCTAAGGCATAATAAGACGCCGCCATGATCGGACTTTTGGCACCATTAGTAAGTACGACAACTCCAAGATTTTCTTCTGGAATCATAGTAACTGCCGTGATCATACCATCATAACCCCCCGTATGTCCAACAAGCATCTTTCCATGGTAATCGCTTAATCCCCAGCCAAGTCCATAGCCCTTAAAATGCCTTCCAAATGGATTGGGTTGGGTATGGTCAACTGTAAAATTATTATGAGGTGTCCATACCGTGTTCCGGGTTGAAGGGCTCAACAGAGTGTCTTGATCTTGAATACCATTATTCATATTAAAAATCATCCATTTTGACATATCGGTTACACTGGAAATCAACCCGCCGGTGGCGGCGACTTCTTCCCAATCTACCCAAGCAACGGCCTTATTTTTATCATCTTTTCTCATATGAGGAGTGGCATAGTTCTCCTTTTTATCCAGATCTTTTAATGAATAAATACTGCGGTTCATGTTAAGAGGTATCAAAATACGCTCCTTAACATTTTCGCCCCAGGTTTTACCAGTAACTTTTCTAATGATCTCCCCGGCTGTGACGTACATCAAATTCGAATAGCCATAACCTGCTCTAAAATCATAGGCTTTGGGGACGTATTTGATATGCTTGATGATCTCTTCGGCTGACTGATCTGACTTGTACCAGATATTATCTCCACTATAGGTACCCAACCCTATTCGATGACTTAACAGATCTCGGATGGTAGCATGTTCACTTACCCAATCATCATAGACGGCAAAATAAGGTAAGTGTTTCTGAACTTTATCATTCCAATCCAGCTTACCTTCCTGTACTAGCATTCCAATAATCGCTGAAGTAAACGCCTTGGAATTGGAAGCAACAGCATAAAGGGTATGTTGATTAGGTGGCGCCTCATTCCCTACTTCAAGCACGCCATAGTTTCCAGTGAATATCAATTCTCCGTCTTTGACAATTCCAATAGAAGCTGAAGGTAGGTCCCAGTCTTTAACCATTTTGGCATAATAGGCATCAAGAGCCTCCAGATCAACGTTTGTTGTGGTTTGTGCTAAAGCACTGTTAATGAACAGAAATAACAGGATGACAAGGCTTTTAAATAATTTCATAGAAAAGGAATTTGTGGTATTTTCGTTTTGTAGCAATTTAGGGAAAATGTAAGCAAAATAAAAGTGTTGCTTTCCTCAAAATAAAAAACTTCTACATTCAACATTCAAATGCTACAATGCTGCAATGCTGCAATGCAAAAATAAAATCTTCAATCAACATTCTCCAATCCCTGCCTCGCCGGCAGCCGGTCCAATCTCAAATCAAATGTTTCTTAATCATAATTCAATTTTCAAATCCTCAAATTTTCAAATCAACAATACTGAATTCTATAATGCATGAATGTTTCAATACTTCATTATTTCATTGTCTCAATATTTCATTGTTTCATTATTTCATTGTTTCACTATTTCATTGTTTCATTATTTCATTGTCTCATTGATTCATTATCTCATTGATTCATTGTCTCATTGTCTCATTGTCTCATTATATCATTAAAACGGCCGTATAACAACTTCAAAAACATCCGTATCAGCACAAGTTCTAAAGAGATCTTTTCCCAGTGCCTTTTCTCCTGTATAGGGATATGCCGTAATAGGTTCTATACACACCATATTTGGCACTTCTGTCCAGAGCATAAAATTATTAAAGCCTTTGGTGCTGATTTTGAGGTTATAGCCATCTTTTTTGATCAGCGAAATTTCATCTGTGTGTAAGACCGGATAGGCAATCGACCCTACGTCTAGAATATTCTGTAGTGTCATATGTTTGTTCACAGTGCTAAAACTTACTGTGTTCTTCCCAGATAGCTTAAAGGCCGGATGGTAGCCGAGCATGAAGGGCATTCCTGGTTCACCTTTGATCTCAAACACAATACGAAGGGCATCATCTGTCAGGCTAAACTTTTTGGTAAAGGAAAAGCTAAAGGGCCAGGATACTATTTTTTTGCTTGACTTATCAGGATACTTAGAGTTTTTAACCGGAGAATTTTTAAAGTAGTCTTTGTTATAGGTTATGGAATGGTCGTTTTCACTGATCACTTGATAGCTTAATTCACGCAATAATCCATGTTGGTCCTGCACGGCCTCTCCCCTTTCTGTGGGCACTATAAAACCATTTGATTCTGTTGGTCCGATGATGGGAAACATTTCGGTATCTGCATTTCTCCAACCCGGATCTCCTTTTTGATGGATCAACTCTTCTCCGTATTTACTATAACTGATCAGCTCTCCCTGATCGATCACCACGGTTGATTCTTTATCTATGCTGGTAAGGATGTGTTGGTTCATTTATTTATTTTTTGGTTTTACAAATATAGCGTTGACAAGGACATTTATTATTCAATTTTTAAATATTCAAGCATACAGAAAATCATTGGGTAAATTTTCCTCTAGGTTCGGACAGAATATAGGTCCGTTCATCCTAATTGACATTCTAAAATTAGGAAAAAGTATTACATTAATACTTCAGTACACTACTAACCTCAATAATGGACCTAATCTGAAGTGCTTAGCCTTTCAAAAGGAAAGGTGTCTTCTGGGAATAACGGGGATTATCCCTTGACATGCATTATATGATTTAACTTGTATCTAGATCCTGAGAGCAATCTAAAAATTCAGATACGCTAACTAATATCCTTTTAAAAATGGTAAAGTATTGCCTTATCATTATACTTACTTTAACTGGCTCTTTTGGCTATACTCAAAATCAAAAGCTGGCCGACAGTCTGATTGCAGTATATAATTCAGGTGCCTATCAAATGGATGAGTTCGAAATACTTAACGAAATTGCTGCCGATGAGACTGATGCCTACATCGGATTGAAATATGCAGAAGTAATGATCAAGAAGGCTACTAGGGATTCTGTATTTGAATACCTGTTCAAAGGCTATTTACATAAAGGCAATGCTTATCAATTGGTTGGAAAAAATGCACTTGCCCTGGAATCATTTTTCCAATGCCAAAAATATGCCCTTCGTACCGAAGAAGAAAAATTTCTAGGTTCTGCACTGATATCTATAGCAGGAACCTATGCCAATATAGATAACACTTCAAATGCCAAGTATTATTATAAAGAGAGTATTCATTTGCTCAGAAAATTACGTGATTCCATAGGAATTGCAAGTGCACTTACCAACCTAGGAGATCTCTATATCACGGAAGGCAAATTAGATTCGGCATTGATCTTCACCAAGGAGGCCTCAGCTATTTTTAATATCAAAGATCATACGATAGGCAGAGCCTATAGTATGGGAAACACTGGAATGATTTATGCCAAGCAAAGAAATGATGTCATAGCCGAAATATATTTAAAAGAGCCTATCAAAATACTGGAAGAATTTGGAGACTATTATCCTGTTGCTGTTTATCTGACCTATCTGTCAGATATCTATTTAAGAAAAAATGATTGGGCCAAGGCTCTGGCTTATGCCCAAAAAAGCCTTGAGTTGTCAGAAGAACATGGTTTAATAAAACAAATAGGTGATGCAAATCTTAAACTCTCCGAATTATATGAGTACAAAGGGAACATTCAAGCATCGAACACCTATTTGAAAAGTTACTTTATCTATAGAGATAGTATTCTGAACATTAAAACTGTTGAAAAAATGGCTGATTTGAGAACTGATTTTGAATTGGCTCAAAAACAAATTGAAGTTGATCTACTTCGCGTAAAACAAGGTAACCAGCGTATTACTGTTACTTCTTCCATCATAGCCTTTGTTTTGATCTCTTTGCTGGCCATAGGTCTGTTTCATCGAAACCGCTATATTCAAAAAACAAGTAATATCATTGAAGGAGAAAGAGATCGCTCAGACGTTTTACTCTGTAATATCTTACCGGAAAAAACAGCACAGGAGCTCAAGCAAATAGGTAAAGTGAAGGCAAAACACTTTGAGTCAGTTAGTGTTATGTTTACTGATTTTAAAGCCTTTACAGCTAATTCTCATAAACTATCTCCCGAGGAGTTGGTAGAAAGTGTAGATTTCTATTTTTCAAAATTCGACGAGATCATGGAAAAATATGGTTTGGAAAAGATCAAGACCATTGGAGATGCTTATATGTGTGCAGGTGGTCTACCCTTTAAAACAACTGATCATGCACAAAAGATGGTTGAAGCCGCCTTTGAAATTGCTGAATTTGTATTTGAATCAAAGAAAGACGACCCTAATAATTTGACTCGTTTCGATATCCGAATAGGAATTAATACCGGCCCGGTAGTTGCCGGCGTGGTCGGCACAAAAAAGTTTGCTTATGATATTTGGGGTGATACTGTGAACATAGCCTCTCGCATGGAATCAAACTCAGAAGCCGGAAAGATCAATATTTCCGAAAACACCTATCAGCTGCTTAAAGACACGTATGACTGCAGCTATCGCGGTGAAATAGAGGCCAAATACAAAGGCAAGTTGAAGATGTATTTTGTAAACGGCAGATTAGATCAGGAGCAAAAGCAAAGTGACCGTCGATCCGTGCGTATGGAAAATGTTTAACGAGACAATGAATCAATGAGACAGTGAATCAATGAGATAATGAATCAATGAGACAATGAGACAATGAATCAATGAGATAATGAATCAATGACATAATGAGACAATGAGATAATGAGATAATGAGATAATGAAATAATGAAATAATGAAATAATGAAATAATGGGAATTTCGGATTCCTGGGCTCAGTAGCATGAATTTTGCCTACTATTTTCATCAATATAAACTACTGACTATCAAGTTTTCAATCGTACAATAAAAACCCTTTTTCATTCGTTGTATGTTGGTGATAACCATCTTAAACAATGCTGCTATGAAAACAATTAACGATCTCATTCAAGAATTGCAAAAACTCAATCCTAAACAGAAAAATTTACCTTTTGTGATGTATGACACTGAGCATAACCAGGAGTTTAATCTCATTGGCGTTGAGGTTTCTGATAATAATAGAATTGAATTGAATTTATTGTAATAGTTTTTTCTTTGTCCTTTTATCTTGAAACCAAAGAACGAAACCCGCCCGTATCCTATGACTCTACCAAATAATTTGTAATAAATATTTTCTATTGCTCAGCAGGCAAATTTCATAGTATCGACATATGGCGTTCCTC
>RCNC010003302.1_pt1 | contig 10567 bp, 9 predicted proteins | sample 2041301 | NCBI WGS metagenome assembly RCNC01 (sample SAMN09708231, study PRJNA481090) | Marine sediment metagenome, whole genome shotgun sequencing project. | biome: marine sediment; feature: ocean; material: sediment; isolation source: Sewage treatment plant 13A marine sediment (STP13A) ... | reverse complement strand
GTGTCTATAGCCAAAATGGCAGATTGTCTATAGCCATAATGGCAAAGTGTCTATAGCCAAAATGGCAGATTGTCTATAGCCATAATGGCAAAGTGTCTATAGCCAAAATGGCAGATTGTCTATAGCCAAAATTGTTTGATAAAAAGTGTTTATAAACAAACAGATATTATTCATGTGGGAAATATTTGTGCGCATTGGCGCAGCTTACTTCCGCGATTTGGATGGCAATAAACTGAATGTGTTTTTATGCAGACGGCTGAAAGTTGAGCTTATTCAGGACGTGTTAGTGTTGCGGGCATTAGTGCCTCAACGCGTTCCATAACGTCGAGACAGTCCACCATATCGTTTATGTAGTCGAGTTTGTCAGTTTCCAGGATCAGTATTTCACCGAACTGGTACGAGGCCACCCACTGATCGTATAGCCTCTCCAACCTTTTCAGGTAAGAAAGTGGTATGTCCTTTTCCATGGTCCGGCCACGAAGGCGAATACGTTTACGTAATGTCCGCATTGAGCAACGAAGGTAAATCATCAGGTCAGGTGGCCGGATAGCTTCCAATATGATCTGGTAAAAGTTCCAGTAAGTGTCCCAGTCGCGACCGGTGAAATTGCGCATGTCATGCAAGGCTGTTGCGAAAATTTCCGCGTCCTCATAAATCGTCCGGTCGAGAACAACGACCCCTGAAACACGTTCCAGTTGTTGGTGCATGCGGAATTTATTACTCAGGAAATACAATTGCGAATGAAACGCCCAACGGTTCATGTCCTGATAGAAATCAGGCAGGTAGGGGTTCTCATCGTTGGGTTCGTAGAAAGGCTCTATTCCGTATGTTCGGGTCAGAAACTCCACGTAATGAAGTTTCAAAAATAGTTTTAAACATTTTTGATGAAACATTACTTCCCAATAAGTACATAAGCTTGGTAATTGCGGCCTCGGTCGTAATATCCTTTCCGTTAATGACTTGCATTTTTTTCAAGTCCTTACTGGTTTCATATTGACCCATTATAACACTGCCTCCAGAACACTGGGTGACGTTAACAATATGTATTCCACGGTTAATTGCTTTTTTCAAACAATTTAACAGCCATTTCTCTGTTGGTGCGTTTCCAGCACCATAAGTCTCAAGCACCAATGCTTTTAAATCTGGAATATTGAGCACACTATGCACTACCGACTCATTGAGACCGGGAAATATTTTCAAAATGGCCACATTTGTATCCATCAGTTTGTGAACTTTTAATCTTTTAGTGGACTTAGCCTTTTCAATATATTCATTATAAACTTTCAAATGAACACCTGATTCGGCCAAAGGTGGATAATTCAACGAGCTAAAAGCTTTGAAATGTTCAGCATTGATTTTTGTTGTTCTATTAGCTCTATAAAGTTTGTATTCAAAATAAAGACCTACTTCTTGAATAACCGACTTGCCTTTCTCGTGAAGCGCAGCAATTTGAATGGATGTGATTAGATTTTCCTTGGCATCTGTACGTAAATCCCCTATTGGTAATTGTGAACCTGTAAATATCACAGGTTTAGACAAATTTTCTAACATAAAACTCAAAGCCGAAGCGGTATAGCTCATGGTATCGCTTCCATGCAGAACTACAAATCCGTCATATGCGGAATAATTGCTTTCAATGAGCTCCGCAATAGTCGCCCAATGTTCAGGATTCATGTTCGATGAATCCAAGGGCTCATCAAATGAAACACTCTCAATATTACAATCCAATTGATTCAACTCGGGTATGCTTTTTAATAAATTATTAAAGTCGAAGGCCTTAAGAGCCCCTGACTCATAATCCTTCACCATACCAATTGTACCACCGGTGTAAATAAGTAATATGTGCGGTCTTCTATCCATAGCGATCAAGTTCCAAATATTTGCATAGCGTTTTGTGTAGTAATCTCGGCAATCTCTTTTTGATCCCTACCATAGATTTCCGACAACTTCTCCAAAACTTTTATAATGTAGGCACTTTTATTTCGTTTCCCCCTGTAAGGTACAGGTGCCAAATAGGGGGAATCTGTTTCAAGTACAATATGTTTTAAATCCAATTCATTTAAAAAAGTATCGATTTTTCCATTCTTAAAAGTTACCACTCCACCAATTCCTAATTTCATATTATAGGAAATTGCTTTTTTTGCCTGATCTAATGTTCCTGTAAAGCAATGAAAAATTCCGAATAGCTCCTTCCCCTTTTCAATTTCAAGAATCTCGAAAATTTCGTCAAAGGAATCCCTACAATGAATAACTATGGGCATTTTATATTTTTTTGCCAATCTAATTTGAAATTGAAAGGCTTCTTGTTGTTCTTTCAAGAATGTCCTGTCCCAAAACAAATCAATACCAATTTCCCCAACGGCATAAAATTTTCTTTTACTCAACATCTCTTCAACATGCTGCAGTTCTTCACTGAAGTTTTCTTTCACATGGGTGGGATGCAAACCCATCATCAAGAACATATTTTCAGGGTAAGCTTCTTCCAATGCAAACATGGCTTTAGTATAGGTTGAATCTATTGCCGGGATAAAAAATCGTTCCACCCCTAAATCCATGGCATTTTTTATCACCTCATCCCTATCTTCATCAAAGGCCTCACTATAAAGATGTGTATGTGTATCAGTCAAGATCATCTGCGGATATTTATTTGTTTTTTAAAGGTTTGTTGAAATTAGCACGTGAATATTTCAGCTGTCGACAACCGTCGTATGGCTCATTTCATGGAACAAAAATAGCCTTATCTTTATCAAAAAAATAGATGTTGAGCCTTAAAAAGTTTTTAAGAAATAAAAACTACATTCGAGTGCCCTTAGTATTCACAGCAACCAACCATTTTGAAATAGTTGCGAAAATCAATGGCATTTCTGGTCGATTTATTTTGGATACTGGTGCGTCTAATACCTGTATTGGCCTAGATAAAATTGAATTCTTCAATCTGATTTCAAAAAAATCAGAAGTAAAAGCAGCTGGCGCAGGCGCGACCAATATGGAAACTTTAATATCCACCAAAAACAATATCGAAATTGGTACGTGGCACAAAAAAAAACAACAGATCGTATTATTTGATTTAACACACGTAAATGAAGCTCTTACCACCCATAAGGCCCTACCTGTAGATGGAATTATAGGCGCGGATGTTCTAAAAAAAGCAAAGGCGATAATTGACTATAAAAAATCCTTTGTTTATTTAAAACAAAAAGGCCCGAAATAACTTCGAGCCTTTTTATTCATATTACTTTAATGGAATTACATTTCCAAAGCCTTTTTCACAGCATTGTCCATCAACAATTCCTCCGGACTTTCCAGTGCTTCTTTTACAGCCACCAAGAACCCAACCGACTCCTTGCCATCAATAACCCTATGATCATATGATAAGGCAACATACATTATTGGAGCAATTACAACTTCACCATTTTTTGCAATAGGTCTTTCAATAATATTGTGCATTCCTAAAATCGCACTTTGAGGCGGATTTATGATAGGCGTAGACAACATAGAACCAAATACACCCCCATTGGTAATAGTGAATGTGCCACCAGTCATTTCATCAATTGTAATTTCCCCATCGCGGGCACGAATAGCCAACCGTTTCACCTCTGATTCCACCCCTCTAAAAGAAAGGTTTTCAGCATTTCGGATTACAGGCACCATAAGCCCTTTAGGGCCAGAAACCGCAATACTAATATCACAGAAATCATAGGATATCATTTCTTTACCATCGATCATAGAATTAACCGCCGGATAAAGCTCAAGAGCCCTTACTACCGCCTTTGTAAAGAATGACATAAACCCAAGGCTAACCCCATGTTTTTCCTTAAATGCTTCTTTATATTCATTTCGCAAGGCAAAAATAGGAGACATATCAACTTCATTGAAAGTTGTTAGCATGGCAGTTTCATTCTTAACCGCCACAAGACGTTCAGCCACTTTTCTCCTTAACATTGAAAGTTTTGAACGCGACTCACTTCTATTGCCACCAGTAACGGGACTTCCCATTGAGGGCACCGCTTTTACAGCATCATCCTTAGTGACTCTGCCATCTTTCCCTGTACCTTTTATTGCAGAAGGGTCTATTCCTTTCTCATTCAATATCTTTTTTGCCGCAGGTGAAGCACTTCCTGTAGCATAGGTTGCCTCAGATTTAACAGGAGCCTCTGTTTTTTCTTTAGCAGGCGTAACTGTCTTCTCTTCTACTTTTTTCTCTTTAGCACCCTCATCAGTCGGTTTTTCAGCTGTAGTATCAATCAAACAAACTACTGCGCCAACAAGAACAGCATCACCAACTTCAGCTTTGAAAGTGATTACACCACTTTCCTCAGCAGGGAGCTCCAATGTTGCCTTATCGGAATCTACTTCAGCAATTGCTTGGTCCTTTTCAACATAATCACCATCTTCAACCAACCATTCCGCAATCTCAACTTCGGTAATCGATTCTCCCGGCGAAGGGACTTTCATTTCTAAAATCATTCTTTTATAATTTGTTGTTCTATTTCTTTTGTTTTGGTCTGGTCATATTATCCTTGTTCTTATCAAAGACATAATCTATTACTTGTTGATGCCTGTTTTTAGAACGCAACGCACTTCCTGCGGCTGGTGAGGCATAATATCTTCTTGATGCCACACGAAATCTCTTAGCCTCGCTATAGTGCATCATCATATGGCTCCAAGCTCCCATATTTCTTGGTTCTTCTTGGGCCCAAACCAAGTCATCGGCCTTATTGTATTTTTCCAATATCGCATTCATTTGCTTGGCCGGTAATGGAAATAATTGCTCAATCCGAACTAAAGCTATGTCGTCTCTGCCTTTTGTTTCCTTTTCATTCAAGAGGTCATAGTAGAACTTACCTGTACAGAACACCAAAGTTCTTACTTTTTTAGAATCCGCGGATTCATCATCCAATACCTCTTGGAATTTTCCAGATGCAAATTCATCAACAGAAGAAACCGCTTTGGGATGACGTAAAAGACTTTTTGGGGTAAAAACAATCAATGGCTTTCTAAAATTCACTTTCATCTGACGCCTCAAGATATGAAACAATTGCGCAGGCGTGGTCACATCAGCTATATACATATTGTCCCTCGCGCATAATTGTAAATATCTTTCCATACGGGCAGATGAATGTTCTGCACCTTGGCCTTCATAACCATGGGGCAATAACATTACCAAACCGTTCTGCAGTTTCCATTTATCTTCAGCCGCCGATATATATTGGTCAATCATGATTTGAGCCCCATTACTGAAATCCCCAAATTGTGCCTCCCAAATAGTCAAAGTATTTGGGCTAGCCATAGCATACCCATAATCAAAACCTACCACGGCATATTCTGATAGTAGCGAATTGTATATCTGGAATTCTCCTTGTTTATCAGAAATATGGTTCAATAACAGCACCTCTTCTTCACTCTCCTCAACCTTCATTACCGCATGTCTATGCGAAAAAGTTCCTCTTTCGACATCCTGACCAGACATGCGAACACCAAAACCTTCATCCAGAAGCGTGCCATAGGCCAATAATTCTCCCATGGCCCAATCTAACTTATTGGTATCAAAGAACATTTTCTTACGGTCATTAACAAGCTTCACCACTTTCCTTAAAAACTTCTTGTCTTCAGGAAGTTCGGTAATCACTTTGGCAATGTGGGTTAATTTATCTTTATCAAAGCTGGTATCCACAGGATCCAACATTGCCCATTCCCGAACCGGTTTAAAACCACTCCATTCGTCTGCCATAAAGGGAGTAATAATGGTCTTATCCTCTTTTCTTGAATCTTCCAACTCTTCCTCTAAGGTAGCCTTGTATTCAACCTCGAGTTGTTTAACAAAACCTTCTTCGATAACCCCTTCAGCCAGTAACTTTTCTGCATAAATGTCTCTTGGGTTCTTATGCTTCGCAATTGCCTTGTATAGTTTAGGCTGGGTAAATCTAGGCTCATCACCCTCATTATGCCCATACTTTCTATAACCCAATAAGTCTATAAATACATCAGAGTTAAAGCGCATTCTATATTCAAGTGCAAACAATGCAGCATGACAAACAGCTTCAGCATCATCGGCATTAACGTGCAAAACAGGGCTCAATGTTACCTTGCCAACATCTGTACAATATGTGGAAGTTCTTGCGTCTAAATAATTCGTTGTAAAACCTATCTGGTTATTCACCACCATATGTATGGTCCCGTTAGTCCTATAGCCATCAAGTTTTGCCATTTGAACCAATTCGTAGGCAATACCCTGACCGGCAATGGCTGCGTCACCATGCACAACAATAGGTAAGACCTTTGAAAAATCACTATTAAAATGTGCATCTTGTTTTGCCCTAGTAATACCTTCAACAACAGCACCTACAGTTTCCAAATGAGATGGATTGGGCGCAATGTTCATTTTAATCTTGCTCCCGTTCTCAGATTTTCTATCTGATGTCCATCCTAAATGATATTTTACATCCCCATCAAAAATCTCCTGCTCATAATCCTTACCATCAAATTCGCTAAAAATATCCTTGGCCGATTTGCCAAAAATATTGGTCAAAACATTTAAACGCCCTCTATGGGCCATGCCCATAACAAATTGCTCAACACCCATTTCAGCAGCCCTTTCAACAATAGCATCCAATGCTGGAATCAAGGACTCATTACCTTCGAGCGAAAATCTTTTCTGACCTACATATTTAGTATGAAGAAACGCTTCAAAGGCTACCGCTTGATTAAGTTTTTTCAGGATATGTTTCTTGCGTTCATTATCAAAATCAGGGTGATTATCATTCACATTCACCCGATTTTGAATCCATTCAACAAGCTCTGGTTTTCGAATATACATGTACTCCACACCAATAGCATCGCAATAGATTCTCTGTAAGTGTTCTATGATACCTCGCAGTGTTTTAGGGACAAGACCAATAATTTCACCTGCAGTGAAAATGGTATCCAAATCATCAGAAGTCAATCCGAAATTTTCAATATCCAAAGTTGGTACATAACTTCTTCGCTCACGAACCGGATTCGTCTTTGTAAACAAATGGCCACGACTACGATAGCTGTTGATCAATCGAATGACCTGAAATTCCTTATGTATTTTTTCGGGTACCTCCCCACCTTCAGTCAGTCCAGCAACATTTAGACCTTCCTGTGAAGAAAGATCGAGCTCATCCAAAGAACTCTCAATCCCAAAATCAAAGCCTTGAAAAAAAGCCCGCCAACTAGGTTCAATACTATCCGGATTCATTAAATACTTGTCGTATAACTCTGCGAAGAAAGAGGTGTGCGCAGTGTTTAAAAAGGAATACTTATCCATAAGAGGTTCTATATCTTAACCACAAAATTTGCCCAAAAATACAATATTTCCCTTTTCTAGGCGTATCTTATATATGTATTATTGTTTAAAATCAAAAGCACTAGCTTAATTCTCAAAAATTAGAATATGAAACCATATATCTTTCTGTTTTTCTTATTAATTGGATTTTCTTTGATGGGCCAAAACTATCAGACCAAGAGCGATTTCTGGAATAATGTACATTATGGGGGCGGACTTGGGCTTGGATTTACAGATGGAGGCTTCAACGGTTCTGTTTCCCCAAGTGCCATTTATCAAGTCAACGAACAATTCGCCACTGGGGTAAGCCTTAACTTTAATTACGCCAAATACAATGAAGATAAATTTTTGGCGTATGGTGGAAGTGTTTTAACGCTATTTAATCCCGTCCCTCTTTTACAGCTCTCTGCAGAATTTGAACAACTTCGAATTAACAGAACAATTTCATATGTAGGATTCAATGATATTGAAGACAACTATTGGTCACCTGCTCTTTTTATTGGTATGGGATATAGTAATCAAAATATTACATTCGGAATGAGATATGATGTTTTATATGATTACGACAAAAGTATTTATGCCAATGCGTGGATGCCTTTTGTTCGGGTTTATTTTTAAGAAGAATATTTATCTTTTAACCACACTTTTTGAAGCTCCCTTCTTAAGACCAAAAATGAAACCTGTTCGGCGACCTCGACAACATCAGTCACCTGAATCTGCTTGAATGCCTTTTCCGGAACATCAATCACGTACATTAAATTCAAGTAATCCGTAAATTTTTCCAAGATCAAATAATAGATTTTCTCATGTAGAAAAGTCTTTAGGTTATTTGGAGATACATTATTGGCTAGATCAATCGGGATATTAGCGAGCCCAAAATCCTTTTTTAATTGTACAACTAATTTGGTATACAATTGCCCTTCTTGGGCATTTTGTAATAGGACGGTACTATTTGGGAAATCAATCTTCATACTTTAATTACGTTTCCCAACTTCATTTGGTTCAATTATTTTTATAAACCACTCCTTCTTTCATCACAAATACCACATTCTCTAAAGTGGAAACGTTGTTCAAAGGATTATCCTCAACAGCAATTATATCAGCAAAAAATCCTTCTTTCAGTTGCCCCAATTGATTGGCCATATCCAAGAGTTTGGCATTGATTACCGTGGCAGCTTTTAGCGATTCTTTCACAGGTATACCAGATTCCAACAAATAGCCAAATTCAATAGCATTTGTGCCGTGTGGAAATACCCCGGCATCAGTTCCAAATCCCATGGGCACACCTTTTTTGTACGCCTTGGCCATAGTTGCCTGGTGAATTGGCCCTATTTCCAATGCTTTCCGGGCAACAACCGGCGGAAAGAATCCAGGTACTTTTGCCTTTTCCGCTACTTGCCGCCCAGCACTTATCGTAGGAATCAAATAGCAATTATGCTTAATCATTAAATCCATGGTTTCCTCACTCATAAAAGAACCATGTTCAATAGTATTTACGCCTCCAAGAACTGCTAATTTCATTCCTTCATCACCATGGGCATGGGCCGCGACCGTAAAACCATAGTTTTTCGCAGTACTTGTTACAGCCTTAATTTCTTCCAACGTAAACTGCGGATTATGTCCACTTTTTGCTACGCTCATCACGCCACCAGTAGCCGTTATTTTTATTAAATCCGCTCCATTTTTATAGCGTTGACGTACTGCCTTTTTTGCATCCTCAGCAGAATTCACAACTCCTTCTTTGGGTCCGGGATCTCCCATCAAATATTTCTTCATTCCATTTGTGGGATCCGCATGACCACCTGTAGTAGCCAAAGCTTTTCCTGAGGTAAATATACGTGGCCCATCTACCACACCTTTATTAATTGCATTCCGCAATGAAATGTTAACTCCCGAACCACCTAAATCGCGAACGGTTGTAAATCCGGCCATTAAAGTCTTTTTAGCATTAAGGGTAGATTCAAAAGCAACATCTGCCTCATTATTGGTAAATCTTCTGATGTATGACTGTGGATTGAATTCAGATTCCATGTGCACATGCATATCTATAAGACCTGGCAGTACCGTTTTATCTTTTAAATCAATCACAGTATCAACATCTGAACCAATGATATACCCATTCTGAATACTTTTTATTTTATTGGCTGACACGACTATTGTCTTTTCTGATGCAGTTTTCCCTGTAGCCACATCTATTATAGTTCCGCAATGCAAATAAGTGTCTTGTGCACTAACAAAGAATATCGAAATAAAAGCTATAAAGAGTAATAATTTTTTCATGGTTGGCTATTTATAAATAAAAAATGAGAGGAAATATACATATAAATCCTCTCATCTAATTAAACTTTATTTGCTTAAATTCAGCTTCTTATCTTCTGTTCCCAAACCCAGGCTGATTTCATAGCTTCATCCAAAGTATATTGTGATTTCCATCCTAATTCCTCATTCGCCAAAGTAGTGTCTGCATATGCTGAAGTTATATCTCCTTGTCTTCTATCCACAATTTTGTAATTCAACTTTTTGCCAGATACCTTTTCAAAGCTTTTTATCACTTCAAGAACTGTGCTTCCTTTTCCAGTACCAACATTGAATACTTCATAGTTGGATTTATTTTTATCCGCTAATAATCGCTGCAGTGCTACGACATGAGCCTTTGCTAAATCAACCACGTAAATATAATCCCGAACACAGGTACCGTCAGGCGTAGGATAATCATCCCCAAATACAGAAAGTTGATCTCTAAGCCCAGCACCTGCTTGGGTAATAAAAGGCACTAAATTCTGGGGGACACCAATTGGTAATTCTCCAATCTCCGCACTGGGGTGCGCACCCATTGGGTTAAAATATCTAAGTGCTATCGCATTTAAACTTGGTGTTACTTTACACGTATCCCTAATGATTTCCTCACCCATTTGTTTGGTGTTTCCGTATGGGGATTCAGCGTCCTTTACTGGAGCATCCTCTGTAATAGGCATTTTATCTGCCTGACCATAAACCGTACAACTTGAACTGAATATGAAACTTGACCTATCTTTTTTTGAAAGTTCCTTTAAAAGATATACCAAAGTACCAATATTGTTTTCATAATATAACAAAGGCTTTTCAACACTTTCTCCTACTGCTTTTGAAGCGGCAAAATGTATTACGCCTTCAATATCATGATATCTTTGGAAGAATTCCTCGACCTTGGATTTCTCTTTTAAATCCAATTTTTCGAATATTGGTTTTTTACCGGTAATAGCGGTTATTCCATTAAGG
>RCNC010003301.1_pt1 | contig 10568 bp, 8 predicted proteins | sample 2041301 | NCBI WGS metagenome assembly RCNC01 (sample SAMN09708231, study PRJNA481090) | Marine sediment metagenome, whole genome shotgun sequencing project. | biome: marine sediment; feature: ocean; material: sediment; isolation source: Sewage treatment plant 13A marine sediment (STP13A) ... | reverse complement strand
TCTTGGAATATCATCTTTACCCAAATGCTTTTTGTTTATAAATACCCCAGAAGCATTTCCTGGCCCACTATTCATATATTTATAACTGCACCATGCTGCAAAATCAACTTCCCAGTCATGCAGATTCAATGCCACATTACCAACGGCATGGGCCAAATCCCAACCAACGAATGCACCAACTGATTTTCCGGCTTTGGTAATGGTTTTCATATCAAAGACTTGCCCATTATAATAATTAACTCCACCTATCAATACTAGGGCAAGTTCATCTCCTAATTCATCTATTTTTTTTATTACATCTTCAGTTCGCCAATAATTTTCACCATCTCTTTTCCGGACCTCAACAATTGCTTCATTTGGATCTAAGCCATGAAATCGTACCTGACTTTGTAACATATATTGATCGCTGGGAAAGGCCTTTTCTTCGCACAAAATCTTAAATCGGGTATTTGTTGGTCTATAAAAAGATACCATCAATAAGTGCAAGTTTACACTTAAAGTATTCATAACAGATACTTCCTCAACATTGGCACCTACAATCTTGGCCAATGGTGCTGCCAAACGTTCATGATAATCCCACCAAGGTTTGTTGGCATGAAAATGGCCTTCAACTGCCAATTCTTTCCAGTCATTCATTACCTCATCAATATACCTTTTGGTGGTTTTGGGCTGTAGTCCCAAAGAATTTCCTGTAAAATAGATAACGTCTTTGCCTTTCACTTGCGGAAAATGGAATTCATTCTTGTATTTGCGAAGTTTATCCTCTGCATCCATTTTTTGAGCAAAGGCAAGTGAATTCTGAAAGTGCATAGTATTCTTTTGTTCAAAAGTACAATTTCGGTTTTAATAAAATCACACAGGATTGAAGCGATATTATTCCAGTCGCATCTCGATAATATGTTTCTTAAAACCTACTTTTTCATAAGCACTAATGGCATTATAATTTTCATCGTAGACCGTTAATCGCATTTCCTTGAGGCCCTTAGAATCAGACCATTGTTTCAATCTTTCAATAATCTTAGTATTCACTCCTCTCCCCCGATAATCAGGTAAAGTGAACATAAATCCCAAATAAGAATAAAACTCATGATTCAAATAATGTCTTGCGGGTTTTACCAACGCATATCCTGAACCTATGATTTCACCTTCAATCTCTGCAACTAGTAAAGATGCATCATTGCTTACTATCAATTCCTCTAAATTATAATAGGTAATCGGGTCTGCATCTAAGGTAACATCAAAAGGTCTTTCTGCTTTTATAACACCCTGTTCAAACGCTAACAAAATATCCATATCATTGAGCGTTGCGGTTCTTATTTTAATATTATCCATAGTGGTATACTTTGTAAATAGAAATTTCAAGGTAGTACATAATTACATATTTTTACCAAAAATAAAAAGCATGCACTTTTTGTCCGCCTTATTGGAAAAATACATTGAGGACAGCTCCGAAAACGAGCCTGAATTGTTGAAAGCACTTTCTCGGGAAACACATCTAAAAGTGATTCAACCTAGAATGATCACGGGCCATTTTCAAGGTAGGGTCTTAAGTATGCTCTCCAAAATCATAAATCCTACAAACATTCTCGAAATAGGAACCTATACAGGATATTCGGCATTGTGTTTAGCAGAAGGCCTAGAGAAAGAAGGGCAATTACACACTATTGACATCAATGAGGAACTCACCAATTTTCAGCGTAGATATTTTGATGAAAGTGGATATGGGGCCCAAATTATTCAGCATAAAGGAGATGCAATACAAATCATCCCTACATTGAATATGACTTTTGATTTGATTTTTATAGATGCCGAAAAAAGGGAATATCCCAAGTACTTTGATACAGTCATAAAAAAAACGAAACCAGGTAGTGTTATACTTTCAGACAATGTGCTATGGTCAGGTAAGGTTGTAGAACCCGTTGACGAAAAAGATAAGGCGACAAAGGTACTTTTGGATTACAACAGGATGCTTAAAAATGACCCAAGGGTAGAGACCGTGCTATTACCTATTAGGGATGGGCTAACCCTAAGTAGGGTACTATAACCCGTTTATATAGGTTAAAAAAAGCGAATGCCACTAACAAACCGACTATGGCCCCGACAATAATGTCGACCGGATAATGCACGCCCAGGTAAATCCTGCTCAAAGCAAATAGCAAAGGCCAGATATAAAATATCCAACGCCATTTTACTTTCTTTCCAAGAAACAAAACTATAATTGTTGTTATCGAAAAAGAGCTTGCTGCGTGCCCGGAGAAAAAACTAAAACTAGCCGGATTTTTTAAGACCCTTATTAACGAACTAATTTCGGCATTGTTGTTTGGTCGCAGTCTTTCGAAAAATCCCTTGGTCAAATCTGTGGCAACAAGAATAAATACAATCAAGGAGATTACAGTCAAGGTTACGTAAATGACTTCCTTTCGGGGGTATTTCCAAAAAATCAAAAGGGAAAAAAATAAAAATAAGGGTATCCAAGTATAGATATTGGTTACGGTAGACCAAAACAAGTCATACTCCTCAATACCCAAACTGTTCAAATAAATTAGTGTTTCCCTATCCCATTGCAGAATTCTTTCGAGCATAGGAGAATTATTATTTTCGCTTTATCGCACCCGTAACATCATCTACTTTATTTTTGACCTCACTTAAGCTCTTTTTGATATCCTTGCCAATACTAGATTCAATGTTGCCCTTTACATCTTTGATATCCTTTTTGATATCCTCAACAAAACTGGTGTCAATACCCTTCTTTTCAGCACTTTTTTGAATTTCTTTTTTTATATCTTCAGTAGCGTCTTTGAGCTGCCGCATACCCTTTCCAAGGCCTTTGGCTATTCCGGGTATTTTATCCGAACCAAATACCATGACCACTATGAACATGATAAAGAAAATCTCACCTCCGCTGATAAATAAAAATAACATGGAATACATATGTCAAATATAGTGAAGAATAATCGCTAAATAAGTCACTATGGAGTGGAAATCCATAGTTTTAAGTAAAGAATGAATTTTTTTTTGATTTGATGCAGATGATAATTAGCGAATTGTCATTCCTGCGACCTGTGCTGAACTTGTTTCAGTAAGGCAGGAATCCATATATAAGAAATGGATTCCGCAGCAAGTTCGGAATGACAAAATTGCCTAAAAAAGTAGTATAGAAACTAATACCGATAGCTATCGGCAGCAATAATTTGAAGGCTTTAAACCTTTAACTGGATAATAAAAAAGTCCTGACAGTAACGTCAAGACTTTTTCAATATTCAATAACAAATACTATCCTTTGATTTTCTCTTTAAACTTATCAAAGTCGTTTTGTGTCTCTTTCTTAGGCCAAGCATTGTTGGTTGTATCTATATCCGCAGTTTCTGCTTTTGGATCAACAACGATACCTACCAATTCGCTCTGCGACGACAATACCAATTTCACTTCAGCATCGTTTTTTCTCCAAACTTCTGGAGGGTACGTAATGTTCTTCTTAGTACCATCTGCATAGGTATACTCGACAATCAATGGCATTGGTATGCCTCCTGGTTTGTCAAAAGTAACTTCATAGAAGAACTTAGGTTCTTTGACCGCTGCTCTTTCTGCTGCAGTCATATTGTCCATCATGAACTCTTTTAATGTTTTGGAACTTTCTGACGGTGCCATTCCTTTTAGGTTAGGATCAAAATCTTCGCTTTCCTCATCGGCCAAATACACCAAAGGAGGTAAATCGGCTTCCGTTAGGTTTCTCTCCGCCATATATTCCTGCATTTTTTTGCTTGGTTTGTCAGAAACATAATATTTCTTGATTCCCTTTACGCCTATATCAACGTAATCGGTGGTGTAGAACCAACCTCTCCAGTACCAATCCAAATCAACTGCAGAAGCATCTTCCATAGTCCTAAAGAAATCCTCAGGAGTTGGGTGCTTAAATTTCCAACGTTGTGCATAGGTTTTAAAAGCATGGTCAAACAATTCCCGACCCATTACGGTTTCTCTTAAAATGTTCAATGCCGTAGCGGGTTTGCCATAAGCATTGGGACCTAACTGGTATACATTTTCAGGATTGGACATGATAGGCGAAATCGTACTTTGATCTCCACTCATGTATGGGACTATTTTGGCAGGAGCTCCCCTTCTTGAAGGATACGCTTTGTTTGGGGCAACAGCCTGCGGATTTGCTTCTCCGAATGCCTGTTCGGCCAAATACTGCATAAAGGTATCCAAACCTTCATCCATCCATCCCCACTGACGCTCATCAGAGTTGACGATCATTGGGAAGAAGTTATGACCTACCTCATGAATGATCACACTGATCATACCGTATTTTACACGATCAGAATAAGTACCATCTTCGTTTGGTCTCCCGTAGTTCCAACAAATCATTGGGTACTCCATACCTTGATTTTTAGCATGTACAGAGATAGCCTTAGGATAAGGATAATCAAAAGTATGCTCTGAATACGTACGTAGCGTCTGTACTACTGCTTTAGTTGAATATTCCTCCCATAGAGGATTACCTTCTTTGGGATATAATGAAACGGCCATTACATCATTACTGCCCATCTTAACAGCCTGCATGTCCCAAATGAATTTACGGGAAGTCGCAAAACCATAATCCCTTACATTTTGGGCCTTGAATCTCCAGGTTTTCTTTTGCTCTGAGAATCCTTTTTCTGCAGCTTCAGCTTCGGCTTGTGTTACAATTACAACAGGTTTGTCATAAGACTTTTTAGCCTGCTCATATCTTTTCATCATATCCTTTGAAAAGATTTCTTTTCTATTCTGAAGCACTCCTGTAGCATCCATAACATGATCAGCAGGAACAGTAATATTCACTTCATAATCCCCAAAAGGAAGGGCAAATTCACCACTACCCCAGAATTGATGGTTTTGCCATCCTTCTACATCGCTATAAACCGCCATTCTTGGAAAGAACTGGGCTATAACAAATGCCCTATTGCCATCTTTCTCAAAATATTCGTACCCCGATCTTGCACGTTTAACGGTATGATTTGGAATATTGTACCACCATTTTATAGCAAATGATATCTGACCTTTACTCTTCAAAACTTGCGGGATATTAATCCGCATCATCGTCTGGTTAATAGTGTATGAAAGTGGTTTACCAGAAGCATCTTTTATATATTCAATATTAAAACCACCATCAAAAGGCTCAGTCATGTATTTACCAGCAAAGCCTCCAGGCTGCTCTGCTAAAGGCACACCGCCACCATCTCTTAAAGGTGATTTGCTATCCTTGGCCCTAACATTCTGATCTAATTGCAACCAAAGAAACTCGAGGTCATCCGGTGAGTTGTTCGTATAGGTTATGGTCTCTGTCCCATAAATTTTGGCATTCTTGTCATCCAACTCAATGTCCATTTTATAATCAGCCTGTTGCTGATAATAATTAGGACCCGGAGCACCAGACGCCGAACGATACGTGTTTGGGGTTGCAAACTCCTCGTACATTTGCTTAAATTTACTCTGGTTCGTGTGGCCAGGCTCCCTTTCATTCTGCTCTACTTCTTGGGCCGTCAACACAGCAGCAAACAAAAAGAAAATTGAAGCAATACAATACTTGATTTTATTCATTTTTTTTGTTTTTAAAGGGCGAAAATTAAAGTTTTTTTAACGATTTGATAATGTTTGTTACAAGTTTAACATTCCTTTATTATTCTGCTTGATGAGCACGAAGCTTTTTTTCTTGCCCTTAATTTTAAAATGGACCACATTTTGCTGCTCATCAAATAGATCGGTAAGTAGTTCGTTTTGCACTTCTATGGATTTGACTTCATCAATATCAAGCTCGGGAACCTCTAGGTAACATATCATTATATCGTTGTCATACTTCTTCCCCAGAAAATTGTATTGCCTTTGCTCACCGTCGATGAACATCAAGAATTTTGTCCTCAGGTATTTTTCGATGTATTCATTAACCTGTTTTGATTCGGTATCTGTTGCCAAATGGCTTTCAAATCCATAGCGTTCCAATAAGACCTCTTCAAAATCATCAATGAAAATGCGGGAAGTTATTTGTAAGGACTGGTCCTTTTCTGAATAGGAAATATTAGTGACACTTACATAAAATTTATGGGCCACAGTGAAAGCCACCAAGGGCAAAAGCAATAGGAATAAACTCTTCTTTAAATATTTCATTTTCTTTAATTATCAATCAAAAACAAGCAATCTTTGTGCCAGGTTATTTATCAATCCAAATCATTGTTTTTCCTATAAACCAAGCTCTTTTTCCGCATATATTCCCAAATCTTAAATCTATCATGGGAATCAACAAGGGTCTGAAAAGCTGCATCTACCTCACAGAAATACATAAAGTCATCAATTTTATTTTCAGGTATTTTAAATTCGGTGCTATACAGGGAATCAGCGTAAAATGCCCTTACCCGTTGGGTACGTTGGTATTTTTTATTTCTGGCAATTCTCTCTTTCAACATTTTGGTTCGGCCGGTAATGGCATTGATCAATGGGTCAAAGCTCATAAAAGGGTTCGCGGTTGCAGCAAATAATTCCCGTTCTGCTCGGGTTGGCATCTTTACATAAGCATTGGGCAGACCTAAGGTTGAGGCAGTGACCACAGGTTCTATTTCCATGCGGTCCAAATCCAAGGTCATATCCCCGGTTAGATTATAAGGCATTACAATTACTTCATCGAGTTCATTCAAGGCATCCTCTAAGGGCACATATAAAAACTTGCTCTCAAGTACATTCTGAGTAACCACCATGGTCTTTTTTTTAAATTGAATAGCTGAAAACACCAAGGTATCGTTGAGGTTGGCGGTAATTGAAAAAAAACCGTTCAAATCGGTAATCGAAGCTTTGTCATAAGTTATATTAAGTACATGGGTAGCGGCCACATCGCCACTTTCGCTGTATACCCGACCTTCAATTTGCTTGGTAAACAAGGTTTGGGCACTTAAAGTGGTGCCCATTAAAACAAACCAGAGTAGAAGTATTTTACTCCTTGTCATCTATTTGAACCAAAAATGTTTTGCTATGGGATACCAGAAAATCGATCAACTGGAATTCGTTTTCTTTTTTCAATAAAGTTTGGGCCGGCATTTTACTGTCACAATAAATTAAAAAAGCATCTATTTGGTCTTGTGGCAAATTCAGATCTTTTACGAAAAACTCATCCTCGTAAACCTGGCGCATTACCTGGCTTATTTTCAAAGGGGCCCGCTTTTCTGCTGCTGTTTTATTGGCCTTTGCCAGTGCTTTAAAGATGTTCACGAAATTAATTCCATCTTTCATTCCTCTTGTGTATTCCGGCATTGCAATATTGTCAACTTCTGTAGACCGATCTGCCTCGTACTCAAAGTCCTTGAATTCCTCGTTTTTCACTTCAAGGAATTTTGCCTGCTCCTCTGGGGTAACGACCACTTCATCCAATTGGGTCACCTTTTCATTGACTTCGACAACCAACCTTCCTCTTCGTATAATTTCCTCTGTGATATTCACAATCTGCAATTGATAGTTGATTGCAGTAAAAACAAGCTCATCGCCCAACTTCACCTTTATTAAGAATTCCCCTTTAGCATTGGTTATGGTGGCAAATTCAGAAGTGGTATTGATTACGTTTTCATTAGGAACATACGCATTTCGATAGAGCACCTGTCCACGCAGATAATTACGGTCATCATCTTGGGCATAGCCTATGGAAATAAACAAAAAACTACAAATTACAAGTAAACCTAATTTCATTTAAACTGATTTTAAGAAATATAAAGAAAACACAACTTAATGGTATTTAAAAATAAGTGGGGTCTAAACTTTTGTTAATTTGTTAACGTCTTTCGGCCAAATTGGTATTTGTGGCTTAAAATAAGCTTAGTGTCCTACAAAAAACCCTTTGAACCATATCAGATACCCTTTAACCTAATAAGCAGTTATTTTAACTCCTAAAGTTAGGTATGTGATCATATAATTTTATTTTTGTTAGTCCCCCTCATTCGAATATTTCTAAACTGTTTTTCGCATGCAAAGAGCACTATTACTTCTGGTTTTCAGCATTTTATTTAGTGGCCCCATAATAGGCCAAATTAAAATTGGGGACAATCCCCAAAATATTGATGCTACATCGGTACTTGAACTGGAAAGCAATTCCCGCGTTTTGGTCATAACCCGAATAAATACGGAGCAGATGAATGCCATAACTCCCTTGTCTGGGGCCGTTGTATATAATACCGATTTACAATGTATTCATTATTATGATGGCACCCAATGGATCAATGTTTGTGAGGAAGTTGGCGGCATACCCAATTTAACCACGGATCCTTTGGTTAACACGAACAGTACCATTGTGATAACACCCAATGGGGAAAACAACCATATTGAAGTTGCCCCAAATAGCATTCGAACAGAGCAAATTGTGGATGGTGGGATTAATGGGGATGACATACAGGACAACTCCATAGGGCAAAGTAAGATTGGCAATGATGCCGTAGGCAGGAATGAAATAGCGGAAAATGCGGTAGGTCTGGAAGCCTTGGATACCGACCAAATTACATTGAGCAATTTTACCAATACCCCTGGTTTTATCACAGGAGCCGATATCGTTAGTAATGTTGCCGGCAATGTACTGACCGATAACGGTGGGGCTTATTATGACGACACTGCCATCCTAAATTCAATAGTGGCGAATACCGCAGCCATTGCTGCAGATGGGGATACCAGTTCATCTAATGAAATTTTGAGCAATGCCGAAATACAGGGCAATGAATTGGTCATTACAGAATCTGGAAATGAAACCAGAATAGATTTAAGTGTATTCAATAATACCGGGAGTGATAATCAGCAATTGAGCCTTACTGTTAATAGCTTGGATTTGGAGAACAGTGGGAGTGTAAATCTTGTACCCTATCTTGATAATACTGATGATCAGCAAATATCCCTTTCAGGAAATACACTGAATTTAGAAAACGGAGGAACCGTAGATTTGGGAAGTTTTAGTAATTCTGGTACAGATGACCAGAATTTGACCAGTGCAACGCTAACGGGTAACCAGCTACAAATAAACATTGAAAACGGTAATCCGGCTAGCGTTGATCTTTCAAGTTTAGCTGGTACAGGAACTGATGACCAAAATTTAACCGGGGCTACGCTAACAGGAAATACACTTCAAATACAAATAGAAAACGGTAATCCGGCTAGTGTTGATCTTTCGAGTTTGGCTGGTACAGGAACTGATGACCAAAATTTAACAGGCGCCACCCTAACAGGAAATACACTTCAAATACAAATAGAAAATGGAAATCCAGCATTTGTAGATCTTTCAAGTCTAAGCGGAACTGGTACTGATAACCAAAATCTAACAGCTGCAACGCTAACAGGATCGGTTCTAGAAATAACTATTGAAAATGGAAATCCGGCTTCGGTAGATCTCGGAGTACTTAGTGGGGTTGACACCGATGATCAAAATCTGAGCTTAGCCGGAAATACCTTGAACATTACAGATGGAACGGGTGTTGATTTAACGCCGATTTTAGGAGGGGGCTCTACCGAATTGGCAGATCAACTGACCATTGTAGGAACCGGTGTAGCCGGAGATGAATTTGAGGTCAATGACGGGGCAATTAATTCTACAAAGATCACGGATGGCACCATTACGGCTATAGACCTTGCCAACAATGCCATTGAAACAGCTAATATATTGGATGCAAATGTAACCCCCGTAAAAATTGCGCCAGGAGCGGCTGGTCAATTTTTAACAACGAATGGAGGAGGAGCAGTAGCCTGGGCCAATGTGCCTCCAAGCGATGACAATCAGGTAGCGGCCGAAGTACCATTCACACCTACTGGAAACACAGCCAGTATTGAAGTACAAGCGGCCATTGAAGAACTACAGACCGAAATTGATGGTATTTCTGGGGGTGGGGCTGCAAATCCAAACGATGAATTGATTACTAGTTTTGCACTTACTGGCACCAGTTTAAATATAGCAGAAGGTGCTAATATTGTCCCAGCGCTCGATTTAGATCCAGTATTTGCTACCGATGCGGAACTGGCAGCTTTACCCATTAACGATGCCGACGCGGATCCTACCAATGAATTCAATACGGGAATTGCACTTGTCGGCACAGCAATCCAAGTGACAGACCTGGGTGGGGCCGTTTCACAGGATCTGGATGGGACCTTTGCTACTAATGTAGAACTGGCAGCTTTACCTATTGACGATGCAGATGCTGATCCTGCTAATGAAATACAAGCTATATCCTCATTGGATGGATCGGTGACCGTAACACCAGCAGGTGTTAACGATTTTGATTTGTCAGTCCCTGCGGGGAGTGACGACCAAAACCTTACTAGTGCTACTCTGGTCGGAACAGACCTTACAATCAACATAGAGGATGGCAACCCAACAGTTGCTGATTTAAGTGCCTTGGCCACGGACCTGGAATTGGCAGCCTTACCAATTGATGATGCAGATGCCAATCCGACCAATGAAATACAGAATATAACCTCTGGTGACGGATCGGTGATTGTAACACCTACTGGAAATGACTTTGACCTTTCAGTTGCTGCCGGATCTGATGATCAAAACATACAAGGTTCGGGTTTAGCAG
>RCNC010003300.1_pt1 | contig 10569 bp, 8 predicted proteins | sample 2041301 | NCBI WGS metagenome assembly RCNC01 (sample SAMN09708231, study PRJNA481090) | Marine sediment metagenome, whole genome shotgun sequencing project. | biome: marine sediment; feature: ocean; material: sediment; isolation source: Sewage treatment plant 13A marine sediment (STP13A) ... | reverse complement strand
CCGTCTAAATGCTCAAATTACAGACAGTTAATCAAATAAAAGTCCTGCCTATTAGCTGAAAAATAAAAATAAATCATGGTTGATACCTGTTGTTGATGGTTCTGATTTGAAGCATTTAGACAGGTGGCAACAAGATGAATAGGGGACTCACCAGTGCGTAAAATGCCAGCTCGTAAATTACTTGGGACCATCATAGCCGCGGCGTTATTTTTACCTGATACAGGATATGCCCTGGGATTAGGTGAAATCGAAGTTAATTCAGCCTTAAATCAAAAATTAAATGCAGATATAGAGCTATTATCTGCAGTGCCAGAAGATACCGAAACTATCATTGTTAAACTGGCCTCGCGAAAAGAGTTTTCGCGCGCCGGTTTAGATCGTCCATATTTACTCAATGATTTACGTTTTAAATCGGTAGTGGTCAATGACAGGCCTTACATCAAGGTTTCTTCGAGCGGTCCAATTCGTGAACCTTTTTTAAATTTCCTGGTTGAAATTGACTGGCCCAATGGCCATCTCTTGCGTGAATACACGGTATTGCTGGACCCGCCCGTCTTTATGACGGCGCAGACCAGCGCAGCAGCAAATGTAGCACCAGCAACATTAAATACTGCCGACTTTCGTCCCGGTTCAAGTGCCGGTAACAGTACTGTGCCCGTCGTTACACCAGGTGTGTCTGTATCATCCAGACCTTCATCAACGGCTCAGGCCCCTGTTGCACAGGTGCAACCTGATACTGTGAGTCAGCAGCAGTTCACTAGCCAGACAAACTGGATTCCGGCACCTGTTTTACAGCAACAGAGCTCATTCAGTCAGACTGCTGGCAGTTATAGAGTTAAAACAGGTGATACAGCATGGAGTTTGGCCGATGCCATGCGACCGGATCAAAGCATCACTGTGCCACAAATGATGGTTGCAATGCTGCGGGCGAACCCGGAGTCTTTTATTAATGAAAACATTAATGGTTTAAAACGCGGCTACATTTTACGTGTGCCGGATTATGACCAGGTCGCTTCGATCAGTCAGGCAGATGCATGGGCGCTGGTTCGTGAGCAGGCAGCATTATGGCGCCAATACCAGCAGTCTCAGGCGGGTGGTCAACCCGTTTCTGCCATGGAGGCAGATGATACAGCTGCTGCTACAGGGATGAATGCCGGCAGTGCGGATAGCAGTGAAAATGATGCTTATTTAGAGATTGTCAGTGCCGGCTCAGGCAGTTCAGCTCAAAGCGGAAAAGATCCTACTCAAATGTCAGAGCAAGAACTTCGCGCTGAACTCGCCCTGGCAAGAGAAAGAGTTGAAACCGAGCTTGTCGAAAAAGAAGCGCTGCAACTAAGAATAGATAGCCTGCAGAAAGATGTCGAAACAATGAAAGGCATGTTATCTATCGAGGATGCAGAGCTGGCCGAAGCATACGAAAAGAGCGGCCTCTACGATCAGATTCTTGACGAGAGCGACGAGTATCTGGCCGAAGCATCGGAGTGGCATGTCCGCCTTGCCGGAGATCCCGGGGGCACGGTGCCACCGCTTCAGGATCCCGAGATCGAGGCCTACCCGGTGGAGGTGGCGGCTTTCAGCGACCGTGCCGACCAGTTCTCGTCGCGCGGGATCTACCTGCGGATTGTGGCGGCGCGGGTTGAGCAGGGGAAGTTCGACGAGCTCAAGGAAACGTATGACCGCCAGATAAAACCGGATCTGATGGCGACCAAGGGGTGCCGGGCTGTGTTTTTGGTGGAAGGCGTCGGCGCCAGCTCGCGGGCGCTGTCGGTGACGGTGTGGGACAGCGAGGAGGACGCGATTCGCTACGAGCTGAGCGGCGCCTTCGATGAGAATGTTGCCAAGGTGAGCGAGTACTTTTCAGGTCTGTATCAGTGGAAGCTATCGCTGGCCACGGATAGCCGGCGAGAGAGTGTGAGCGGCAAGGACCTCGACGTGTCCGGGTATCAACAGGTCATCGGACGGAGATTAGGCGCCTGACCGTCAGCAGTTGATACCCGGTGAGAAGAGCGGGAAAACCGCTCGCGGTTTCTCCGCGGTTGAGATACAATCTCCCAGCCAAATCGAAATTTTCGACAGAGGAGGAAGAGATGGGTGGCATCAACACCGGAAGGTGGCTGCTTGGCGGGCTGGTGGCCGGGCTCTTTATTTTCATGTTCGAGGGCGTCTCGAGCGTGTTCTACATGGAGGAGATGACCGTGGCGATGGAGGCCCATAACCTGTCGATGGATATGTCGGCCGGAGCGATGGTTTTTTTTGCCACGATCAGTCTCGTTTCAGGCCTGGTGCTGGTGTTCTTCTATGCCGCGGTGCGTCCGCGGTTCGGCCCCGGCATGAAGACCGCCGCCATCGTCGCGATCGGACTCTGGACCGGTGGCTATCTCATGACGCTTCTGGGCTACTGGTCGATGCACCTCTTCCCCAACGGGATGTTGGCGACCTGGGGGTTGATCGGATTGGTCGAGATGATCCTCGCCACAATTCTTGGCGCCTGGATCTACCGCGAGGATTGATCGAAACTGTTCCCCGGGTATCGAGTATGATCAGTACAAGACCGGTGAGTGGGAGAGGATGATGACCGAAACCATGCCGCGGCGCTCATTCGACGCGGACAACCTGATCCTTCGTGTGCAGAAGGAGCTCCCGGGGCAGATCAAGGCGATCCCCCCGGTGGTCGAGCACATCATGAGCCTGGTGCGCGAGATGGGCTGTGCAGGTGAGGGAGAGTTCGAGATCGAGGTTTCGCTGTACGAGGCGCTGGCCAACGCCGTCGAGCATGGGTGTGAGAACGACCCGGAAAAGAGCATCGAGGTTGTTGTTGCGTGCGATGTACAACGCGGCATGATCATCATCGTCCGCGACCCGGGCGCCGGGTTCGACCCCGAGTCGGTGCCTAGCCCCGTGGTGGGCGAGAACATTTACAACGACAGCGGCCGCGGCATCTTTCTGATCAACGAGCTGATGGACGAGGTGCGCTTCGAAAACGGCGGCACCGAGATCTGGATGATCAAGGCCCCGAAGAACGACACCGGCAAAAAATAGACGGTCCCGCTGGACCGCCTGGTGGATTGTCAGTGGTGTCGAGTGATCACTCGGGCGGGTTGTAGCTCATGTCCTCACGGTACGCCGCGATGAAGTTCTCCTGGTATGATCGCGCGATGAAGGCGTCTCACACTTTCCTGTGCCTGGGTGCACTGCTGTTTCTCTCCTCCTGCACCTCCGGTGGGGACTCCTCGAGCTCATGGTCGAGGAGCTACTTCGCGCCCCGCGACAAGGTGATCGACGCAGTTGTCGATGTCCTCGAGGACGAGGATTATCTGGTGAATCTGAACCGCAATGGCGGACGGATCGACGCCCAACCCTCGCGGGGAAAGACCGGTAGGAGGGTCAACCTCACGATCCGCGTCGAGGAGAAAAAGGGCAGGGTGCAGGTGGACGCGCAGACCAGGTCGCAGATGGATGGCGACATGAGATCGAGGCAGCTCGACGAGGCGCCGGTCCTCGAATTCTTCCACGAGCTCGATCTCCGAATGCAGGGAATTCGAGACTGACGTGTTCTATACTTCCTGAACGGTGAGAGGTGGAAGGCGCCTGAGCCGGAGATGGAGGGTAGATGAAATTCTCGATTTTTATTGCGGTTGCATTGGCTGTCGTCCTGCTGATGTCGTGCGTGCCGAAGGGCCCAGTGGCGCCGGTCGTGGAGAAACAGCCACATTCGCTGGAGGCTCACGGCGAAGTCCGCGTCGATGATTACTACTGGCTGCGCGATCGATCCAACCCCGAGGTGCTGGCGTACCTGGAAGCAGAGAATGCATATACCGCCGCGGTCATGGCGCCCACCGAGGAGCTCCAGGCTCAGCTTTTCGAGGAGCTCAAGAATCGCATTCAACCGGATGATTCGACGGTGCCGGCCCGGTACCACGGCTACTACTACTACAAGCGCTTCGAAGAGGGTCTCGAGTATCCCATCTATTGTCGCAAGAAAGGCTCGGTGGAGGCCTCGGAGGAGGTGACTCTCGACGTCAATCAGATCGCTGAAGGCCACGATTTCTGCTCCGTGCGCGGGGTGGCTGTGAGCCCGGACACTCGTCTCCTCGCGTGGGCCGTCGACACCGTCGGGCGCCGCAAGTACACGATCCGGGTCACCGATCTCGAGACCGGCGAGGTCTTGACGGACGTGATCCCCGAGGTCACCGGCAACCTCGTCTGGGCCAACGACAACCGCACGCTTTTCTACGGCAAGCAGGATCCGGAGACCCTGCGCTCGTACCAGGTGTATCGGCACGAGTTGGGGACCGACCCGGTGGCCGACGTGTTGGTCTACGAGGAGACCGATCCGACCTTCAGCGTCTATGTGTGGAAGACCCGATCCGAGCGGTACATCATGATCAACTCCGAGCAGACCCTGGCCTCCGAATATCAATTCCTCGATGCCGACGATCCGACCGGGGAGCTACAGATGATCGCCCCCCGCGAGCGCGATGTTGAGTACAGCGTGTCAAATGTCGGGGATCGGTTCATCATCAGGACCAACCTCGATGCCGAGAATTTCCGCCTCATGGAGGCGCCTGTCGCCAGTCCTGGAAGGAAAAACTGGCGGGAGTTGATCCCGGCTCGGGATGACGTCTTCTTGCAGGGTGTCGATGTTTTTGCCGACTTCATCGTCGTCACCGAGCGAAGCGACGGTCTGCGCCACCTACGGATCATCCCCTGGGACGGTGGCGAGGAGCGCGAGATCGAGTTTGATGAACCGACGCATGTGACCTGGGTAGATGACAACGAGGAGATGGAGACCTCCACCCTACGCTTCGGCTACAGCTCCTTGAACACTCCCGAGTCGATCTATGACCTCGATCTGACGACCGGTGAGCGCACGCTGATGAAACGGGAGCAGGTGCGGGGCGGATTCGTCCCCGCGAATTACGTCGTCGAGAGACTGTGGGCGCCGACGCGCGACGGAATCCATGTGCCGATCTCCCTGGTCTACCGCAAGGGCATTCCGCTCAACGGGGAAAGTCCGCTGTTGCTCTACGGCTACGGCTCGTACGGAGCGAGCATGGAGGCGTGGTTCCGGCCGGCTGTGGTCAGTCTCCTCGACCGCGGCTTCGTCTATGCAATCGCCCACGTGCGTGGCGGCCAGGAGCTTGGCCGGCGGTGGTACGAGGACGGCAAGCTGCTCAAGAAGAAGAACACCTTCACCGACTTCACCGACTGTGGGCGATTTCTGGTCGAGGAGGGCTACACCGCGCCGGATCGGCTCTTCGCCATGGGCGGCAGCGCCGGCGGTCTCCTGATGGGGGCGGTCGCCAATATGGCGCCGGATCTGTTCCGGGGCATCATCGCCGATGTCCCGTTCGTCGACGTCGTGACCACCATGCTCGATGACGACATTCCGCTCACCACAGGCGAGTTCGACGAGTGGGGCGATCCCAAGCAGCGCGAGTATTACGACTACATGCTGTCCTATTCGCCGTACGACAATGTCGAGGTGCAGGCCTACCCGGCGTTGCTTGTGATCACGGCGCTCGAGGACTCCCAGGTGCAGTATTTTGAACCGGCGAAGTGGGTGGCCAAGCTGCGAGCGATGAAGACCGATGACAACCCGCTGCTCTTCAAGATCGAGATGGAGGCCGCAGGCCACGGCGGCGTCAGCGGCCGCTTCATGAAGTACCACGAGACTGCGCTCGAGTACGCCTTCATGTTGGAGGTGTTGAATGGGGGGCTGTAGGCATCGCAGAATTAGGAATTAGGAATTAGGAATGCCGCCCACCCACCCCTGAGCGTCGCGATTGTTCCAAGAAACCGTAGGCGGGTCTTCGGGGCCCACCGCCTCAAGGACCAGATAGCCTCAGGCGAAGCCGGTATCAGAATCGCAGCGCCGAAGGCGCGGCAGATTCATAGCCTGGGGCGTGAGCCCCAGGATTCGGGGGATGCCCAAAGATGGAAAGCCGCGAAGCGGCGACAGACAACGTCCGGGTCGTGAGTTCAGGGAAAAATGAAAAACCCCGGGGCTCGCACCGCGGGGTTGTGGTCAACGGATAATCTGGTCGATCACTCTTCGACGAGAATCTCCTCCATCTCAGCGAGGATCTTCCGGAAGTTGTCCATCACCGCGCGAATGACCGTGGGATCGTTCATGTCGACCCCGGCGCGTTTCAACGCATCCATCGGGTAGACGCTGCCGCCGAGCTTGAGCGTCTCGAGGTAGTCCTCGACCGCGGTCTCGTCGCCCGCCTGGAAGCGGCCGGCGATGGCCTCACCTGCGGCAAAGCTGGTCGCATAGACCCACACGTAGTAGGTGCGGTAGAAGTGCGGGATCCGCGCCCAGCCGCTCTTGAACTCCTCGTCGAGGGTGACCTCGTCGCCGAAGTACTCGAGCCACAGGTCACCCCAGGCGGTGCCGAGGGACTCCTTGGTCAGCGGCTTGCCCTCCTCGCCCATGACGTGGGCTTCGTACTCGAACTCGTGGAAGAAGATCTGACGAAGGAAGGTGCCGACGATTGAGTTCATCCGCAGGTTGAGCAGCGCCAGCCGTTGGGTGGGGTCCTCTGTACGATCCATCATCCAATCGAAGAAGAGCGACTCCGACGCCACCGACGCCACCTCGGCGACGAATAGGCTGTAATCGGCGTCATGGTAGGGCTGGTTGGAGTTGGCCAGGTACGTGTGGATTGAGTGGCCCATCTCGTGGACCAGGGTGGACACGTCCTCGAGGGTTCCCCCCCAGTTGAGGAAGAGATAGGGGTGCGAGTTGAAGGTTCCCCACGAGTAGGCACCGCCGCGTTTGCCGGTATTCGGGTAGACGTCGATCCAACGTTCGGCGAGCCCGCGTGCGGCGACCACCGCGTACTCTTCTCCGAAGGTGTCCTCCCAGAACGCCATGGCGAGCGCCCAGCCCTCGTCAAAGGTGTAGGTTGTCTCGCCCTCGGGCACCATGCTCACGTAAAGGTCGTAGATATGGAAGTCCTCGAGGCCGAGGACCTCCTTGCGGAGATCGATGTAGTCGTGAACCGCATCCAGGTTGTCATGGACCGTCGACACCAGGGTCTCGACCACCGAGCTCGGCACGTTGGTCTGATCGAGCACCATGTCGAGGGTATTCGGGTACCTGCGGGTCTTGGCCATCCACACGTCCTTTTGGACCAGACCGCCATAGGTCCCGCTGTAGGTGTTGCCGTACTGATCATAGGTGCCGAAGAGGGCGGCCGCGGCATCCCTGCGGACACGCCGGTCCTGACTCGACATAAAGGTGTAGTAAAGCCCCGGGATGACCTTGGCGTCCTCGCCATCCTCGCCCTTGATGGTCGGCCACTCGATGTCGGCGTTGGTCAGGAACCCGTACGTCTGCTGGGGCGCCGCCCGTAGCAGCGAGGCGCCTGCAAGAACCTCCTCGACTTCGAGCGAACGCGTATGGGCCTTGGTGCGGAGGATATTGTCGAGCACGTGCTCGTAGGTTGCCAGTCGTGGGTCTTCGAGAAACTTCGCGATCGTGGCGTCCGGGATCTGGACGATCTCGGGGTCGAAGAACGCGGCGGCTTCCCCGAAGGTCGCGTACAGGGATCGCGCCCGCCCCACGTATGTGTTGGCGGTGGCATCGCGGGTGTCGGTGTTCTGCCACTGCGAGGCGTAGACGAAGATATCCTCGATCGTTCTCGCGATGCCGTATTGGAGCTCGACGGCATCGACGAAGACGTCAACCGACTCGTCAAGCCGACCCTTGTAGGTGGCGAGCTCGGGAATGCGAGCCTCGACGGTCGAGTAGGCCGCTTCCCAGGCATCGACGTTGGGGAAGATGTCCTCCAGGCTCCAGCGATAATCGATCGGTATCTCTTCCCGGGTTTCATAGAAGAGCTTTTCCTCGGTCGCGAAGGTGGTGCCCGCGAAAGCGACCAAAGCCACCAAGGCTGCGACGACCAATCCGGTGCGAGTGCGTGCCATGCTTTCCCCATTTCCGACCCAGCTTCCTGTCCGGGTCTCAAAAGCCGCTCGGCAGAGTACTACGGATTGAGAGTAAGTTGGTTACGAGATGTGCGTTTCGAAACGGTCAGTCAGCGGTAAGCGCTGCCGCCCTCTCCTGGCAGTCGAGCGTGATGCATGTGGCGCAGCAGGGGAAGGCGGGACTGAAACCGTGAGCCCCGATCGGCGCCAGAACCAGGATCCCGGAGACCGATTTGACCGGATGCATGAGACAGCTGTCATTCAGTGTGATCCCGAGCTCGCGGGGATCGAGGTGCGCGAAAAGTGCTCGCTGGCCGGTCACGTTCCAGCCGCAGTAGCCGGGGCTGTAGGGGAGAACCGCAGCGCCGAGTGCCGTCCCGGTATCGACCTCGAAGCGGCGCGCCGCAATCTGCGCCAGCTCGTCCGCGGCAAAGGATGCCATCTGGTCGAGGAGGTATCCCTCGGCCAGCTGTCCCGCGTCGAAGAGCCCGCTGATGCGATTCGAGACCTCCGCACCCAGAGTGACCGCGAACAGGGCGAGCGATACCGCTTCCTCGAGGACCTGTTCGAGGGGTGTGTTTTCGTCGTTGCCGCCATCGCCTCGGTAGACAAGATCGAAATCGGCCGCCGCAATGGCTTCATAGAGCGCTTTCGGCTGTGCGGTGTCGATGAACAGCTCGTGCGCCCTATCGATAGACGAACGCACCCGCGGGGCGGCCGGGGAATCGTCCCCGGGCTCCAGCCCCCGGATGGCCTCCGCCACCGATTGCAGCAGATTGCTCGGACGGACTTCGAAGACCTCTCGCACGCCACATCCTCCATCATCCCTGATGGGCTCATAGTATCTGACCCGCACTCTCAAGAGACTCTCAGAAGAGCTGGTCGCGGGGATTAGGCTTGCAATCGAGCGCCGACTTGTCACGGCGGAGCCCGCAGGGCGAAGCCGGAAGGAGCGATAGATTCACAGCCTGGGGCGTCAGCCCCAGGTGCCAGTGGGGTTTCTGGATCGAAGCCCCGAAGGGGCGGCAGACTAATAGCCTGGGGCGTGAGCCCCAGGAAACCAGAGCACCATTACCGCCAGCCCTGAAAGGGCGACAGATTGCGGCTGCGGCGTGAGCCGCGGCCATCATCTGCTGGTTGTCTGTCGCCGCTTCGCGGCTTGTCCGTTTATTTGGCACTGTATTCCTGGGGCTCACGCCCCAGGCTATTTGTCTGTCGCCGCTTCCGGCTTCGTGCTCCGCACTACGCCCTGACACGTCGCGGCTTGCCGCTCAGAAACCTGGGAGTTTCGTGGGAGAACGGGCTCGTCGTAGAATAATCCCCGGTCGAACACTCACGGGCGCGATGGGGAGGGACATGGACGTTTTGCAGCAGATCAGCGAGTGTCTTCAGCGGGGAGAACACGAGAAGGTTGCCGATCTTACACAGAAGGCGATCGACGCCGGTACGAGCGCGGCGCAAATTCTCAATCAGGGACTGCTGGCGGGCATGGACGTGGTCGGCCGCCGATTCGGCGCGCACGAGATCTTTCTGCCCGAGGTTCTGCTTTCCGCACGGGCCATGAACGCCGGTGTCGACCTCCTCAAACCGCTGCTGATTGCCGAGGAGGTGCCGTCGCTCGGCAAGGTGGTGATCGGCACTGTCAAGGGGGATCTCCATGACATCGGCAAGAACCTGGTCGGCATCATGCTCGAGGGCGCCGGCTTCGAGGTCATTGACCTCGGCAGCGACGTGGCGCCGGAGAGATTTGTCGAGACGGCCCAGAGCGAGGGCGCGGCGGTGGTCGGGCTGTCGGCTCTCCTCACGACCACCATGACGGGCATGAAGGACGTGGTCGAGCTCGTCCGGAGCAGGGGTTTGCAGGATACAGTGAAGGTGATTGTCGGCGGCGCGCCCCTTTCACGGAGCTTTGCCGATGACATCGGTGCGGATGCCTACGGCTTCGATGCCGCCAATGCCGTGGAGCGAATCAGAGAGCTCACCGGTGGATAAGATGAGGGCGGTGATCGAGAGATTGCGGGACGGCGAAACTCTGTGTGGGGATGGCGCCTGGGGCACCCAGCTGATGGCGCGTGGCCTCGAGTCAGGAGACAGCCCGGAGGGCTTCAATCTCTCGCACCCGGAGGTGCTCGCCGAGGTGGCGACCCTGTATGTCGAGGCCGGGGCGGACCTCATCACCACCAATACCTTCGGCGGTTCGCCGCTCAATCTCGCGTCCTACGGGCTTGACGATCGTACCGAGGAGATCAACCACACCGCGGTCGAGGTCATCCGGTCCGTGGTTGGTGATCGCGCGTACGTCTCGGCTTCGATCGGACCCACCGGGAAGATCCTGACGCCGTACGGGGACACAGACCCCGAGATCGTGCGTGATGCCTTCGCCCGCCAGATCGGCGCCCTGGTGGCGGGCGGTGCCGATCTTCTGTGCATCGAGACCATGATCGATCTCAGGGAGGCCGAACTCGCAATCGAGGCGGCGCGGACCATCTCAGCAGACATCCCGGTGATCGCCACCATGACCTTCGACTCGACGCCGCGCGGATTTTTCACGGTCATGGGCGTCACCATCGAGCGGGCGTGCTCGGGCCTCGTCGAGGCCGGCGCCGACATCGTCGGCTCCAACTGCGGCAACGG
>RCNC010003298.1_pt1 | contig 10569 bp, 10 predicted proteins | sample 2041301 | NCBI WGS metagenome assembly RCNC01 (sample SAMN09708231, study PRJNA481090) | Marine sediment metagenome, whole genome shotgun sequencing project. | biome: marine sediment; feature: ocean; material: sediment; isolation source: Sewage treatment plant 13A marine sediment (STP13A) ... | reverse complement strand
CAACTCCGACATCCTCCGTGCTCTCGACTCTGGCTCCACGTGTCTGGTCACCCAACAGGCACCATCGGTTGGATTCTCTCCAGCATCAGCGATGAGCCGCAACAAGCTCGTGTACGCCCTGGGCACAGTCACCGTCGTTGTCGCAACCGATGAGGGCTCAGGCGGCACCTGGGCCGGGGCGATCGAGGCCATCAAGCGATCCAACGGTGTCGTTGCCGTATGGCGTGGTGAGGGAGAAGGGCCTGGAAACGCAGCGCTTGAACAGCGAGGAGCGCTCCCGATGAGATCAGTCAGCGACCTTGCTTCTCTGCTGGACACCGAGGATCTCGGCCTCGGCGCTCCACCCGAAGATCCTGTTCAGCTCGGGCTGCTCGACTCGGCGTAGGCAGGTTCACAGCGTGCGTCGATCGCCACTGCAAAGAGTTGTGCTTTCCTCCCAAAGCGTCCTTGGTTTCAGGTGGTGGTCGCATGGGGATCGGTCAAACGCCGGGAATCCCATTCGGGCCGGAGGATGCTGAAGAGTGTGTGATCGTGATACTTGCCGTCACGGAACTCGGCCTGTCTCACTATCCCCTCCTCGCGCATGCCGATCTTGCGCAACGACCGCTGTTCTGCCGGGTTGTCGACCGCCGTGTCTGACTGCACCCGATGGGCTGAGGTGTTCTCGAACAGGTAGTCGATGAGTTGAATCTGTGCCTCGGTCCCATACCCGTGACCTCTGAACTCGGGCAGGAGTGCGATCCCAAACGCCGGACAACGACTGTCTGGAGACGGCCCCCATCGTTCGGTCCGCCAGGACACAGTGCCAATCCGAGTTCCGTTCGCGAGTTCAACGACGAGCGACCCGCCACCAGCGCCGACGAGGCCATCCCTTTCGAAGTCGGCACGAAGCCCCTTTTCCACCTCGACTCGGTGACGAGGCTCTCCGCCCCAGTTGTGCTCTCCCACGGCCACCGGATCGGAGGCCACCAGTGCCATCCATGGAAGATCCTCCAAGCGCGCTCGACGAAGTCGTGCAGTACTTGGAGGAGAAGACGCAGAGTCGCTACTCATTCGACAGGGATAAGGATCGTGGGTGCCACAGCGAAACGCTAACAGGCCCGGTAACTGGGAAGCCTGGCCAGGAATGGAAAGTGCGGGCGAGGCTTCGATCCGTTGCGGCTGGCCCTCCAATCGTCCCCCAGCCGCTGCACGACTATTCCAGGCAGACTACCCGCTAGTCAGCGACCAACCGGTAGCACCCCCCTGACATCGCAGCACATATGGACGGCCTGGGAACTGACATCGGAGCGAGCGCCGTCGCGCCCTGGCCTAAGGGTTCGCTGAAGAAGGCGTCGCGGAACCAATCGCTCACTCCCAGATGATGACGCTTCCCTCTCGAAGCGTATGTCTGGCGGGCAAGCATGATCTCCAACGCAGAGTTCACGGTCCATCTCGAGGATGGCGTTGCTGCCGACATCCCGGTGGAGGCGCGCGGGATCACCGCCGAGGGCCAACGAGCGAAGTTGCCATGCCGGATCCTCACCGAGAGTTGGGACAACGAGTCGGCCAAGGCCGAACATCCTTTCGCGGTGGGTCGATGAGGCCCCGCTGGCGGAATTCACGGTCAGCTGCTTCGGAGGCGGCCGCGAGATCGTCCGTGGCGCCTGGCGCAAGCGAGGCTCGCTAGGCGGCGTCGGAGCTTTGAGCACGGGCGCCATTGCTTCGATAGCGGCGGTCGACTGCGGCCACAGGCACACATGGACTTCGGCGACACCGATGTCCGAGAACGCCGCGATTTGCGCGGCGATCTGGAGGGGTGTTCCGTGGATTGGGATTCCAAAGCCTGGAGTCCCAATGTCGGTGACGTTTGTCGGGGCGACAATGATGTCGATGGATCGCAGGAGGGTCGCGGGATCGCGCCCGACCTCACGACACGCCGCGTATACGTTTCTGAGCACGGGAGCGAAGTGGTCGAAGTCGGCGTCCTGGATGTGAGTAGGTTCCACTCGTCGGCGAAACGCATCATCCTTGGACCACTAGCACCGACAGCGATCGGGAGACCCGCGGGTCGGGGTCCGCGCGGTCGCAACACACAGTCCCGTGCCTGGTAGAACGTGCCGTCGAAATCACAATGCCCCTCGCGAAGCAAGCTGCTGATGATCTCGACCGCTTCGGCGAATCGGGAGTACAGGTGGTCCTGAGCCACTCCGAACGGCTCATACTCTTCCGGCGGCCCGCTGCTCGCACCCAATCCGAGTACGAATCGGCCGTCACTGATCATGTCGATCGTCTCCGCGATCTTGGTTACGGGCGCCGGATTGCGGAACGGCGAGCCCAAGACAGCCGTGAACAACCGGACTCGCGACGTCACGGCAGCGAGTGCCGCAACAATCGACGTGCACTCCCAGGAGCCGTGCGGGCCCGTCGAAATGTTCCATCGAAGGTGGTCGATGACACCGATCGAGTCGAGGCCGGTCTCCCCACCCAGCATCCCCAAATCTACGACGGAAGACTCCGGTTCAACTTGATTCGGTCGCAATCCTTCGCCGGTGAACAGGGGAAACCCCACATCGACGAGACGTCCTGCCATGACATCCTCCTCCACAGCGCTAGACACCATCATGCGGCGAGCGCACGGCGGAAAAAGGGGACGACGGCCGGAACGACCTGCGATGTCGTCTATATCATCGGTTCTGCAACGGCTGACGAAGGCGACAACACGCACTGCTGCGCCCAAGATCTCTCATGCATTGGAAGGGTTGACATACAGACGTCATTATGACATCATTATGCTGTCATACAAGATTGGCAGGCAGATGGACGAACGAAACAACCACCATCCGCACGTCAACTTCGGCCGAGTCGACGGTGATGGGCTCCGAGTCGTACCGTTCAACCCCGTCTCCCCTGCCGAGCCGAACGTATGAACTGCCGACCCACCGACACGTTGACCGTCCGCAGACGTTTCCTCATACTGCGTGGGCTGAGGTGGCTGCCGACTGGCCTCCTCGTCCCGGTGCTTGTGCTCGTACTCCTCGGGCGCGGACTGAGCCTCACACAATTGGGCATCGTGTTCGCGGGCCAAGGCCTGATGGTGCTTGTCCTCGAGTTGCCGACCGGTGGCCTGGCAGATGCAATCGGTCGACGCACGGTGTTGCTCGTGGCAACCGTCTTCGAGGTTGCCGCGATAGTCATCCTGATCAGCGCACACTCATTGCCGCTTCTCGTATTGGCGGCGGGCTTGATGGGTGTGTATCGCGCGTTGGAGAGCGGACCGCTCGACTCGTGGTACGTCGACACCGCCCAAGCCGTTGACCACGACGCAGACATCGAGCGCGGGCTCTCTCAGGCTGGCGTTGTCACGGGGCTGGCGATTGGCATTGGTGCGCTCGCGAGCAGTGCACTCGTTGCGCTCAATCCGCTACCAGAGGCCGACCCACTCGTGACGCCCCTCATCGTTGCGCTGGCCTTACTTGCTCTCGAGTGGATCACAATCGCCACACTCATGACCGAACCGCGACAGCATTGGAGCGTTGGAGCGATCAAGCGCGCGGTGTCGGAAGTTCCGGCGATCATCGCCACGGCCGTCGGCACCGTTCGAAGGAGCACAGCCCTCGTCGCTCTGGTTTCGGTGGAGTTCCTCTGGGGCCTCGGAATTCACTCCGTCGAGAGTTACTCGCCCGTGAAACTCGCAGTTGTGATGGACAGCGCCGACCAGGCGGCGGCAGTCCTGGGCCCTGCCAGCACCGTGGCGTGGCTTGTCGCAGCCGGCGGCGCCGCATTCGTTCCCGTTCTCACTCAGCGTTTGAGTCCAGCGCGTGCCGGCGCAGGACTGCGAATCGCCCAGGGCATCACCGTGCTCGGCATCGCCTTCGCCTTTGGACCCGTCGGAGTGGTGATCGCCTACGTGTTGGCGATCGGGATCAACGGCGCCTCGAACCCAATCCACCAGGGGATGCTTCACCGTGCGGTCATTGATAGCCGGAGCCGGGCGACCGTCGTGTCGATCAACAGCCTGACCTCTCAGACGGGAGCCATGCTCGGCGGCATTGCCCTCGGAATGCTCGCCGATGCGACCAGCCTGACCGTCGCCATTGTTGCCGGGGCGATCATCCTCAGTGCCGCGGCCCCGCTCTACCTCATCGCCGGTCGCGGCCTCAAGCAGCAAGTGACGGAACAGAGCAGCAACCCCCTGGCCAGCTGACAACGCCGCCGTTCGCAGCAACCGAACCGGCCCATCGGGGTCGCTGACCGTCCACGCATCGTCAGGCCCTCAGCGCGCTTCCTTCTCAAAGCGTCGCTCAGGAATCCGCCGAATCCCGGAGACGCCGCGTCTTCCGCAAAACGTCGTGATCGGCGCTCCGACAGAACTCCCAAACACCCTGAAGAACTTGGCTGGCGGTCGCCGATATTGAATCTCCTTTGTGTGCTGTTTTGTGAAGGTGCTTTCGGGTTGGGTGGATAGGACGGGGTTGAGCGACACCGTGTCGGTGGCAGGCTCCTATGAGGTCACACCGCCCTGGCAGGGTGGCGGGTGGGATCGACAGGTCAATACGAGGACAGCACCGCAAGGGTGCGTCAGCCGGATACTGGGCCAGACCCCACCCGAGAATCTCTCATGCGACTCGAGGCAAGTATTTGAAGGTTTGGCGGGCGACATAGCGTTTCAGACAGCGCATGATCTCTCTGGTTGAGAGGCCCTCGACTCGGCGTCTCCGAACGTAGTTGCGGGTCTCGTCGTCGCTGCTCATACGGGTGAGGACGATCTGGTAGAGCGTCGCATTCGCGTGCCGATCTCCGCCATGGTTCAACCTCACCCGGCCTGCGGTCTTGCCCGACCCGGTCGGGATCGGGGTGACGTCACACAGGCGCGCCCACGACCGTTCCGTATGCAGCCGGTCCGGGTTGTCGCCCGCAGTGACCAACAAGGTCGCGGCCGTGACGAAACCGACGCCATGGCAGGCGAGCAGCGACGGCGCCGTCTCGCCCGGCACTTGATCGTTCCACCACCAAGAGCCGACGGCACGACGGAGCCGCTTCTCCGAACCGACTAGCGATGCTCACGTCTTCGGCTTCTGGTCTTTGAACTGATGTCACGAAGGATTGACCCCGAGGTTGCTATCGCTGAGATGCGGGCCGCTCGCAGGGAGTTCTGCGATTCTGGTGATGCGGACCGACTGATGTACAGTCTGCAAAGGCAAGGTGTGGCCAATGGAGCCACGAACTTCCAACATCAGGAAGTGGGCACCGATGACCAGAGTAGATCCGTCCAAGTTCCGGGACTGACCAACTACCCTCGAGCCATGGTTGGACGAAGCCACCGCGAATTCCTCGCAACGATCCAAGAGGCAGCCGGCGATGCCGATCGCGATGGCACCGCCGCGCTCAACGGCTTGGTGCTCGCTGGCGCGCTGATGGTCGCCTCGTCAGTCACTCTTGTCTCCGTAGGCGGCCCTGCGGGCATGCTGCTCTGGGCCCTGATCTGGGCCATCGCAGCCGGAGGGGTCGCCGTGTGGCTCGCCCCTCATCTCCTTCGGGTGCGCTCGTGGAACATCGAACAGGCGGAACACCGCCGGACCATTCTCGACATCGCGCGCCAACGCGCCGTTGACCTCCTCCTCGGTGACGACACGCTCGAACGGGAGCGACGCGCAGCCGCCGCGCTCCTCAATGAGAGCGACCACACCCGCGACGCATAGCAAAGTCGCGGTCGGTCCGAGGCGCCACCGGAACGAGTCTTCTGCGGTCGGCGCCGTCAGGGCCGTTCGTCACCGCGATCGTTGCCAGCAGCGTCGAGAGCAACTCAACCTTCGAGGCGGCCAGAGACGCCTACTACTTCGCAGCCCCTTTCTGGGTGAGCGATCAGGCTATCGAGGATGCTTTCCTCGATGGCCCCCAGCAGTCAACGTCATGTGACAACGATGAAGTGGAGTCCCAAGACACAGGATCGAACGCATAGGGCAAATCGGTCCGGATCGGCGGTGGTCCCTGCCCCATTCGGGCCACCGTCTCCCTGGGGGAGTTGGAACAGGAAGGGACGACGATGGGTTTCTCAGAGCGCCTATTCGGCGACCAGACGGTACCGGCCCGAGCGGCACGAGGACCAAGGGTGGAACCTTGTGGACTCGTGGTTCTTTGACCTAGGGGCTGACGCTGCCGCCATCGAACACGCTGTGCTTGAGGCTTGGGGCGAATACGAATACGGGGCCGCAATTGAAGATATGCCTCAGGCCGGATACACCGAGACCGTCGGCCTCGACGACGCAACCGAGGCCGAGGCAGTTGCGTCGATTGAGTCCGGATAGCCCGACTGTCTGAGGCTGCTCGGCATTCCTAGGCCGAGTGAAGCCGTTTTTGGGCTGAAACGCCGTTCTGCGACCGAACTGCGACCCGCTGTCGGTGAGGGATGGATGAACCCTTGCTGTCAACGGGTTTCGTCGTGGGGATGAGATATCGGCACATATGGGCGACTCGAAAAGGCGCCGAAACGCGAGTTGCCGCAAGGATCGCTCGGATGCTTCGGTCAGAAGGCGTCGTGGCGAGACCTTCCGATTGCCGGACCGTAAGATTCCCGTCTCAAAGCGTCGCGATGCAGAGCGCTCATTCCCCGATGATGACGCTTCGCAACAGAAGCGTCGTTGATACCGGAGTTGCTCGGTTCTCGGCGCTTCTCATCAGAAGCGTCTCGCCGATTTCGGATTGTCCTGATCGGCCCATACTCCGGGACCCAACGGTTCGTTCGAGAGCAGTCAACGCTCCTCTGTCGACGCTTTGTTGAATGTGTGTATCCGCCCAGCACTCATCAAACTGAAGCGCGTGTACCCGAGGCTTCAGATCCCTAGTGGGGCTTGGTTCAAGGTATGACGCTGAAACTCAATCATCGCCTGCTGTTACACAAGGCCTTGATTCCGGGCGATCGCCACAGCCTTCTTCCGCGACGAGGCCCCGAGTTTCCCAAGAAGAGCGGACACGTGATGGTCGACCGTCTTGGGCGATACGAAGAGACGCTCGGCAATCTCGATGTTGGTTAGGCCATCGGCCACGAGGGTGAGGACTTCGACCTGTCGCGGAGTGAGACCGGCTGGATGTGATCGCGTTGCCTCTCTCGGGCCCCTCGGAACGCCTTGGACGCTCATTCGGCGAAGTCGTCGGCGGAGTTTCGCAGCGGCCGGGGCCGCTTCCAGCCCATCGAAGAGGTCGAGCGCTTCGAGCAAGCGCTGCGGGTCATCGCTGTCCATCAGTGCGATTGCCTGCTCATAGACGCAACCGATCTTCGCCCACGCATCCGCTGCTTTGCACCAGCTACCAGCGATCTGCTGGGCGTAGGGTGTCTCTGGTCCCTGAAGCGGTTCGCAGGTGCCGGTTGCGCGCCACATCCAGAAGGCGAGCTCGTCGGTGATCCACGGCTGTTGTGTGGTCAACGCCAGTTGGTACGTATCGACTATCGCGGAGCCGATTCCCTCCAGATCGTCACGGAGCCAGGCGAGTTCGGCACGGGCAGCCGCCACCGGGGCGATCCTTTGGAGTTCTCCCGTGGGTTCGACGAGTTGCCAGGCTTCTTCGAGCGTCAGCTCGACTTCGGGTTGCCCACGGCGGACGTACAGCCTGGACAATGTGGCGAGAGCGGGCATGTTCGTGATCCCATGTTCTTCGGGTCGATCAAGTACCCAGAGGGCATCCCGTTCAGCCTGCGACCAATGGCCGCGCTCGAATCCCAAGCGGGCGCGCTCCGCGGTTATGTAGGAGATGGACCCAGCAAGCTCCCTACGCGAGGCATACGCCAGGCCCTCCTCGATGTACCTCTCTGCTCTGGCGTACTGCCGGTAGTCGAGTGCAGTCCAGATGAGATTGGCGTACGCCCGGCCGGCGTGGTCATCGAACTGCTGCCTGACCGCAATATCGAGACTCTCTTCGAGAAGGGCATATCCCCCCAAATCGCCAACGCGCAATCTCGTGCTGCCAAGGTTGTTCAACGCGTGGGCGAGCGTGTCCTGATCATCGAGCTCTCGCGCCAAGGTGATCGCCCTCATTGCCCAATCCTCGGCCTCGTCGGCTTCCTGCGCAAGCATGAAGACCTGCGCCAGATTGCTGTAGGCCATCGCCAACTCCTTCGACGGATCGATCGAGGTGAGTACGTTGACGGCAGCCAACCCTGCCTCCACGGCCTTCTCGCTGTGGCCCAGCCACCAGTGCAGACGAGAAAGCAACCGCAGCACATCCCCTTCTCGATTGGCGACGCCCAGGTCTCTCCACAGCGCGAGCGCCTGTTCGGCCGCCGCCAGTCCTTCAACTGCATCGTTCGTGAAGTAGCACTCGATGGCGTAGTCGGTGAGCAGAAGCGCTCGCTCCTGGGCCTCGAATTCTGCGGCGTGTTCGACTGCGACCTTGAAGTGAGCCACGGCCTCCCGATGTGCCGCAGCGCCCGATGCTCGTCGGCCCGCCGCCGGCGCATACCGGGCGATCGCAACCCCATCGTCGGCCTGACGAGCGTGATGGACGATCCTGGCAATGTCGGCGTTCCGCTGCACGAGGACCCCGATTACGAACTTATTCAGCGTACGGCGCCGCAGCGGCGTTAGTGAACGCTCCACAGCGCCGCGCACAAGCTCGTGGCGATACCAGGCGGTTGTAGCGCCGAACTCGATGAGACCGCGCTGGCGGCACTCGTCGAGCGCCCCTGATCTGTACTCGGGGAACGCCTCCAGTAGCCAGCGCTCGGTCTGGCCCGGCACAATCGAAACCAATTCAGCTACCGCACGCCCGGTCGCTGACAAACGTGAAACTCGTGTTCGGACTGCGTCCCGAACGTTGATCGGCACGTCGTCAGCTGGGGCCATGAGTGCCTCTGTGACGAGGAACGGATTCCCTTGCGTCTTGCTATACAGACCCTCTACAGAACCGGCGTATCCGGTCGCGACCTCTCTGACCGCCGCTATCGACAATGGTGCCAAATGGATGCGATGCACCGCGGTCGCCGGCAAATCACCGATGACGAGTATCAGTGGATGGTCGTCCGGCACTTCCTCATCGCGATAGGTGAGGATCAGTGTCGCCGGGATTCGGTCAATGCGTCGACCCAGGAACTTGAGGACATCGAGGGTGGCCCCGTCGGCCCAGTGCACGTCTTCGATAATCACAGCGGTCGTGCGGTTTCCGTCGGCAATGACATCGAGGACCGCGTCGAAGACCTCGCCGCGGTCCCCGTCGACAACGGCCGCTTCGAGAGCGCCGTTCACCTGGATCGCTATGTCGTGGAATGGACCCAATGTCCGGGGAGTCGACAGATCGTCGCAGGCGCCCCACAGGATGCGGGCATCGTCCCTGTGACGGCGGGTGAAGGCTTGGACCAGACAGGTCTTGCCAATACCTGCTTCGCCGCCGACGAGCACAACAGAACCGGACCCACGCCCGGCGATCGTCAGCGCGTTATCCAGAATCCCAAGATCTGCGGCGCGCTCAAGAAGATCCACAGACTCAGAATACCGCAGTCGATACACGGCGTCCCCGCAGCGAACCGGCCAGTGCCCAACGACCGGCCACAACAGCCTTCCAGCCTGAGGCACGAACACGGACGTATCAGGAGCCTCATCCTGTTGCCGTGCCCCGCCTTGGGATATGGCTCCGACCCGCTGGCGGCCTCCAGCGAGCAGCGAGCGTCAATCAGCCGGTTGAGAACCGGTGAGGATCACGCATTTCAGAGACCTCAACGACAATCAACTCTCATACTGCCGTTCGTCGAACCAACGACGGCGTGTGGGTCGCCGAAGATCGGTGTTGGCTCACGATGGGTGATCGCGTGGCGAGCCGGCGGAACAGCCCAGGCCGACGCGGCAGCCCATATGTCCTCGCATCATGAGCTTCCAGCATTCGGTCCTGCTGGATTGACTTCACAAGTTTCTCGTGCACGTAGTACATCTGGTTCTCCTTCGTCTCCCATTTGCTCAACACGCACATCGTCTCTCGGATGCCTCCGCTTCGCATCGGGAAGACCTCCCCATCTTGGGGTCGGATTTCCCCATCTTGGGATGTTTGGTGGATACCCGAAGAGTCGAGCACAGATCGCGCATCGACCCCTACCCGGCGCTTCGCCCTAGACCCGGAATCCGACATCTAAGAGTGCCGACCGGAAGACCAGCCGCATTGACAGCCACCCATACCGGAATCTGCACGCTCTCGATGGACGGCGCCGCGATGACAACAGAGGACACGTCGTACCCAACGCATCTCCCCTGAAACGTCGCGAAGCAGATCACGTCTGGCCCATCGGGGACGCTTGTACCCGAAAGCGTCGCGCTCCCTGTTCAACTTCATCCATTGCCACCCTTTCGGGATGGAGGCGCGTTCTCGCCTCGAACCGTTCCGGGTTGTCCGATACGCGTGATCGTGCAAAGGCCCAGCGGACTTGGCGACCGGCAACGCGCCGGCAACGCTACAGAATCGATTGGGATTCGGTCGTTCATGTCCACGCGGTGAGGCTCCCGTCCTTGGCCGGGAGCCTCAACCGTTTCTCGCTCTAGTACTCCTGATGTCCGCCGGTCAGGGCCGAGGGGCGGCTGGCTGATTCGGGTTTGGCTGGTGCGTCGTCGA
>RCNC010003295.1_pt1 | contig 10573 bp, 11 predicted proteins | sample 2041301 | NCBI WGS metagenome assembly RCNC01 (sample SAMN09708231, study PRJNA481090) | Marine sediment metagenome, whole genome shotgun sequencing project. | biome: marine sediment; feature: ocean; material: sediment; isolation source: Sewage treatment plant 13A marine sediment (STP13A) ... | reverse complement strand
GGGGTTATAAAACCACAGATGGCGGAAAGACCTGGAAACAGGTATACAGTCACAATCGTGAGGATGGGTCATATGCCAGCGGGGGACTTGATGTTACGACATGTTACGGTGTTCATTTTGACCCTTTTGATAAGGAACATTTTTTTATTTGTTATACTGACATGGGACTCTTCCATACTTTTAACGGCGGTGAAAGCTGGTTCCATTCAATTACAGATGTGCCCAGGTCCTGGCAGAATACCTGCTATGACCTTATTTTTGATCCCGAAATAAAAGGCAGGGTCTGGTCGGTCTGGGCCAATGCGCATGACCTGCCCCGTACCAAAATGTTTGGCAGGTATGGATTTGAACGTTTTAAGGGTGGTGTAGCGGTATCCGATGACGATGGCCGCCATTGGATCAAAAGTAACGTGGGCATGCCAGAGAATGCCGTATGCACGAATATCCTGCTGGATCCAGATTCGCCCCCTGATTCCAGGACACTTTATGTCAGTCTGTTTGATAAAGGAGTTTACAAATCTGTTGATGGAGGAAAAAGCTGGAAGGAAGCTAATGTGGGACTTGGAAATAATTTGTTTGCATGGGAGGTACGTCAGAATTCCAGGGGACGTTTGTTTTTACTTTGTGCACGTGGTGAAAGGAACGGGAAAACCGTTGACGGGACAATGTATTTCAGTGATGACGATGCCGGATCATGGAAACAGCTGGACCTTCCGGAAGGAGTTAACGGTCCCCATGACCTGGTTATTGATCATAAAAATTCGCAAGTAATGTATGTTAGTTGCTGGCCGCGCAGGGAGAGGGACAGAGACGTAGGTGGCGGTGTTCTTAAAACCGAGAACGGGGGAAAAAGCTGGAAACAGGTATTCGACGAGAGGATCCGTGTTAATGCAGCCGGAATGGAACCTGACAATCCGAAAACTCTCTATATCAACACCTTCCATAATGCAGCCTTCCGGACTGACGATGCCGGTAAATCATGGAAAAGAGTGGAGGGGTACCGGTTTAAATGGGGACAAAAAGCTGTGCCCGATGTTAACCATCCGGGGATGCTTTATCTGACAACTTATGGCGGAAGTGTTTATTATGGGCCAGCAAAAGGAATTAAAGGAGCATTTGAAGATATTGAGAACATGCCAAAAGGATGGTGGTAGTTTTACAAAACTTGCGTAATTTCAGTCCATGTACAAAAAGATCAAGCGTTTTCTCAAGTCAGTAGGACCGGGGTTCATTATTGCATCGGTTGTATTGGGACCGGGAAGCATCACGGTTGCGTCCAGGATAGGCTCGGAATATGGCTATTCTTTCCTCTGGGTGATAGTACTGGCAACCATTTTCATGATTACCTATACTTCTATGGGAGCACGATATGGGGTTATGAACAATGATTCAATCCTGCAGTCCATAGCTGACAATTATGGCAGGTGGTTTGCCCTGTTGATAGGCATCTCCGCCTTTCTCTCAACCTCCAGCTTTCAGTTCGGCAATAACCTTGGCATTGGGATTGGCATGCAGGGTATCACAGGCATAAATGAACGTGTCTGGCCCCTGATCTTTACCCCCCTGGGTATAATTATGATCTTCTGGGCAAAAAATCTATATAAGGTCCTGGAGAACCTGATGAAGTTTATGGTGATGATCATGATCATTGCCTTTTTTATCAATCTCATCCTGACCAAACCTGAAATTGCCCCTCTTGCCAGGGGATTTGTTCCTTCAAAATTATCGATGGACAGTTTACATGTTGTATCTGCTCTGATGGGTACATCTTTTGCCCTGGCAGCTGCATTGTACCATTCATACCTGGCACAGGACAAAGGCTGGAAAAAGGAAAACCTGAAGCGCAGCCTGAAAGATACCTACATTGGCATTTTCTTTCTTGCCCTCATATCAGCTACCGTCCTCATCACATCTGCAGCGGCCCTGCATCCAAGGGGGATCCTGGTGAGTTCAGCGGCTGATATGGCCCTGCAGCTTGAAGCCTTGTTCGGTGCTTCTGCCAAAGTTATTTTCAGTGTGGGTCTATGCGCGGCAGCCTTTTCATCCATGATGGTGAATTCGGTGATTGGTGGTGGACTGCTTGCTGATGGTCTGGGTTTGAGCCGTAGCATGAATGATTCTCGGACCAAGGTATTTATCATCTGCGTATTGCTGATAGGCATGCTGGTAGCTGTGTTCTTCAGGGGAAATGTCATTTATGCGCTGATCATGGCCCAGGCTTCCACGATGTTGACGGTTCCCCTGATTGCAGTGGGTATGTTCCTGGTTCTAAATAACAAAAAGGTGATGGGAGAATACACGAATAATATCCGGCAGAACATAATCGCAGTGATAGGTTTTCTTGTGGTAAGCCTGATGGTTTATTTCATGTACCAGAATATTGTAGCCCAGATATCAAATAATATATAAATAGGAGAAAATATAATGAAAGAATACCCGGATAAAATAGCCAGCCTGGACATACTGGAAGACCTGCTGTCCACACCTACGCCTGAAGCTGTAAAGATGTTCTCAGGCCTGGAAGGAGACATTATGTTCCTTGGGATCGGTGGAAAAATCGGCCCTTCGATGGCCAGCATGGCCAAACGTGCCTGTGAGCAGGCAGGTGTTGAAAAACGCATGTATGGTGTCGCCCTCTTCGAATCAGCCGAACAGCGCAAGCAACTGGAAAATATAGGCATTGAAACCTATCATGGAGATTTACTGGACTCGGACTTCATCCAGGGCCTGCCCAAGGTCAAAAATGTTTACTTCCTGGCAGGCATGAAGTTTGGTTCTGAAGATAATCTTTCCATGACCTGGGCTGTCAATTCATTTATGCCTGCACTGGTTGCCGATTATTATAAAGAATCAAATATTGTTGCCTTTTCAACTGGTTGTGTCTATCCCCTGGTTTCAGTTGAGTCAGGTGGATCCCTGGAGACCGATGCACCCGCGCCGGTAGGTGAGTATGCACAGTCCTGCCTGGGAAGGGAAAGAATGTTTGAATATGGGAGTAAACAACATGGTACAAAGGTCTGCATGATCCGCCTGAATTATTCAGTGGAATTGCGCTACGGTGTGCTGGTTGACATTGCACTTAAAGTCAAGAAAGAAGAACCCATTGATCTTTCCATGGGATATTTTAATGTCATCTGGCAGGGTGATGTTAATGATGTGGTGCTCCGTTCACTGGAAATCTGTGAGAGTCCGGCTAAATACTTAAATATTACTGGTCCGGATGCACTTTCCGTACGCGACGTTGCCATAGAATTTGGTAAACTTTTCAAAAAAAATCCTGAATTTGTAAATGAGGAAGCCCGGACTGCCCTGCTTAATAATTCTGAGCATGCCTTTCAATTGTTTGGCAGGCCGAAAGTATCAACGGAACGGATTATCAAATGGATTGCCGAATGGATAAACCAGGACGGGAAGATGCTTGGCAAACCTACCCATTATGAAGTGAGAGATGGAAAATACTAAAGAAATTCCTGAAAACATTCTGGAAGCCCTTCATAAAGGGGTTGTCATCCCGGCCATGCCGCTTGCCCTGGATAAAAATCGGAAGCTGGATGAGAGAAGGCAAAGAGCCATCATCAGGTATTTCCTGGATGCAGGTGCGGGAGGAGTGGCTGTAGCAGTTCACACCACCCAGTTCGAGATCCGCTTGCCGGAGATCAATTTGTATGAACCCGTATTAAAAATTGCCAGGGAAGAGTTTGACGATTTTGCAACAAATAGCCAGAAACCGGTTATCAGGATTGCAGGGATTATCGGAAAAACTGAACAGGCTGCACGGGAAGCACGCCTGGCTGTATCTCAGGGGTATCACGCAGGACTCTTAAGCCTCGCTGCATTCCCGGAATCCTCCAATCAAACCATCCTGGAACATTGCAGGATAATTGCTGATATCATTCCCATCGTTGGATTCTACCTTCAGCCTGCCGTAGGTGGAAGGGTTCTGGATGTTAATTTTTGGAGGGAATTTGCACAAATTGAAAATGTAATTGCCATCAAGATGGCTCCTTTTAACCGTTATCAGACATTTGACGTAGTGCGTGGTGTAATTGAATCCGGACGGGCAGATGAAATTGCGCTTTATACCGGGAATGATGACAATATCCTGGTTGATTTATTATCAGAATATAGGCTTCCTGCAGGTTCGAAAATCATTAAAAAGAGGATAGTAGGAGGCTTACTTGGCCACTGGGCAGTCTGGACCCGGTCTGCAGTGACCCTGCTGGAAGATATACAAAAAGGAAACCTGAGCGGGGACATACAGCAACAACTGGACCTGGGGATACAGATAACCGACAGCAATGCAGCCTTTTTTGATGCAGCCAATAATTTTAAGGGCTGTATTGTTGGTCTTCATGAAGTATTAAGGCGTCAGGGACTGATGGAGGGATTGTGGACCCTGAACCCGGATGAGGTACTTACACCCGGGCAAAAAAAAGAGATTGACCGGGTTTATGAAGCATACCCGGATCTTAATGATGATGCCTTTGTGGCTGAAAATCTGCAAAAATGGTTGTCATGACCATCAAAGAGGCCCGGTTCGTAAAAAGCAGCGTGGGACTGAAGGGTTGTCCCCAGGATGATCTTCCTGAATATGCCTTTATAGGCAGGTCAAATGTCGGAAAATCATCCCTTATCAACATGCTTACCAACCGGAACAAACTGGCCAAAACATCAACAACACCAGGGAAAACCCAATTGATCAATCATTTCCTGATCAATAAGGAATGGTACCTGGTTGACCTTCCAGGATACGGTTATGCCAAGATGCCGGTTAAGGAGAGGGAGAAAATGATGAATATGATACGGGAGTATATACTGAAAAGGCAAAGCCTGGCCTGTCTCTTTCTCCTGATCGACACTCGCCTGGAGATGCAGAAAGCCGACCGTCAATTCCTTCATTTTCTGGGCAGCAACCAGATTCCATTTACCCTGGTATTCACAAAAACTGACAAAATCACTCCCAGCCAGGTTAAGCAAAACATAGACCAATACAAGAAAACCCTGCTTGAAACCTGGGAGTCTCTTCCACCTGTTTTTCTGACCTCAGCATTGCATAAAAAAGGCCGGAAAGAACTGCTTGAGTTTATACGGAAAACCCTGAGGTAAAGTAAAATTAATTTGTACTTTTAATGCGGGCATTAATGCAGATGATTTACCAGTAAAAACCCTATTATATTTACGGATGAGACCCAATTCCCCTATCAAGTTTTTCGCAGGTAAACAATCTATGTACCTGGCCGAAAAGATCGCAAAAGCTTTTGGAAGCGAACTCGGCAAAACCAATGTCCAGCGCTTCAGCGATGGTGAATTTCAGCCGAATTATGAGGAATCAGTTCGGGGTTGTACTGTATTTATCATCCAATCAACCTTCCCTCCTGCTGAAAACCTCCTGGAATTGCTTTTGTTAATTGATGCTGCCAAGCGTGCCTCGGCCTACAAGATCGTAGCTGTTATGCCCTATTTTGGCTATGCACGGTCTGACCGCAAAGACAGGCCCAGGGCAGCCATCGGCGCCAAGCTCGTAGCCAATCTCCTGACGGCAGCAGGTGTGGACAGGGTGATGACAATGGACCTGCACGCTGATCAGCTTCAGGGATTTTTTGATGTCCCAGTGGATCACCTCTATGCATCTTCCCTGTTTGTACCTTACCTGAAAAGCCTGAATATGAAGAACCTTTCCATTGCGGCACCGGATATGGGCGGAACCAAAAGGGCCAATGCCTATTCCAGGTTTATGAAAACGGAGATGGTGATCTGTTACAAAGTCAGAAAAAAAGCAAACGTGGTGGAAGATATTAAGGTGATCGGAAAAATCAAGGGCAAAGATGTGATCATTATCGATGATATGATTGATACCGCAGGTACTATCTGCCTTGCAGCCGATATGCTGGTAAAGGAGGGAGCCACTTCCGTCAGGGTTTGCGCCACTCACCCTGTCCTGTCCGGCAAGGCCTTTGAACGAATACAGAAATCTAAGATCAAGGAGGTAATTGTAACCGATACCATACCCCTTCCCAGGGATAGTAAAAAGATCAGAACCATCTCCGTTGCTGAACTTTTTGCTGATGTGATCAATAAAGTATACAATTATGAATCCATCAGTTCTAATTTTATCCAATAAAGTATTATATTTGCGGGTCTTTTTTGAGGGGTAATTTCTAAGCGTGTGTGATGGGGAGTTAGCGCCCTCTAATTCTGAGTAGCACTTTAAAATTGTTAAAATGAAAACATTAGAAATCAAGGGGGCCCTGCGCCAGGGCCTTGGAAAGAAGGAATCCAAAGACCTGAGGAAACAAGGGATTATCCCCTGCGTGATGTATGGTGGAGAAAAGAATCTGCATTTCTCTGCTCATGAGAACCAGTTCAAGAAGCTCGTCTATACACCGGATGTATTCCTGGTGAAACTTGAAATTGAAGGCCAGGCTTTTGATGCCGTCATGCAGGATATCCAGTTCCACCCGGTATCTGACAGTATCATTCATATTGATTTTGTACAGGTATTTCCGGACAAGAAAGTAACCGTCAATCTACCAGTCGAGTTAACAGGCAGTTCAGTTGGGATACGTGAAGGCGGAAAACTAAGGCAGAGAAGGCGTAATCTAAAGGTGAACGGATTGATCAAGGACATGCCTGACCGGCTCGAGATTGATCTTAGTGATCTGGATATTGGTGACAGTATGAAAGTTGGCGACCTTAGCTATGATAATCTTGAGGTTCTTGACCCCCCCAGGGCTATGATAGCAGGTGTGGTTTCCTCAAGGCTGATTGCCAAAGGCCTGCGAGAAGCCGTACCGGAAGAAGGAGAGGAAGTTGAAGAAGAAGCTTTGGAAGAAGGAGAAACTCCTGCAACAGACGAGGCTCCTGCAGCAGAAGAAGAAGGCTCCTCCCAGGAAAAATAAAATACAGTTCCCTTGAAATACCTGATTGCTGGACTCGGCAATATTGGAGAGGAATACTCCGGTACAAGGCACAATATAGGTTTTACAATATTGGATGCACTGGCAAGTGCATCCAATGTTACTTTTAAGGATTCCCGACTGGCATTCTCAGCAAACCTGAAATATAAAAGCAGGATTTTCGTACTGATCAAACCCTCCACCTATGTAAATCTGAGTGGCAGGGCGGTGCATTACTGGATGAAAAAGGAGAAGGTACCGGTGGACCGGCTGCTGGTCGTAGTGGATGACCTGGCTCTCCCATTCGGCATATTACGCCTTCGCCCGCACGGGGGAGATGGCGGGCATAACGGCCTTACCCATATCAACCAGATCCTGGGCACACAGCAATATACCCGCCTCAGGTTCGGGATAGGAAATGAGTTCTTTCCCGGCAGCCAGGTGAGACATGTCCTTGGAGAATGGACTGATGAAGAAACAGATGGTCTTGCGGACCGGATAAAGGTCGCGAATGATATCATTTTAAGCTTCGGGGCCATAGGAGTAGAACGGACCATGAACCTTTTCAACAACCGCTGACAAAACCTTCCAGGACCCTTTATCTACAGGCCTGTTAAAGATTTGTTAAAGCCTGATCACCAGCCTTTTTTACATGTATATTTGTAGCGGTAAAAGAGGCATGCAAAAATCCCAAATCACCATTATTATCCTGGCCGTTTCCATTTCACTGGTGGGCCTGACCATTACCCAGTGCTCCTGGGTCTGGAATGCCGTAAATCTTGTCCAGGAACAACATGACCACAGGGTTGATATGGCCCTTGAAGAGGTGGTCGATGCTCTGGTCAATGCCAATGATGCTGAGTTGAACCGCCCAGAGAATCCATTATATTCAGATACCCAGCCAAAAAATACCTTTTTTAATGTGATTGATACCACTTTGCTGGCTTCCCTGCTCACGCAATACATAGATTATCACAAACTTGATCCTGACTTTGAATATGCGATTCTTAAGACCAGAAATGACTCCATTATTTATTCCTCCACTGAATTCATTCCGAAATCATTAAAAAAGAATTGCCATAAAGCATGCCTTTCCTGCCTCTGGAAGGAAGAATTTTTCCACCTTGAAGTGTATTTCCCTTCGCAGCGCAAAGTTGTACTTGTCGAGATGTCAGTCTGGCTGATCTTTACTGCCATCTTCTTCCTGATACTCGTTTTCACTTTCATGTATATCATAAACACGATCATAAAACAGAAAAAGCTATCGGAGATCAAAAATGATTTCATCAACAACATGACCCACGAGTTCAAGACCCCAATATCCACTATATCACTTGCATCCGAGGTTTTGTTACATGCTAATGAAAACGCATCACCGGAAAGGATCAAAAAGTATGCAAAGATCATTTATGATGAAAACATCCGGATGAGGGGACAGGTAGACCGTGTTTTGCAGGTAGCCAGGCTTGACAGGGATGAGTTCAGCCTTACCAAATCAGAATTTGATCTGCATCAACTGGTCAGGAACACCGTCCAGCACCTATGTTTCGACGAGTGTGAGAAAGTCACAACTGTAAATTATCATTTTGATGCTGACCAATTCATACTCAATGCGGATGAAATGCATATTAAGAATGTTGTTACCAACCTGGTAGACAATGCCATCAAATACTCCAACAATGGAACCTCCCTGGAGATTCAGACCAATAATAAACAGGAAGGAATATTATTATCCATAGAGGATAATGGTATTGGCATGTCTAAAGAAACAGTAAAGCACATTTTTGATAAGTTTTACAGGATCCCTACGGGAAATATTCACAATGTAAAAGGGTTCGGCCTGGGATTGTATTACGTTAAAAACATGGTGGATGCCCACGGTGGACACATAGAGGTAAACAGCGAAATCAACAAAGGCAGCCGCTTTGATATTTACCTCCCTCTTGATACGCCCATTTAATTTCTTTAAATTAGCTGATCAAGCTAATACCATGAAGAAAAAATCCAAAGCAAACATCCTACTTGTTGAGGATGATAAAAACCTGGGCTTTGTACTAACTGATTTTCTAACCATGTCTGGATATAGCGTGCAGCATGCAGAGAACGGTGAGGCGGGACTGGAACTATTTAAAAATGGCAAATTTGATATTTGCATTCTGGATGTTATGATGCCAATTAAGGATGGGTTCACCCTGGCCGAAGAAATCCGGGTTATCAATGATGTCGTACCCATTGTTTTTCTTACTGCCAAAAACCTGAAAGAGGATAGGATCCAGGGTTTTAAGATCGGCGGTGATGATTATATGACCAAGCCTTTCAGTACCGAAGAGTTGAACCTCCGGATTGAAGCCATTCTCAGGAGGACCAGGCTCAGCCTGCTAAACGGTGAGAAGGAAACAGAATACGTTCTGGGAAAGTATAAATTCGACTACTCCAATCAATTATTAAATGGTCCTAAGGGTGAGAAAAGACTTACCAAAAAGGAATCTGAGGTTTTACGACTGCTATGCATTAACAAGAACAAGATACTCAGGCGGGAGATTGCCCTGAAGATGATATGGGGTGAGGATGATTATTTCATGGGACGGAGTATGGATGTTTATATCACCAAACTGCGGAAATTTCTTTCTGATGATCCTACAGTGAACATTACCAATATACACAGGACCGGCTTCATGCTTGAGGTTAGCGAGTAAAGAGGAGGATATGAAATATGCTGATCGATAAACAGATCAGGGTCGATAAATGGTTATGGGCCATCAGGATATACAAGACCAGGAACCAGGCTACGGAGGCCTGTAAAAAAGGTAGGATCCTGATCCGTGAACAGCCTGTAAAACCTTCCAGAGTACTCAGGATCAATGATATCATACAGATTAAGAAGCCCCCGGTTATTTATTCATACAAGGTAACCGGACTACTGGCCAAAAGATTATCAGCCAGACTGGTGAAGGATTATGTTGAAAATATCACACCCGAATCAGAATTACAGAAACTGAAGGTCAGGGAAACATTTTTTATCAGCCGGGATAAAGGCAGCGGACGTCCTACAAAGAAGGAAAGACGGACCATGGATAAACTAAGAGAGGATTAAATACTCAGCTTATGATCATTGCACAGGAAAAACGTAAAACGAACATCGCAGAATTCATCCTCTACATGTGGCAGGTTGAAGACCTGATCAGGGCTTCTAAGTTCAATTTTTCCCATATTGATAAGACTGTAATCAGCAAGTTCAGCCTGCCGGATGAAACGCTTACTGAAATACGTAGCTGGTATGCTAACATGTTCACTTTGATGATAGACGAGAACATCAAGGAGAGGGGACATATGTCATTCCTTACAAACCTGATCAGGGAACTCAATGACCTTCACCTGCGTCTTTTCCATTCTGATGAGGAAAAGAAATACCAGGAGATCTATCAGAAAGCCAGTGAGAATATCAAGACTTTCAAACAGAAAAGTCCGGAAACGTATGCGTCGGAGATTGAAGTCTGCCTTACAGGATTGTATGGATACTTAATGCTCCGGCTACAACAATCCGAGGTCTCAGCCGAGACAAAGGTTGCGATGTCCAGTTTTAGTAACCTGCTGGCTGCCCTGTCAACCCGTTTCCGTGAGATTGAAGAAGGATCAAAGGAACTGCCCTGATACAGGTGGTGTTTAAGGGTCATTCT
>RCNC010003294.1_pt1 | contig 10575 bp, 10 predicted proteins | sample 2041301 | NCBI WGS metagenome assembly RCNC01 (sample SAMN09708231, study PRJNA481090) | Marine sediment metagenome, whole genome shotgun sequencing project. | biome: marine sediment; feature: ocean; material: sediment; isolation source: Sewage treatment plant 13A marine sediment (STP13A) ... | reverse complement strand
CTCCAGGAGCGCGGCAAGCGTATGGAGGTGGCCACCCATTTCATTCATCCCGATGAAATCTCCCCACAGAGCCTGATGATCATCTCCGAGCTGGTGAAAAGCGGCATTCCGGTTTACGTTCAAACACCATTTTTGAACAACTGCAACGATGAAGGCCCGGAACTTGTCCGGCTTTTCAGTCTGCTGCGCGGAGCCGGTGCCGAACTCCATTATATTTACATCCCCTGTAGTCCCATCCATGGAAACAGCGTGTATTGGACACCGATTTCAAAAGGCCTGACCATAGGCAATTATCTGCGGGCGCACTTGTCTGACCGGGTCATTCCGAGTATTTGTACGGCCACCCCCATCGGCAAGATGGACTGGCACACCAGCGGTTGGGCCGTAGAGCCGGTGGCGGAAAACGAAAACTTCATGTGGATCCGAACTCCTTATACACCGGGCTATTTCAAGCGATTTGCACCCATTGCCAATGAACTGGAAAATATCCGAATCAACGAAGAGGGTACCATTGATATTCAGTACATGGCGCAAATCGGTGATGAATCGCTTTTTCTGGGAGCAAGACCGCTTAAACCTGAAGGCGACGTTGGGTCGCAACCGGCAAGAGAAAGTACTGATACGATTCTGCCAATGGTACTGAAAGGTGAAAAAATTGCACCATCTATTGTCGATACCGGCATCTCAAGCATTTCACGCGTCCATGAGACCCGGGTCGAAATCGATGCCGCATGTATCGAATCGAATCTGCATTACATCCGGGGTGACGAACGAATTACCGACGTGGTGATCGTTTCCAAAAAAGACGCCACCGAATCCTTGTTCCAAATCAGCAAAATCGTCAGGGCTCTGGAAGACATTCCACATGTGAATGCCGTCCGGTTGCGCAGCCTGAAATTCAACTATGAACCGAAAAGCTACACCCCTGTGGTAATCGACAAACTGGCCGACCTGAACAAACTGACCATGGTCAATCCCCTGCGGCTGGAAATTGAAACCCAATTTCTGGTTGCTGATGAGTTTCAAGCGGAGCACACCCGCCTTACCCGTCTGTTGAACAACAAGGGCATTACCGTTTATAACAACACGCCGCTGCTGGGCAGAATCAACGACACACCGGATGCCATTCATCATCTTGCCTATAGCTGCCGAAAGGCCGGTATTGAATTTCACCAAGTTTATGTGGCTGGCCTTCCCATCCAGGACAGCTGGAATATAAAAAACCCGGTGGCACTTTACGATGTGGTGGACATCGCCACACGGGTCCGTCGGGAAGGCAGCGGCAGGGAGATACCCCGCTATATTATTCGCACGGTACTTGGTGAGGTGGATTTTGGTTTGTCATCCACCATTGTCGGGAAAGGTGAAAATCTTTCGATTAAACTGCTTCCCTACGAGCTCTCCTACTTCAAGGCCATATCACCAGGTTTTACTTGGCCCGATGATATCAAGGAAGATGCCGACGGCAAACCCGTAGTGCCGGTTGCCGGACTGCTGAAAACTACCGATTTTGCGTTATCCTAACCAGGAGGTATCATGTATTATCCGTTTTTGCTATACAGTAAGAAGGTCAAACACCGACCTGTCTTTCCCGGCCTGAAAGGTGATCCCTTTATTGCGGACCTTTCAAACAACAGTCCACTGCTCCAGGGGATGGATGTTAGAGACCAGGAAGGATTTCAACGGATCCTGGACGAAAAGATGGGATCGGAGTACAGTTGGGGGGTTTCTCCCTATTTAGAGCGGCGTGACACTCTGCTCAAAGACTGCCCCCAGATGGTGGCCGACAAACGATTCATCCACCTGGGTCTGGATGTGATTGTGAGTTTGGGCACGCCACTGCATGCGCCGTTGGATGCCACCGTCGCAGAGAGCGGCTATGAGAGCGGGGAGGGAAACTATGGCGGCTACGTACTCTTGAAGCACGAGAGCTCTTTTTATGAGACCTTTTACAGCTTTTACGGACACCTGTGCAAAGACCGCCTACCAGCGGCCGGCAAAACGTACATAGCAGGCGCAGCATTTACCGAGATCGGTGATTTCCACGAAAACGGAAATTGGTTCTACCACACGCATATCCAGATAATCACTGGCAAGGGCATGGAAATGGGCTATGTTTCCAAGGGATACTGCAGCGAAAAAGATCTCGTGGAAATGAACGATCTCTGCCCTTCGCCGATACCCATGTTTACTATCGGGTTCAACGACGTTCCTTGATATATTGAAATATCTTAATACTTTAGTTTTATAAACCGAATTCAAACTTAATGATTTGTTTTAAACCGCAGAATATCGAACAAGGAATTATGAATGTCGAAGTAAGGTATTCTACCATTAAGATGAAATAGGTTCGAAGGTTGGGATTGCATCGGGCATGCCCCTTGGGGCAATGGTGGCAAAATCCGACATAATGGTCTGGGAAGCCGCTTCTCACGCTTCCACATTCGGCGGCAATCCAATTTCCTGCAGCGCCGCTTTGGCAACAATTGAACTGCTGGAAGACGAACTGATGGAAAACGCCGAGATCCGTGGCGAATATATGATGGCCCAGCTTCGGAAGCTGCAAAATTCCATTGAGTGTATAGGCGATGTTCGTGGCAAGGGTCTTATGATCGGCGTTGAACTGGTAAAGGATCGTGAAACAAAGGAACGTGCCGCTACATGGCGAAACGAGGTGGTCCTCAAAGCCTTTGAAAAGGGGCTGCTTCTCCTTGGATGTGGCGAGAATACAATCCGTTTTTCACCAGCCCTGACAGTAAGCAAAGAAGAGATAGATGTGTGCCTTTCTATCTTTGAAGAAGTACTGCTGGAAGTTCGAGTTAATTTTGTAGGCGTTCACAGGCACCGCATCTGCGCGCGCTCAGGGCAACCAGCATAGCAGACTATATAGCTGGCTGCCCTGAGCGCGCACATCTGCAGCACCTGTGAACGCCTACAGGGCTGATGTGCAACCTTTTTATTACGAATGGGCGTGAACGGGTACAAATTTTTTCTAAGCTTCCAGAGTTGAACCAACATTTCCAAAGAAAAATCGCTCCTTTAGTTTAGCGTGCAGCATGGAGGCTTTAGGCAATCCTGTGCAGTGAGAAACACCCAGGAGATCAATTTTGTACTTATCGATTACTTTTATTGTTGCATCAAACTGTTCTTCACTTGAAAAACCTAAATGTGTGCCGCCAATAATCGCGTGTATTTTATCGCGATTCATTTTTTCCATAGCATACTCGATAATATTAATCATGCCGGCATGAGCACAACCGAGCACAAGGATCAGGCCTTTGTCTGAATCTATGATTAAAGAAAGGTCGTCCTTCAATGGGTCCGGCTGGATCTTTTCGCCGTTTGCCAAACAGGCGATCATATTGGCATCACCTTTCTCAAACTCACTTTTGCGTGGGATTTCTCCGGTGAGAAATACTCCGGGACCGACTTCAACCATATCCGCTCCCAAACGAAAGTCGGCACCGAGTGATTCAAGATAACTGCGGTTATGGCGTATTCCTATAAAGCGAGTTTTGCCTTCTGGGGACCGTATTATCCGTTCGACAAATATATCCGGATGGCCGTAGACACCAACCCGGCCTTTAATTTGAAGTACTGCAGGCAACCCGCCCGTATGATCATAGTGGCCATGGCTTATCATGATCGCTTCAACAGCGCGCAGGTCTTTTTTAAGAGCTATGGCATTTTGCATGATTGCAAAGCCCTGGCCGGTGTCAAACAGATAATTTCCTTTTGTGGTTTCTACATAGCATGCAAATCCATGTTCACCAATAACCCCAAAAGGTACACCCACCGTATTCTCACAAAGTATGGTAAGCCTTGTTTTCATTTTACATGTACCTCCTTAATATTGAAAAAATGTTCTCTAATATATCTTTTATCCTTATAATTGTAAAACAGTTCTAATACGATTTTAACTATAATTCAAGTTTTGTACCCCTCATCTGCAGCGGGGCCTGAATTCTTAAAGAATCAATTCACATCTGGTTTTATATCTTACGCACCGGGAGAGCATCGCTTTCTGTAAAATAGGAGTATAAAACTAGAGTGATGAGTAAGTAAAGAGTATGCAATTTTCCTGTTGAGGTCCGGTTTTGGTTGAATCTTCGGTCCTAATGTGATTTGAGGATAATACAGCAAAACTTTAGCCGGACATTAATGGGTACTTTTATTATTTTAAAGTTTAATGTTGCAGACAAGGCTCCGGTATAAAGCGTGTGAGCTGTTCCGGCTAATTTTTCCAAGGAGTCTGTAATGTCAAAAGAGGAATCTTCACCTGTTGACAGACGCTCTAAAAAGGATAGGAGAAAAATATTCACTTTAAGTTGGTTTATTTACAAGGGAATAGACAAAAACCTGGAAAGAAGAAAGATAAACGATCGAAGGGGCCTGTCTTAAGTGGATAATTAGTGGATAGGAGGTAAATATTGGCGGATTTAAATAAACCTGTTGACGTTATCATCGATTTCATTACCGGAAAAGAGATCCCGGACGTAGGTCCTGAGGCTAACCGACAAAGAGTAGAACGGGTTCTGGTTGAGCAAAAAGGATATGCAAAAGAAGACATCGAAGTTGATGTACCCCTTGAGATTGAAATCGGTGGGAAAGATTACCGGTCGAGCGTCGACCTGGTGGTAAGTCTGGATGGCAAGCGTTTGATGGCCGTTAAATGTGTGGCTGGCTCTCTGGGGTCAAGAGAGAGAGAAATTATTGCCGCTTCCAGACTTCTTAATAAATATCAAATTCCTTTTTCTGTCGCTTCGGATGGGAAAACCGCTATTGTGCTGGACACAGTATCCGGGAAAAAGATGGGCGAGGGACTTAATGCTATTCCTTCAAAAGAGGAGATAAAAAAGAGCTCGGCTGCAACGCAGCTTGAGCCTCTTCCTCAAAAACGTCTTGAAAAAGAAAAGCTTATTTTTCGCAGTTATGACAGTATGAATGTTAATGTAAGACGCAATATGTAAGGACCTTCCCTTCGGGACTTGAGGAGCGTTTCCTTCGAAAACTTGAAGAGCAGCCGGCTGCGTCGGCTTTTAAGCCTCAAGCGTAGCGTTCTTCAAGCGAAGCCCTTATTTTTAAAACAAAGAGAATAATATGGATAGCAAACAAAACTTTCTATTAAATATTCCCAGTTTCAGTGGCCTTTCTGAAGACCAGGTAAAACAAGTTGGGCAGATAGCTGTTGAAAAAAAATTAATGAAAGGCAAAATAATTTTTACTGAAGGAGATGAAGGAAATGGCTTCTATATTGTGGTAAAAGGACGGGTGAAAGTTTTTAAAGTTTCACCTGAAGGAAAGGAACACATTCTTCATATTGTAGGGCCTGGAGAAACGTTCGGACAGGTTGCTGTTTATGCCGGGCGGTCATTTCCTGCGAGCTCTGAGGCAATTTCCAAAAGCCACCTGCTTTTTATCCCCAGAGCCGCATTTGTTGCGCTTATTGCCGACAATCCATCCCTGGCCATGAGTATGCTTGCTGTTCTTTCACTGCGGCTAAGGGAATTTACCATTCAGATTGAAAATCTTTCTTTAAAAGAGGTTCCCGGGCGCCTTGCTTCCTACCTTATTTATCTCGCCGATGAGCAAGAAACAGGAGATCATATTTCTTTGCCGATTTCAAAAGGACAACTGGCCAGCCTCCTTGGAACCATCCCTGAAACTTTGTCACGAATTTTCACAAAAATGAGCAGTCAGAATCTAATAGAAGTAAGCGGCAGGGAAATAAAAATTTCAGACCGCCCAGGGCTTGATGATCTGGCTATGCACGGAAAGCTTTAAAATGGATAAAAATTTTCGTATAGGAGCGCTTATATCAGGAAGTGGGACAAACCTGCAGGCTATAATCGATTCCTGTGAAACAGGAAAAATAAAAGGTAACCTGGTATTTGTAGGTTCGGACAATCCGGCTGCAAAAGGCATTGAAAGGGCTCGCAGGTATAAAATTCCTACATTTGTTGTGGACTACTCATCCATTATAAAACGATTTAAAAGGAAAACGGATAAAACCCTGCTGCCTGATGATTTTGACTTTAATGATTTGTTGTCCAAGCAAACTCTTGTGTTAGAGAACGTCAATTCCCAAAAACCCGAAACATTTATAATGACACGGGCTATTATCGAAAAAGAGCTTCTGGACAAAATGAAACCATACCCTTTTGATCTTCTTATACTGGCGGGTTTTATGAGAAATTTAACCCCGTATTTTATCGACAGGGTGAACACGGATCCTGATCACCCCCGCATAATGAACATCCATCCTGCACTACTTCCCGCATTTCCCGGAACAGATGGATATGGCGATACTTTTCGATATGGGTGCAAGATAGGCGGCTGTACGGTTCATTTTATTGACTATGGAGAAGATACAGGGCCGATAATAGGCCAGAAAGTATTTCAGATCGAAAATGATGACACACTTGATACGATTAAGAAAAAAGGGTTGGCCTTAGAATGGGAACTTTATCCGGAATGTATTAGCCTGTTTGCCGAAAGCAGGCTTAAGACAGTCAGGGTTCCATATATTCTGAAAAACGGTGAAGAAAGGCAGAGAACTGTAGTGAAGATATTATAAATACGTTCTTGCACCGACATACTTGGATTTATAATATTTGCTTGAAAGTGAATCTGTGCGGATTTTTTTGCCGCTGCCGGATGCGTGGATAAATTTATTATTCCCTTTATATATACCCACATGAGATATTTTTTTCCATCCTGAGGTTGCGAAAAAAACCAGATCTCCTTTTATTAACCGACTGCGCAAAACAGGTTTTCCGACTTTCCATTGCTTTATTGAAGTTCGTGGGAGATTCAGGCCGTTCAGTCGATAAACCGTCATTGTTAAACCACTGCAATCAAATCCTTTAGAAGAAGATCCCCCCCATCGATACGGAATACCTATAAAATTTTCGGCTGTTTTTATAATTGAGCTTCTTATGCTGTTTTCATCCCGCAGGTGCTGTGGGCCGACGATATAAAATGTATCAATAATGCCACTGGCCTTAAGGCTTTCGGCTTTTTTACGGGCAGCATTTTTTGTAGGAAAGTTGCCGAAACGAACCTTATACAAATCCGATTTGTGAACAAAATGGTACGCATTGAGTCCCTTACGTTGTAAGATGCTGGTCAGCCTTAGAGCATTGCTCTGATTTGAAAACGCACCGACCTGAACGGTAAAATGAACAGGTGCAAGAAACCTGGTTGAAATATATGGTTTTGAAGCCGGTGTAACAGTTGTAGAGCCACCGCAACCGACTAAAAATAATGAAAGTATAACAGCAATATGGATTTCAGGACGAAATTGATATTTTGGTCCCATTAATATGGTCCTTAGGGTTCACCTAAAATGTGAAGTTGTTTTCGGAGTCTACGCTTACCTGTGCGAGCCATTAAAGTAATTTCACTATTAGCGGGAGAGCGACAAATGTACCTATGGCACTGCCCAGGTTTGTAAATACTACAACCAGAAGTATCCGTGTAACCTTGTTTTTCCAAAAACCACGTATGGAAAGTATATCTTCAGGGAGGCTTTCAATATCCCTGACTTTTGGTTTCCTCGAAAATGCCTCCACAAGTCCGGAGACCCACCCAGCAGCAATCATTGGGTTTAGAGATGTTAACGGGGCTGCCAGGACGGAAGATAAAATGGTAAGAGGATGTGCAAAGGCTATGGCCGCACCAAGACCAGCCAGAATACCGTTTGCCAAGACCCAGTATTTTATCATTTCTTTTCCGGTAGCAGCTCCTCCGTAAAAAAAACCCGCAACAAAAAGCATCAGGATGACTGTGGGAATCATCCATTTTAAAATACCGGATGCCTTTCCTTTTGGTGGCAGTTGTTCAAGGGGTTTAATATCGATATCAGCATTCCAGTATTTTTTAATTCCCGGTACATGACCTGCACCGACAACAGCTACGATTTTATTGCCCGGAGCTGTCTTGATTTTATGAGCGAGGTATTGGTCTCGTTCATCTATCAGTATATCTTTTAATACAGGAAGTGATTTACCGACATCTGCCAGCAGCGTTTCAAGTACATCATTTTGTTTTATTTTTTCAATGTCCTCTTCGCTTATTTCATCCACTTCTCCTATGGATAAAATGAGTTGAAAGAACAGTTTAAGCTTGCTCCATATCCCCATGGTACGCCATGTTCTTGAAAGGGTTATGCGGATGTCCCGATCTGCAAGGTGTATTTTGGCCCCTACGGCTTCACCTGTCTCAATAGCCTGAATCATTTCCTGGCCGGGTTTAATATCAAATTTTTTGGCGATCCTTTTTTGAAATGACGCCAGAAGGAGATTTGTAAGAAGCAAAAAAGATTTTTTTTCCCTGATTACTTTGGCAATATCAGTATCCTGCCACATTTCCTTGTCGCGTATGGCCTTATACCTGGATTCGCAAAGCTCAACACTGACAGTATCGGGTTTTTCCTCCTCAATGACATCTTTTACAAGCTTAGCACTTTCTTTTGAAACATGAGCAGTTCCCAAAAGAATTATTTCTTTGTTTTCAAAGGAAAGACGGTGTATCATATTGCTGTTATTTATCATAGGTATAGTGTATAAGTTACTGGTAGTGGTTGCTGGTTGTTGGTTTTTAACGAGTATCGATTCTTTACTGCGACAGACTAATATAACTATTACACCTGTCGTGTCAATGCTAGTTCAAAACATGTAACAAATAGAGAACGGAGGTTATTAATTAATGGCACATGAAACCGGACAGAATACCGCCGAACAGAATATCGATAGATACCTGATAGAAAAAGAGCCATATTATGTACAGGCAGAAAATGAGGTTGCAATTTTTGAGGCTGCTTATACTGCCAGGCTCCCCGTTATGCTAAAGGGGCCGACTGGTTGCGGTAAAACAAGATATGTAGAATATATGGCTTATCGATTAAAACGGCCCCTTATAACCGTCGCCTGTCATGAAGACTTGTTTGCATCTGATCTTATAGGTCGTTATCTGCTAAAAAACGATGAAACCGTATGGGTCGATGGCCCATTGGCAAATGCTGTGCGAATCGGCGCCATATGCTATCTTGACGAAATTGTTGAAGCCCGCAAGGATACAACCGTTGTTATTCATCCTTTAACCGACAATCGAAGAACACTTAGCATAGATAAAAAAGGTGAGATAATACGCGCACATAAGGATTTTATGATGGTGATTTCATATAATCCGGGGTATCAATCCGTTTTAAAGGATTTAAAACAAAGCACGCGTCAGCGTTTTGTTGCCCTTGAATTTGATTATCCGGAAGCCGATAAGGAAGCCAGGATCGTTTCTCATGAAGGAGAAATCGAAATGGAAACAGCCACAAGACTTGTTACCCTGGCAGGAAAAATAAGGAGTATCAGGGAGCATGGCTTGGCAGAAGGGGCAAGTACCCGGTTGTTGATATATGCCGCTCAGTTGATAAAAAGAGGCACGCCAATCCACGAAGCATGTAAAGCAGCAATCTGCCTCCCGCTTACAGACGATGAAAGGCTGCAGGAAACGTTAAACGATCTTATTGAAGATATATTTTGATGGCGTCGTAGAAAGTCCCATCTACTGCGTTGCAGCAGTTTTTCAGACACTCGGCATACTACAGGTATTGCCTCGTCCCTGAACAACCACTGCGCTTTGCATATGAAACTTGGAACGATGCCATCGACGTTACTTTTTACGATGCCATCAAATTTTAACCACCTGTTTTTATATGGAAAAAGAAAACCCTTTAAAATTGCTGGCTGTGGCCGACCCTGATCTGGCGGATATGATTTCAGCGGGTCTGAAAAAGAAAAAGCGACCCGTTTCTTCTGAAAACATAAAGATGCTGGTTGATGAAACACTGTGGGGCATGTCTTCGGAAATTTCTTTCGGTCACGCAATTGCCGAAGGATACATCAAGCTTATTGAAAATATAAACCACGATAAGCTTTTGCAATATCGTGACCTTACCCGGAAAGCCGGAAAAGTCGGCCCGACCTTTGGTCGGCTCATGGCTATATATCTTGTGTTTGTGATAAAGCATGGCGACCACAGGATTCTTAAAATGTTCCTTGATGCCGTTGATATTATGCAAGAAAAGGGGACATATACTTTAAAAGGCCCCTTAAAATCCCTGGCCGTTTTAATAAACGCAGGTGATAAACAATCAACAGCAGAGTATCTTAAATTTCTAAGCATTACCTTTTCCAAAGATTTGACCTACAGCCAGAGTCAGCATTTTTCTTATGTGCTGCCAAAAATCGTTCTTTCCTTTTCTTCTTCAAAGCGTCCGTGGCAAATAAAAGAGCTGAGCGGGCTGGTAAGTGAAGACTTTCGCCTGGCCGATCCATTTCTTGATGGCATGGAAAATGGACTGCATCTTCTTTCAAAAGAAGCTCTAAGCAAATTTGTATCTTTAGGCCTTGAAAAAGTACGGCAAAACATGAAGCGTGGCATAAAATTTTTATCCCTTACATCAAAACTGAGCATTGATACATACGAAGGTATGCAGATAACAGTACCCATTATACAGGTCCAACAACAAATAAACCATTATCTTCGTGCAAGAACCGGCCTTATGATTCCCATACG
>RCNC010003293.1_pt1 | contig 10577 bp, 5 predicted proteins | sample 2041301 | NCBI WGS metagenome assembly RCNC01 (sample SAMN09708231, study PRJNA481090) | Marine sediment metagenome, whole genome shotgun sequencing project. | biome: marine sediment; feature: ocean; material: sediment; isolation source: Sewage treatment plant 13A marine sediment (STP13A) ... | reverse complement strand
TTCGTCCACGGGCAGTCGGTGGACCCCATGGAGTGGCTCGATGCCAAGTGGATCAGGGACAACCTGGCCACCAAGCTCGAGGTGCCGATTCAGTAGCGATATCCAACAACTGTGAACGTGGCACCCATTCACCCATCTCTCTGTCTCGAGTTTCGCCCGATTTGAATTTTTCTTGTTACCATGACCCCGCCTGTGGAGGGGCTGCAAAATGAGAAAAGCACTTCTGCTCATCGCCTGTATTGTTTTAGTCGGCTGTGGTGGTCAAGGTCCTGCTGACGTCAACCCGTTCTTCGTCGCGTACGGCACGCCGTTCAATGTTCAACCGTTCGATCGGATCGACGAGGATCACTTCGTGCCCGCGTTCGAGGAGGGGATGGCCCGGCAGAACGCCGAGATCGAGGCCATCGTCGACAACCCCGAGGCACCGACATTTGAAAATACCATCGTGGCTCTCGACCGGTCGGGCGAGCTGCTTGGCGAGGTTTCCAGGGTCTTCTTCGCCCTGAGCGGATCCAATACCAACGACGAGATCCAGGAGATCCAGAAGCAGATGTCGCCGCGGCTGTCCGCCCACCGGGACGAGATCCAGCTCAACGCGAAGCTCTTTGCTCGGGTGGGCGCGGTGTACGAACAGCGCGCGGACCTGGATCTCGACAGGGAGCAGCTCTTCCTGCTCGAGAATCTCTATGAGCGGTATGTCCACAACGGCGCTTTGCTTGGAGACGAGGATCAGACCAGACTCAAGGAGATCAACCAGCGGCTGTCGGAGCTGCGGGTCAAGTTCAGCCGCAATCTCCTCGCCGAGACCAACGGTTTCAAGCTTGTTATCGAGGATGAGGCTGATCTCGCCGGTCTACCAGCCGCCGTCGTCGAGACAGCTGCCGCAACCGCAGGGCGGGAGGGCCTCGAAAACAGTTGGGTCTTCACGACCCACAAGCCCAGCATGCTGCCCTTCCTGACCTATGCCGAGAACCGCGATCTGAGGCAGCAGCTCTACACAGCCTATACCGTGCGTGGCAACCAGGATAACGAGTTCGACAACAAGGCCATCATGGCCGAGATCGTCAACCTTCGAGTCGAGAAGGCGCGGTTGCTTGGATACGAGACCTTTGCCCACTACACCCTCGAAACTCGGATGGCCGAGACCCCCGACAAAGTCTATGAGTTGCTCGACCGGCTGTGGGACGCCTCTCTGCCGGTGGCCAAGCGTGATGTGGTTGAAATGCAGGCCATTATCGACAGCGAGGGCGGCGGCTTCGAACTCGCCACCTGGGATTGGTGGTTCTACGCCGAGAAGCTGCGCAAGGCCAAGTACGACCTCGATGACAATGAACTCCGCCCGTATTTCGAACTCAACAACGTCCGCGATGGAGTCTTCTACGTCGCCAACCAACTCTACGGTCTGACCTTCGAAGAGCTCGATGAGATGCCCAAACCACACCCCGATGCGCAGGTCTTCCAGGTCTTCGAGGCCGACGGTGAGCACGCCGCTGTCATCTACATGGATTACCACCCGCGCGAGAGCAAGCGTGGGGGCGCGTGGTGCGGCCGGTTCCGGAGCCAGAATAGGGCCGAAGGCGTCGAGGTCGATCCGGTCATCAACCTGGTCTGCAACTTCACGACCGCCACCGAGGACACCCCGGCTTTGCTGAGCCTCGACGAGGTCGAGACACTCTTCCACGAGTTCGGCCACGCCCTCGACGGCATGTTGGCGAATGTTACCTACCGGACCAGTGTCCGGTCGCCCGATTTCAGTGAGCTGCCGAGCCAGATCATGGAGCACTGGGCTATGGCTCCCGAAGTGCTCAAAGTCTATGCTCGCCACTACCAAACCGGCGAGCCAATCCCGGATGCGCTCATCGCCAAGATCAAAAACAGCTCGTTCTTCAACCAGGGATTTATGCAGGTCGAGTACCTGGCGGCCTGTCTCCTGGACATGGAGTACCACACACTGTCAGAACCCCGCGAGCTCGACACCGACCTTTTTGAAAAGGCGTACTTCGACGAGATCGGTCTCATCCCGGAGATCGTTTCTCGCTACCGCACGACCTACTTCTCCCACATCACCGGCAACTATGCGGCTGGATACTACGGCTACACCTGGTCGGGAGTGCTCGACCACGACGCTTTTGCGGCGTTCGAAGAAACCAGTCTCTTTGACCAGGAGACCGCGCAGCGCTTCCGGACTGAAATCCTCGAGGTGAACGGCACAGCGGACTATATGGACATGTGGACCAACTTCCGCGGCCGTGAGCCCGAGATCGAACCGTTGTTGCGGAACTTGGGGCTTCAATAATCCGGATACCGAGGAAATGAAAAATGGCGCCACACGGCGCCATTTTTTCTGAGGTTTTTCAGTTGTCGAAGGCTGTCTGGGCCGCCGTCCAGGGCCAGGGTGGCACCCGTCTGTGCGTCACTGCAGCAGGGTGTTGAACAAGAGCTTGAAGGTGCCGTGGGTTTGGGATCGATTCTGGGTGCGGAAGCCGATCAGGACCACCCGGCCCTTGCCCTTTTTGGCCACCACCATCCCCGCCTTCTTGGCAATGTGCTCCTCGCCGATGAGCCATCCGCTCTGCAGGAGGTCCCGGTCGCCGTAACGGACGATGGTCTGATACCACTCGTTGTGTTGTGACGGTTCGATCTGGAAGGTTGGGCTTCCCCAGAAGAGGACCAGTCCGTCGTCTGGCATCCCGTAGGCCAACGGGTGGCTGTTGTCGAAGGTTGCCTTGACGGTCGAGCCGGGACAGAAGAACTCTTCCGCAGGGATTTCGTCGATGACGTTCACGACCTTCAGCTCGAGCTTTTCGATTGCGAAGGCGGTGGCGCCACCGAGGGCCACGATTGTGCCGCCGTCTTTCACGAACGCCTCGAGGGCCTCGACGCCCTCGTCGCCGATGGCGCTCCGGTACTCGGGGGGATAGACGGGCGCCGGCCGGCCCGGGCGGCCCTCGGGTGTGCCCATCATCGTGTCGGTCCGGTCGTGGGGCAGAATGATGACGTCGTACTTGTTCCGCAGGTCTCCAGCCTTGATCTCCGCATCCCTGACCGAGGTGTATGGGAAGTCGAAGGACTCCAGGGTCAGACGGGTCCAGCCCTCGTCCATGTTGCCGCCCCAGTAGCCCTTGTACATGGCGGTCCGCATCTGCTTGACCTCGTGGTCGGCTTTCGGGCCGGTCGTTATCGCAGTGAAGTCCACACCGGTGGCGTTGGCGACCCGCTGAAGTGTCGCCCTGTCGGCGGTGCGAACCACGAAATCGCCAGGCCTGAAACCAGGGGATGCCTCGTCCACACGATAGACTGCGATGCCCTCGGCGATGAGCAGGTTGACCGCCCTGAAGCTGTCGTTGAGCCTTCCGTCGAGAAGATGGCCGGATTCGCTGGATTCCACCGTACCGTCGAGGGGCACCTGGGTCGCCAGTTCGACAAGCACGGCCTCGACCGCAGTGGCGATGGGATCCACCCGGACGCCCATGTACTCGGCCATGGTGTGGGTCGCGGAGTCATAGGGCCGGAGCGGAGCGCCGTCGCGGCCCCGGGTCCACTCGTTGTCGGGGTAGAGGGTGCGGCTGAGCAGGTTTCGGATGAGGCCCATCTTGGGTTGGGCAAGGGAAATCACATATGAGCCCGCACCGTACGACACATCGCCCACCATGAATGCATCCTGAGCCTGGAGGATCTCGATGTCGGAGAGCAGGAGCGTGTTGATCATCTTCGCCGCCGTCAGCGGGTCGTGTTGGTCGCTGGGGATGACATACGCCTGCGGGAGGCCGGTGGCTCCGCGCTCCCGCTGCCGCTTGCTTTTGAGGTAGGCGTTGCGGACGACGGTCTCGCGGTGCCGTGCGGCCACATCGAGCATGGCCCATGCCGCGATTTTTTGCTGCTCGACGATGTCTCGAAGCCGCCACCAACCGCCCGGCCAAAGGCTTGGGATGGTCGTCTGGGCCTCGTATTTCTTCCATTCCCGGGCTCCGCCCCGGAGCTGGTCGGGGTGGATGTAGATGGGTGTCGCCAGCTTGGCGCTGGCGGACTCCGTGAGCATCCCGGCCATGTTGTGAAAGGGTGTGATCCAGTGCCAGCCGAAGTGGCCCCATCCGGGATACTGGGCCTTGTTGAGGATGCCAGACATCCCGGCCTCTTCCAACTTGTAGGCAATGTGGCCGCCGAACAGACTCATCTCACGCCACACCAGAGGGTCGGCGAAGGGACGCATGGGTTCGCTGTACGGCGGCACGTAGAAACGGGCTCCGTAGCTCCCCATGTGGTGGTGGTCGATGTAGGCCTGTGGCTTCCAGTCCCGGTACATGATTTTGGCGGCGTATTTCGACTCGATGAGGTTGAGGAAATCGCCATCCCGGTTGTTGTCGTGCCCGGCGTACGGGTGGTAGAGCCACGGCAGGTTCACTCCCTCGTACTCGCCTCCAAGCGTTTTGTTGTACCAGTCGGTGACCATGACCTGGCCATCCGGGTTGAAGCTGGGGATCAGCAGGAGGATCACGTTGTCGAGGATCCGTTGGGTCTCCTCGTCATCTCGCGTGAGGAGGTCGTAGACCAGCTCGGGCGCCATCTGGGTGGGGCCGATCTCGGTGGCGTGGAGGCTCATGGACTGGCAGACCACAACCTTGCCCTCCGCGACCAGTGCATCGACCTGGCTCTCGTCGAGCCCTTGCGCATCGAAGAGCTTGTTGTTGACTTCTCTCAATTGCTCGAGCCTGGCCAGATTCTCCGCCGATGAGACCACGACCAGGAGGAATGGGTGGTCGTTGGTCGTCGGCCCCATATCCGAGACCACGACCTTGTCGCTTTCCTGGGCGAGAAGCTCGTAGTACTCGACGATGGCGTCCCAGCGGGCCATTTTTCGATCCGCGCCGAGTTGAAAACCGAAGAAATCTTCGGGCGGTGTGATCTCCGCTGCGGGAAGCTCGACCGCCGCGGCGACAAAGAGCACGGAACACAGAATCATCGACCAGAAAGCTTTCTTTTTCATGAGATCCTCATTTGTTGGAATCAGGCGTTGGACTTGAGATTGGATAAACAGGCCAGGCACGAAATCGGCGACCCCTGTCCCGAAGGCTAACACACCACCAGGATTCCTCGAGCCTGGCACCGCTCGCACGCGCCACTCCACAAACCACCATCAATCATCTGCCGATGCAATAATGGTAGGCGTTGCACCACTGGAGGAACCATGCACCAGAGCACCGGTCGATTCGGCGTGAGGGTCTCAGCTTGGGTGATCGCTGGGCTGCTGGCGACGGGCGGATTTGCCTCCACCGCCGGCGCTGTTGTCAACGGCACTCTCGACCTTACGCGTGATGCGGTGGGGGTGGTTATCGCGGACGGGGTTTCCTGCACCGGGGTGCTAATTTCAAAGAATCTCGTATTGACTGTCGCGTACTGTGTCGAGGGTGCCGTGTCGATCGAGTTTCGCATCGGTGATGATCGCTATAATCCGGACTATTCGGTCTCTGCTGTTGTAGAGGGTGTTCATTCTCTCTGGCCGTCGAATCCCGACTTCGCCGTGGCGCTGATCCGTCTTTTGACATCCGATACCGGTTTCAAGCCGATCCTGCTCCTCCGGCCATGGCAGGATCAATTGTTCATTGGAGATCCGGCTGTTTTGGTTGGGTACGGTCTCATCTCGTACCCGGTGGGCTCAACCTCGCGGCGTCACTCCGGTTCAATCGTTTTCAGCGATGTTCAGCCATCGCAGCTTTGGTCCCACATTTCCTCGGGAAGCGGCGCATGCAGTGGGGATTCAGGAGGGCCGGTGTTGATCCAGATTGGTGCTCTCGAGTTTCACGCCGGCACCATTCGATACGTCACCTCGTCCGCGTGTGACGACTTCACCGTGTACACGCGTTCGTCGGCCGTCTGGGAGGGCTTCCTCGATAACGCACTCGGTGAGGTCGGGATGATATTCGCCGATGATTTCGAGACCGGCGCGGCATCATTCTGGAACTAGATTTCGAAATGAACCGTTAGAGTAACGAGCGCTACGCCCAATATTCCTGACGGTCTTTCGGCTCCGGAAAACCGGAGTTCCGTTTCAGCAATTGACGAACCGAAATCCGTCAAGATCGTTCCGCTTGCTACCCATGATTACTCTGCAGGAATCTCGACCTCTTCCCCCCAGACGTGTTTGGCAAAGAATTGCCAGTTGTGCCAGACGGCTGCGAGGCGTTCTTTCGGTTTGGAGATTCCGTGGCCGAAACCCTTGTAGATGATGAGTTCTACCGGCGCACCGACGTCTTGCAGGCCCTGGTAGAGCTCGTATGCGTTGGGGGTTGGCACTCTCCTGTCGAACTCACCGTGCTGAATGAGCGTTGGTGTCACAGCGTCGTTGATATAGGTCATCGGCGAGGTTTTGGCGTAGACCTCCGGGTCGCTCCAGGGCGTTCCCTGCAGGTAGTGACGGGTGAAGGGGTGGATGTCGGTGTTGACGTAGTACGTCATCCAATTGGAGATGCCGGCCCCCACTGAGATTCCGCTGAACCGGTCGGTTGTGGTGGTCAGAAAGGCCGAGATGTAGCCACCCTGGCTCCAACCCATGGCGCCCATACGTTTCGGGTCGACATACCCCTGGGCGATGAGATCATCGACGCCCGAAAGCACGTCCCAGGCGTCGCCCACGCCGAGGTTGCGCAGATTGAGAGACCTGAAGGCCTCGCCATAGCCCGCTGAGCCACGGTAGTTAGGCATCAGAATCACCGCGCCCTTCTCGAGCCATTGCTGCACGGGATAGACGTAGTTGTAGACCAGGGACGGAAAGGAAAGCCACGACGGGCCACCGTGAATGATGACGAGGAGGGGATGCTTGACAGTAGGATCGAAATTCTCAGGCTTGAGCAAGATGCCTTCGATGGTCGATCCATCGGAACTCTGCCACTGGATAACATCCCGGGAGCCGACAGACCAATCGCTGGCCTGGTCTGTCATCTTCGTGATGCGTACCGGTCGCGTGGCGCCAGAATCAAGGCGATAAATCTCATCGAGGGAGTCGGGGCCCTCCGCCTGAAAGGTCATCGTTTGTCCATCTGAGGAGAAGTCGACCGACCAGATAACTTCAGGCGCGTCGTCCATCGCCACCGGTTCGACGGATCCATTTTCGGGATCCAGCCGGTAGAGGCGGCGGTGTGTCCGATCGAGCGCGATGAATCGGATGCCGTCGGGCAGCCAGGCCACCACGCCCGCGTTCTCGTCAAAGGCGCTGGTCAGCACTACCGGCTCGCCTCCGGTGGCCTTCACTTTGGCGAGCTCGGAGTTGAGGTAGTACTCGGACCGCCCGTTCTTGGTTGAAAAGACAATCCACTCTCCATCCGGTGAGAAATGCGGGTTTCCATCAGGTCCCGCGCGCTCGACAAGCCGCCGAACCTCGCCGGTGGACACGTCGAGCAAAGAAATGTCGCTGTGACTGGAGGACTCTATGCGGGGATCGGGATTGTGATCAAAAACAATCGAGGCGCCCTGAGGAGACCACCTGAAAGTGTCGACTGTGAAGTCGGCCCCACTCGTCATGCGTCGAAATGGAGATTCCTCGGTTTCCCCGTCGGCGCGGTCAGCCAGATCTTCACCTTGGTCGCCATCTTTGCCCTCTTGGCTATCCTCAGTGGATGGCAACTCGGCTCCTCCATCCTCGGCCAGTGCAGCCGCGACGTTGAGCAACCAGAGGTGGGTCATTCTGAAATCGGCGTCCTCCACCGCGTACTCCCCGTAGGTCTCTTCGAGCTTGTCTCGCTGCTCCGCCTGCTTGTCGGTGATGGCGACGGCCATTTGGGAACCGTCGGGGGACCACTCGAAGCTCGAGACACCGTCTTCGACTGACGTCATTGGCCGTGCCTCGCCGCCGTTGGGAGAAATCATCCAAATCTGGCGATCGCTCCCACGATCGGCGAGGAAGGCCACCCAACGACCGTCCGGAGACCACCTTGGGCTGGAGCTGTTTCCGCCCTCGGTGCGTGTGAGCTGGAACGGCTCTTCTCCTGCACGGGCAATCCAGATCTCGCGGTCGAATCGGTTCTCTTCCCAGTCGGTCGACGACACCGACCACAGGACGGCTCGGCCATCCGGGGCCATTCTCGGTCCAGCCACAGACCGCAAGCCGAGCACTTCTTTGAAATCCGGGTCACTCGGGGCAGTCAAACCGGAGCTTACTGTCGAGTCGTTTTCGCCGGCAATCGTTGGAGCTGCGGCGAACAACCCCGATACGGCCAGGCATGAGATCAATCGGGTCACAAATCTCCATCGCATCAGCAGCACCTTTCTCAGGAGTTCAGGACATTGAGCCACTCCCTGACAGATCTTGGGGCAGCGGCTTGCATTGCGCAAGCCGTGCGGTGTCAACCGTGATGCGCCTGACATTTCAACAATTGTGAACGTGGTCCCCATCATTCAGGGAACTGTCGTCGACCAGGCGGTGGTGCCTCCGGACTCGAAACCGTCGGCAAAGAGGGGAGCGACGTATTCGAAGGCCCCGATATCGGGCGCCGACCCCTCGAAGCCGTCGTTGATGCCGGGGATGTGGAGGCCGGCGTCGATGAGATCGCTGGTAGAAGCGAGGGCGTAGTCCCACCTAGCCGGATCAGCGAAGTCCGGGTCCACGCTGATCCCATTGAGCTCTTGGCCCGTTTCGTTCTGCAGCTCCACCAGGGTGTTGAAATGGCGGTCGCCCGAGCCCTCCCAGTAGACCAACTCGTTGACCATTGTGGTGTGAAGATTGTCCCAATCCAGGTCCAATGGTTGCGAAGGATTTTCGTTGCTGAGGGCATACCGGGTGCCGGACCAGATGTTATTGCGGGACACGATGTTGTCCCACGAGCCCGATGAGCGGATCCCGAAGCCGTCATTCTCGGGCAGGGCGGCGTGGCAGGTGTTATGGAAGAGGAACATCGTGCCCGAGGACGGGTAGGCGGAATTGAACTTGAAGGGCATGCCCGAATACGAGTTGTCGCCCTCGCCGATGCGATAGATGAGGTTCCTGATAGCGAACACCGGACCCGTATAGGTGGGCGCCATTGAGATGCCTACCAGGAGATCGTGGAACGTGTTGTTCCACAGGCGTACGTTGGAGCAGTATCCATCGCTCTCTACGCCATCGTCGCCGAGATCGTATCCGAGATTGTCGTGAATGTCGGTTTCGCACGTCGTGCCGGTGTCCGTTGCGGGACAGACGCTGAAGCCGTCAAAGTCGTCATGGAAAGCGTTCCTGCGAATCACATTTCCGCGACCAGTCATAGGGTCGTAAAAGGCGATGCCGCCGGTTTCGAGCGCTGAACCTGCCTTCACCGCATCCCACGGCCAGTTGAAGATGGTGTCCGAGAAGTCGTTGTCTTCGATCAAATTGCGGTGGCTCTCTCGCTTCAGGCCGATGCCCAGATCGCACGCATGGATCGTGCAACCGCGAATCAAGTTGTCCGAGGCACCATCGAGGTAGATGGCCTTTGCATACGAATCCAGGCCGTAATAGCGAAACGTCAAGCCGATCAAATATATGAAGTCCTGGTTCACGAAAAAGGCGTGGTTGAAACGCGTCACGACCATGGCGGCCGCGTTGGGGTCGGCGTTGCCCGTGAGATGAACATCGACGGTCGTTCCAGATGAGTGGAAGCCGGGTACGCCCCAGATCAGGCTTTGCAAATCAGAACTCGATATATATGGGTAGAGTCGCTCGCCATCAGCCATTACCAGGTGGGGATCGGGCGCGTTGACTGTGGTTCGGTAGACCCCGTTGCCCATATGGGCCCAGGCGAAAAGTTGCGGGTCTGAACCGTCAAGAACGGGTGTCTCACCTGTCTGGGCCCTGATGACGATCGGCGCCGATGCACTGCCCGAGCGAGGGAGAGTGATCTCGCCCTGCCGGTAGATTCCGCCACGAAGGACGACCTCGTCGCCGGCGTTGACCTGAGCTATCCCTTCCTCGAGCGAACATGGGGTCGTGAGTGTGCAGGCAGTACCACTGCCCGAAGGGCTCACAAAAAATGACCCGATGGCAGCTGGAATCGTGACCTCGGCACGGGTGCTATTGGTCTCCTGCAAGGTGACACTGTGCAGGACACCGTCCGGATCTTCGAACGAAACCCGCACATCATAGGTCGTGTTGGGCTCGAGCCAGAACAGGCTCCCAACGAGCTCGGTGATCCGTGTTCGGGTCAGCGAAAGTCCCTCCGAATACGCGGATCCTCCGGTTCGGTACTCCACGGTCGCAATCACATCGCTATCGGGATCGTCACCAGCATCGAGAGTTACGATGACACCCATGGAGTGGAAGTTCCCGTAGAGCTCGAGGGTCGCCGTAGCCTGGCACAGGCAGGGCGCTGCGGCCAAAGCACCAAAGAAGAGAACAATTATTCTTCTGTGCGTCATACAGCCTCCTTTGGTGTACGTAGGTTCTGCCCAGGCCGAATTCAAGCTTCTCAGAGCATACCTCGGCCTCGAGGGTGCCTTCACCCAACCGCCCTCACAATGTAAAAATGCACCAATGCGAAGGGTGGTATCCATGTGCGTAACCACTCGCGAGGTGATTTGAAGGTCTTGCGGGAGGGAACACATCCCTCGTGCGCTTTGTTGCTCAAATACATGTT
>RCNC010003291.1_pt1 | contig 10579 bp, 7 predicted proteins | sample 2041301 | NCBI WGS metagenome assembly RCNC01 (sample SAMN09708231, study PRJNA481090) | Marine sediment metagenome, whole genome shotgun sequencing project. | biome: marine sediment; feature: ocean; material: sediment; isolation source: Sewage treatment plant 13A marine sediment (STP13A) ... | reverse complement strand
TATTGTTTTGGGAGTAAAGGGAAACAGCTCTGGAAAAAAAGCATATTATGCGCTTTTGAAAATGAACAGGGTGAACGGATATTTACCGACCAACTATCAGGAGGAACCTTTTACCAGAGTAAACCCACCGCCGCAGATGGCAAGTTGGTTTTTGGCACTCCCAGTGGTTTTTTATATTCCATTGATTCCGAAACAGGAGAGGAAAACTGGAAGTTTGAAATGGGAGGAGCCATCTCGGTAGGTCCTGCCATTGCAAACGGGAAGATTTATGCGGGTCAACAGGGGGGCGAACGCTTTTTTTATTGTCTGGACGCCAATACAGGAGAACTGGTTTGGAAACAAACCATACCCGGTGGATGGGTTTGGGGATCAGCGGCCGTGGATGATGGTCTGGTATATGTACCTACGGTAAGTGGCTATGCAGTTTGTTTGGATGGTGAAACAGGTCATATTGTTTGGATGTATCCTACTGCCAAATCTGTACCAGCTGAACCAGCCATTGATGGGGATTTGGTCTATTTTGGTTCATGGAGCCATGCGCTATATGCTTTTAATAAGCGTACAGGAGAGCTTGTCTGGAAAGAAAATGGGATAGGTCTCGATTCAGGTACTTTAATTGCCCAGGACGGTAAGATATATTTGCCCAGCGGCACCAATATCTTCAAATCTTTTGATGCCGAAACAGGTGAACTTTTGAATGACGGTAACAAGAATGAAAAAGAAAAAGGAGTGCATTCAGGCTTTAATGCCAGTCCGGCTTTTGCTGATGGGATGGCTTTTTTTACGGCACGTGTTGGCAGAGGTTTTGGAGGTGTCCCATTGTCAAGCAGAGTATATAGTGTGGATCCCTTAACAGCTAAGATCAACTGGACTTTCCCGGATGGAGGAGGATTATCGGCTCCTGCGCTGGCCAGTGGTCGTGTTTACATAGCCTCGGGTAATTCCCCATTCTTCTATTGCCTTGATCAAATTACCGGCAAGCCCCACTGGATCTTTAAACTGGGGCACCGGGTTGAAGAATCCACCCTGTGCATCTATCGGAAAATGGTCTATGTATTGGCTGCAGATGGCTATGTTCATGCAATCGAATAAACATATATAACACTCGAATTGTGGGTAAAATAAATCAGAAAGATATTGCATTGGCCTTAAATCTATCCAGGGTCACGGTTACCAAAGCTTTACAGGATCATCCAGATATCGCTTTAAAAACCCGCAAGCTGGTAAAAGATAAAGCTTCAGAAATGGGCTATGTACCCAATTTTATAGGAAGAAGCCTGTCATCGAGTAAAACCTTTAACCTTGGGGTATGCCTGCCTAAAATTGCTCATTCGTTTTTTTCCCACTCAGTGGAATATATGTATCAGGCTGCTAATAAATTGGGCTATCAAATTATTCCCACCATATCATTTGAAAGTGGATTGAACGAGAAAAAGAACCTGGAAACTTTATTGTCGATGGGTTGTGAGGGGGTCATTATTGGAACAGCAAGTGGCGTAGTCGACTTTGAGATGTATGATTTCCTGCAAAGGGCTGGCGTACACATGGTATTTTATGATCGTTTCCCCTGTGATTATGAAAGTTATGGTGTATGTGGTAACGATTTACTGGGTGCGGAAAGTTTAACCCGGTTTGTGATTTCAAAAGGCCATAAGAAAATTATATGTATGGCTGGCCCACAAAGTATCAGCGTGGGGCGTGATCGCTATTTGGGTTTTTTAAATGCCATTGAAGACACAGGTCGTTCAGTTGAGCCATCTGATATTATTGAGGTGGATATGACCGAAAAAGATGGCTATGATAAGTTTGTTGCCTATTATATTTCCAAAGGAGTCCCGGACGCCGTGGTATGCGTTAATGATTCGGTTGCACTTGGGGTATATAAAGCCGCAGCAAAAGTGGGAGTTAGCATTCCAAAAGATTTGGCTGTGGTTGGCTATGGGAATCTAAACAGTGGATTATTATTAACGCCGCAACTTACAACTTACAACATTCCCATTGAAGAAATGTGTTATGCCACGGTTGATCTCTTGGTGAAACTTATTACAAATGCTCCCATCTCCAAAAAAGTGATTGATTTTAATGGAGAGTTAGTGATCAGAGATTCTGTATAGGATTTTTTTAAATTAAGAAAGAACACGTGTTATGAAAAAAGTATCAGCCCAGGAAGCTGTAAAAGAGATTAAGTCGGGAGATACCATTGCTGTGGGTGGTTCAGGTGCAGGGCATGGCATTCCTGATGCACTTCTGGAAGCCTTAGGCAGCCATTATCTTTCAGGTGGAACACCTCAAGATATTACCATGTTTCATCCTTGCGGAGTGGGTGATAATGATAAGCGTGGTTTAAATCATCTGGCACATGAAGGCTTAATCAAACGCGATATCGGAGGATTTTGGGGAAATGCACCTAAGTTGAGCCAGCTGGCTTTGCAAAATAAACTGGAAGCCTACAACTTGCCACAGGGAGCTTTGTCCCACCTGGTAAGGGCCATCGCAGGTGGAGAAAAGGGATTGTTCACAAAGATTGGCCTCCATACATTTGTGGATCCGGATTTTGAGGGAGGTAAGATAAACCAGATTACCACCGAAGACCTGGTAGAAAAATTCACCATCCATGGAGAAGACCTTCTATTTTATAAAGCTTTTCCTTTAGATGTAGCTTTCATACGTGGAACTTCAGCAGACATGGAAGGGAATATTACCATGGAAGAAGAAGTTGGAACTTTCTCTATGCTGTCATTGGCCCAGGCAGTAAAAGTGAATGGAGGTATTGTAATAGCTCAGGTGAAATATTTTAAGCCTGATGAACATGCTATACCAGAAAGGGTAAAAGTACCAGGTATCCTGGTAGATTATGTGGTTGAAGTTCCGGAACAGCAAATGACCTTTATATCTGATTACAATGAAGCGTTAATTAATAAAGAAGCCTCTTTTGTAGAGGATGAGTTGCTACTTGAAGGAGCCAAACGGCTTATTTCGCGCAGGGCAGCCATGGAGTTAAAGAAAGGAGACAGGGTTAACCTAGGTTATGGAATGCCTGATGGGGTACCTATCGTGGCCAAAGAAGAAAATATCATCAAAGACATCACGTTTTTAATCGAACAGGGACCCATTGGGGGAGTACTTACCACCGGACTAAATTTTGGTGCCATGTATAATCCATCCGCCATATTAGATGATGGATACCAGTTTGATTTCTTTCATGGGGGAGGACTTGATATTTGTTTCCTGGGTTTTGCTCAGATCGATAAGGATGGCAATGTAAATTCAAGTCGTTTTGGCAATACGCTGACAGGTTGTGGCGGTTTTATAGATATAAGTCAGGCCACTGGGAAGGTGGTTTTCTGTGGGGGATTTTCTACCAAAACAGCCATGACCATCAAGGAAGAGAGCATTCACATTGAATATCCCGGAAAGCACAAAAAGTTTGTCGATAAGGTTCAGCAAATCACCTTTAACGGCAAGTTTGCTGCCCAGAAAGGGCAGGAAGTACTTTATGTGACCGAACGTGCCGTTTTTAAGTTAAGCATTGATGGTCTTGAATTAATAGAGATCGCCCCCGGGGTGGATTTGGAGAATGACATATTGGCGATGATGGAGTTCAAACCCATCATAAAAAATGTCAAACAGATCAGCAGTTCAATCTATAAGTCATCTCCAATGCAAATCGTTTTATAATACAAAAATCTTAGCCAAATGAATAAAACGATTGTCCAAATAGGATTTATATTGCTTCTTACTTCCTCCCTGCCGGCCCAGACTGTGATCCTGGACAACGGCATAGCAAAGTTGGGATTTAACTTACAGGGAGGAATTATCACCGAATTGGGACTTTACGGAGTGGATTTAAATCCCATGGGTGAGTATGGTCATTTCATCTGCTTCGATCGCTGGGATCCCATTTCACGGTGAAGCCAGCAAAACAACCTGGTCCCTGAATCAGGAACCCACCACAGACCTGGGATATCATTACACCGAAATGTCCTGCCTTCTGCCCATTGTTAACCTGGAAATGACTCGTAAAATATTTCTGAATACCAATACCTCTGTATTCAAAGTGGTCGAAGAGATCACCAACCATACAGATAGCCTGAAAGTATTTAACCTGGTTCAGCATCCAACCATTGGGGCACCCTTCCTGGATGAAAACACCATTGTTGATACCGAGGTGGACAGCGGATTCTCACAAAACGGAAACCTTCCTCCAGGATCGGATCTGCGGTACCTGAGTACGGATCATACCTGGTACAGTGCAGTGAATCCATCAGGCATGCAGATACTGACGTTTTGATTCTGGATCAGAACTACCCCAATCCCTTTTCCCTGGATACGCAGATTGCATTTACTTTACTCCAAAAGAGCCCTGTAAAGCTCGAAGTATTTAATGCATCCGGGTTACCTGACGGGGTCTATTCTTACAGATTAAGGGCAGGAAGTCACCAATTGCAGAAAAAAATGATTCTGAACCATGGATACAAGGTCTGGTGATTTCAAAAATAACAAAGATTTAACATTGAACTTCGTGCAAAGAGATGTACATTAATGGATAATTAAACTTCTGCTAATGGTTCATGATTATATTGAATAATAATAAACTCCCAAACCCCGGAAGAACATTGATTATAACCAAATCTCATATATATGGAAAACAGAAGAGAGTTTATTAAAAAGGCAGGTGCTGCAGCAGCTATAACTTTGATGACGGATTGGGCCATGGGCATGACAGCATCCGACAAATTGGGTGATATACTTCCCCAGCGTCAGCTGATCCGAAATGGTGAAAAAGTAACAGCTTTTAGTCTGGGTGGCTATCACCTGGGGTGGACCGAAAATCCAAAAGAAGCAGAAGCAATGATTGAACGTGCCATGGAGCTGGGCATCCGGTTCTATGACAATGCCAGAGGATACAATAATGGCCGGTCGGAAGAGTATATGGGGAAGTTTTTAACGCCCAAATACCGTGATGACGTATTTCTAATGACCAAGGCTCCTGCAAAGACTGCAGAGGGAGTTCAAAAACAACTGGATGAGTCGCTCAAAGCACTAAATACAGATTATGTGGATCTCTGGCAGATCCATGCGCTTGGAAGTCCCGAGGATGTGGACAATCGAATTAATGCAGGTGTTCTGGATGTTTTCCTTGAGGCCAAAGAAAAAGGGAAAGCACGCTATATCGGATTTACCGGTCATCAGAATCCGGTTACCCACCTACACTTTCTGGATTTTCTGGAAAAGAGGGGGATTGAACTGGATACGGTTCAAATGCCGCTGAATGTGTGTGACCCAAGTTTTGAATCCTTTGAAAAACATGTGTTACCCGTATTACTGGAGAAAGAGTATGGAGTGATTGCCATGAAAACAATGGCTGGTGGAAGTATGATGGGGGGACGTATCGATACCACTCCGGATAAGGTCAAAGATATTCCAAATGTGGTAGAAGAAACTGAACTGAGTATGGCCAATCTCCATCAATATGTCTATGCGCTTCCGGTTTCATCCCTGTGCAGTGGTGTGTTGACCATCGATCAACTTGAAGCCAATGTGGCTGTTTTACAAAACCTGAAAAGTTTGTCAGAGTCAGATAAGCAAAAGCTTGTGGCCATTGCCAAACCCTATGCGGGGATGGTGGTTGAAAACTACAAGAGAGTCTTCTCAAATAGCTAATCCATGAACAACAGAAGAGATTTATTGAAAGCCATGGCCCTGCTCCCCCTGGCCGCATGTACCAGAGAATTAAATCAATCAGGTGGGGCACAAGCTCCCTCAGGTACCCAAAGCCCGGTGGGATGGAAGCCGTCTGGAGGAGAGTTGAATCTTCAGAAGGTGAAGATTAAAAAGGTGAGGGCCATTACCACTGCTCCCTATGGAACAGGGCTGGTCATTGTAAAGGTCGAGACCGATCAACCTGGACTTTATGGAATAGGGTGTGCCACCTTTACACAACGAATCTCACCTGTTGTAGCTGCAGTTAACGATTTCCTGGATGCGTTTTGCAGGGATAAGGATGCCACACAAATCGAAGACATCTGGCAGACAGCCTATGTGAGTTCTTATTGGCGGAATGGTCCGGTGCTGAACAATGCGCTCAGCGGACTGGACCAGGCCTTGTGGGATATCAAAGGAAAGATGGCAGGAATGCCTGTTTACCAGTTGCTTGGAGGTAAGGTTCGTTTCGCTGTTGATTGTTACACCCACGCTTCCGGTCCCACACCGGGTAAGGTTATGGACCATGTGGAAGAACTCAGCGAGATGGGATTCCGAAACATCAGAATTCAGCTGGGAGGATATGGATCCACCCACCTGTCGAAAGAACCTGATTATAAAAGATATGGCTTCGGGAAAGAGACGGATAACACCATGAATGCCCAGGTATACAAAAATGGAGTGATCGAAATATTTAAACGGGCCCGGAAAAGATTCGGGGACGAGATCGAATTTCTGCATGACATGCACGAACGGCTCGAACCCATGGATGCCATTGATATGATTAAAAGGCTGGAGGAGTATCGCCCTTACTTTATAGAGGACCCTTTTTCACCTGAGAACATGCGCTGGTTCCCCAAGCTGAGGGAACAATGTGCTGTACCCATCGCCATGGGCGAATTGATGAATAATCCCCACGAGTGGGTGGATCCCATAGCCAATCGCTGGTACGATTTTATTCGAAGCCATATTTCCCAGATCGGAGGTATCACTCCGGCTATGAAAGTAGCCAGACTGGGCGAGTGGTTTAATGTGAGAACGGCCTGGCATGGTCCGGGTGATACTTCGCCGGTGGGCCATGCAGCCAATGCACACATTGACCTGGCGATCTGGAATTTCGGTGTTCAGGAAAGCCAGCATTGGAAAGACGTGACATTTGAAGTATTTCCAGGCACACCCACGGTCAAAGATGGTTACATGTTTGTCAACGAGGCCCCTGGTCTTGGGGTTGATATTGACGAAGAAAAGGCCGCCAAGTATCCCCTGCAGAATAGGAACACCAATTGGACCCAGGTGAGAAAGCCTGATGGGACTCCGGTACGTCCATAATTCACTTGCGTTGAAGGAAAGACTAGATAAGATCAGAATCTGGATGAAGGATTCTGGATTTCACGTGCGATTGGTATTTATTGTAACAGGTGTAGTTGCCACCATTTGGTTTTTAATCAGGGTCATTCCCAAACCTTCCCGTGCAAGCTATCCCTGTATGAGAATAGCCGCACCTCTTATGTCAGGATTTGTGGTTTACCTTCTCTCGCTAGGTGGGCTTGCCCTGATGATCAGGAAAGCAAGGCAGAATTTTTTGAGAGCAAGGTATAAAACCGCTGGATTCTTGGTGATTGGAGCCATTCTGGTCGCAGGTGTTTTTTTAGCTTATAATTCTCCCCTTTCCTCCGCCTCCACCCCTGAAAAAATGGGACCTGGGGACAGCCCCAATCAAGCCATAGGAAGCGGCATAGGAATAAATCCAGGGCGTGTCGTATGGGTTTGGGATCCAAAGGCAACCAACGAAAATTGCATCAATGTATTTGATTTCCCCAAACCTGAAAATACAAATCAGGGCATAGTGAACAGGATGGTCGTCAATGGCATCAAGAGTCTGGGCGCTGAGGAAAGCTTATCTGACTCATGGGATGCCATTTTCAGCTCCTTCAATTACAGAAAGAGCGGGAATGAAAAAGGCTATACCAGGGGGGAGAAGATTTTTATAAAGGTTAATCAGGGCACAGCCTTGAACACCTTGAGGAAGATCGATGAGAACAGAGGATTTAGTCTACCGGAACGACTCACCGAAAGCAAGGGAGCTAAAGAGGGAAAATATGGTGCCTGTGAAACCTTTCCAAGTGTTGCCCTGGAGATATTACGTGAACTGGTATACGTGGTTGGAGTGGATGAAAAGGATATTGCCATTGGCGATCCCATTGGACACATTTACAATTACAACTATGAAGCCTGGTCCAATGAATTCCCTGATGTGGTTTATGTGGATAAATTATCTGCTACCCGAGGAAGAACCCTGATTAATCCAACCTCAGAAGACTTGCTCTATTATTCTGATCTAAGCCAGAGTGATAAGTTATATGATATCATTGAGAATGCCGATTACCTGATCAATTTGGCCAATCTTAAACCGCACAGCACAGCGGGGGTCTCATTTACAGCCAAAAATCATTTTGGATCTCAAGCCCGGAAAACTGCCGGTCACTTGCACTATTCTCTTATTGCTCCTGTTTCTGTGGCAAAACCGACCAATGGGGGTTACCAGAAATACCGGGCCCAGGTAGACCTGATGGGTAGTAAATACCTCGGACGAAATACACTGCTGTATTTGGTTGATGGACTATATGGAGGCGGGTCGGTGGAAACAAGAGTGCCGGTTAAATATTTTATGCCGCCCTTCAATAACGATTGGAGCAATTCGATTTTTTTATCCCAGGACCAAGTAGCACTTGAATCGGTTTGTTATGACTTTTTGCGGACAGAATGGAATGGTAGCTACGCACACAATCCGGCAAATAATTCCTATGAAACCATGGCGAATTCCTATGGGGTGGATGATTATCTTCATCAGGCAGCCGATTCGTCAAACTGGCCCGAAGGCATCATTTATGATCCCGATCATTCGGGCATGGCCATGACAAGTCTTGGAACGCATGAACACTGGAACAATGCTGCAAAAAAGCAGTATTCCAGAAATCTGGGCCAGTCACACGGTATTGAGCTCATCTCGCATCCGGATACCTTGATTGGGGGAGACGGACCAGAAGTTACCACCCCTGAGATGTGGCTGGCGGCAACGCTGGCCACCGGGGACGACCAGGCTGAACTTGCTGCATCTGAAACAGAAGCTCTTGAGCCTTCCGTTTCGCAGGGATCGGAAAAATTATTGGTACGGTCCGTGATTACTTTGCCGTTTGGAGGGGATTTTCAGGCCCAAGAATTCTATTCAGTCGTGGTGGACAATGATAACAGCAAATGGTTTCTTTGCGATGCAGGTCTTGTGAGTGTGGAAGGGGAAGATTGGAAGATTCACAATGAAAACTGGAAAATTCCGGCTCAGGATCTGAAGGGCATGGTTTATGATTCCTCTGATTTTGGAATGGAATTATGGCTGGCATCTCCTTTGGGAGCTACGGTGGCTGAAATTCCTATTGATGGAAGATCCGGAGCAACCACTTATTATTCAGATAATTCGAGCATTATCAGTGAGAATGTTGTATCCGTGGCTGTGGGTAAAGGTTCACTGCGATGGTTCGGAACAGAAAAAGGGATCTCTGCCTTTCACGAAGATAAATGGCTTACTCCTGCCTATGAGAGAAAGTATCCGGAATATATGTTTCAGGACTTTCCCATCAGTGACATGGCCACAAGCCCCGGTGGCGACTCGCTCTATGTGGCAACAAGAGGGGCAGGAGTCTCCAGGCTTTATCGCAACGATGTGGATGCCATTTCAGGAGCCTCAGAATATGCACAATGGGGCCCCATTTTAATGCCATCCGACAATGTCAATTGTATCTTCATCGAACCCGATGGAACGCAATGGTTTGGAACCGATGCGGGAGTGGCCAGGCATATAGGGAATGAGACCATGGAGAATTGGATGGTTCTGGATGCTGAGGACGGATTGATCGACAATATGGTCCAATCCATTGCGGTGGATCATCAGGGGAGAGTCTGGATAGGAACCATAGCTGGTATTAGTGTTTTTGAGAACAATACGCTTAGATCTTTGAGCGGCGGAGACGGTTTACTCGGTAGAAATGTACTTTGTATTTCGGTGGACAGGGAAGGAATTGTATGGATTGGGACCGATAGAGGGGTCACAAGCTACTACAAGGGAGATATTACACGATATATGAATTAGTCTAACCTTAGAGAAAACACGCTCAATAAAACCTTGGTATCGATGGATACCTATTCCGTTTAATTATTAATTTTTTTAACATAAATTACCCTGAAAGATGCATCAATTCAGTATTCTAAGTCAGTTGAAAGGCCTTTTTTTTCTCGTCGCAACTCTGATATGCTTCACTGCATGTTCACCCTCAGCGGAAGAGTTGAAGCAAAAACCCAATGTTCTAATCATTCTTACCGATGATCTGGGCTATGGGGATATCTCCTGTTATGGCCAAAAAGCTTATGAAACGCCAAACATAGATTATCTGGCAGAAAATGGGGTTAGCTGCTCGGACTTTTACGTACCTACGCCCTATTGTGCCCCTTCCAGGGAGACTCTGCTTACGGGAAGGTTCCCCCTCCGGCATGGGTTAATTAGAAATCCCACCCCCGATGCGGGGATAAATGATATCGGGATAGATTCCAGGGAGATCACACTGGGTGAAGTTTTCCAGGAGGCTGGTTATAGAACAAAATGCATCGGCAAATGGCACATGGGACACACCGAAGAGTTTTTTCCTGTAAAGCATGGATTTGATGAATACTTTGGGATCCTCTATTCCAATGATATGCGCCCTGTGCAACTGGTGGAAAATATGGATACCATTGAATATCCTGTGGATCAGAATTTCCTCACAAAACGATATACAGATCAGGCCATTGATTTTATAGAACGAAATAAGGATGAATCTTTCTTCCT
>RCNC010003290.1_pt1 | contig 10579 bp, 7 predicted proteins | sample 2041301 | NCBI WGS metagenome assembly RCNC01 (sample SAMN09708231, study PRJNA481090) | Marine sediment metagenome, whole genome shotgun sequencing project. | biome: marine sediment; feature: ocean; material: sediment; isolation source: Sewage treatment plant 13A marine sediment (STP13A) ... | reverse complement strand
CCCGCCTCGAGGCTATAGCAGATGAAGCCGCAACCGGCGAAGCGAAAGAAATTATCGATAGTACGAAAGTGCAATTGGGATTTGTCCCAAATATGTACCGGACAATGGCCAATTCGGAAGGTTACCTCAGCACCTATATACACGGCTACAAGGCCTTTCGCGAAAGCTCCGGTTTTACTCCGCAAGAACAAGAACTCATATTTCTGGTCATTAGTCGGGGAAACGGTTGCGATTATTGTACCGCCGCCCACAGCATGATTGCCGACAAGGTGGCAAAGTTCAAACCCGAGCTACTGGCAGCGATTCGCGCCGGCCAGGCCCTGGCAGACGAGAAACTACAAGCCCTTTCAGTCTTTACTTCCCGGGTGTTCGAAAGTCGCGGCCTGATCAGCAAAGCGGAGGCTGCAGCATTCCTGGAGGCCGGATATTCTGAAACGCAGATCCTGGAAGTCATTCTGGCGATTTCTGTCAAGACGCTAAGCAATTATTCAAACCACATCTTCCATACAGATTTGGATGCAGCCTTTGAAGCCTACAATATTCGGAACCTTTCAACTGAGCCAACGAACCTCGCGGCAGGCGGATGATAAACACACGACACATCGACCTTCGAGTGCGAATGCCCACAAGCCCCCGTCGTTGATGTAAGATGCCCCGGATCGGGTATGGCCATATTCGATCTTGGGCGCTTTGACTTCAACGACCGCCTATTCAAAAATAAATCACTGGGCAAGGCGAACGTATTGACAACCACATTAGTAGTTGGCGCAACGGGTATGACGGGGCGGTCCCTGGTGGATCAGTTGCTAGGTAACAAACACAAAGTGCGCGTCGTTGTTCGCTCACGCCACAAACTTTCAGCAGAGGTTATAGACAATCCAAACGCGACGGTTATAGAAGCCAGTGTTCTTGACCTGACTGATGAGGAGATGGCAAATCACGTCAAAAACTGTGGTGTAGTTATTTCGTGCCTGGGACATGTCATGGATTTCAAGGGCATGTTTGGAGAACCCAAAAAGCTCTGCACAGATGCGACGCGGCGTTTGTGTGACGCGATCGAAAAAAATAGTCCTCCTGAAGCCACAAAATTTATTCTCATGAATACTGTTGGCGTAAAAAATCCAGAACTAGGGGAGAAGAGAGCTTGGTTTGAACGGGCCCTTCTTTTTCTCTTGCGCCACCTATTGCCTCCGCACAGGGACAACGAAACTGCGGCCGAGTATCTGTATCGGAATGTTGGGAAGGGCAGTAAGCACGTCGAGTGGTGCAGCGTCCGCCCAGACTCATTGATCGATGCTGAAATTTCGCCCTACGATATCCAGGAATCCCCCACCACGGGTATCTTTACTGGCCGTCCTACCACGCGATCCAATGTTGCTAGATTCATGGCCGAGCTGGTCGAAAACGCAGAGCTTTGGAATACCTGGAAGTTTAGGATGCCGGTGATCATGAACTCTTAAGAAGCTGTCCAGCCAATGGCCAGTACATCCGCTACAAAGTCGTGAATTGTTAGCCTGTTCATCTCTTTACGATAGGCGAAGACAGTGCCGAGTGTAGGTCGCTGCATCTCGTCGCGGCAATCGTGCATCCCTCATAGCTTGCGCCAGCGGCCTGAAGTCGATGCCCGATCCTTGTGCTCGGTTTGCCCTTGGACGTATCGTTTCGGAAAACCCTATCTTGCGCGTGCTCGGTTTTGCGACCAAAATAGCTTGGCAGAAGAACAATTCAGAACCCTAAACAAAGGGTCTCACGCAACGATCCACTAAATTTAATGGCTTGCCGGTTTCTTGTCCGCGGGTAGTCGTGTCACGGAGCAATCATGGAATTCGAAAGCGTATCGCAAATAGAACGAGCAACTCTCGCGGGCCGGTCGGAACTGTTCCGGCTCGGAACTGCATTGTTGTTTGTCGTCGCTATCATGCTGTATTCGGGCATGACTGTCGGGCAGGTTCCCAACGGCTTCATACTAATTATTGCCGCAATGATCGGCGGCTACATGGCGATCAACATTGGCGCTAATGACGTCGCCAATAATGTCGGGCCGGCGGTTGGCTCGAAGGCAATTACGCTTACCGGCGCGATCATTATCGCGGCGATATTCGAAGCATCTGGCGCGTTGGTTGCTGGTGGCGAAGTTGTCAGCACCATTAAGAAGGGCATCATCGATCCCGCGTTAATTAGCGACACGGACGCGTTCGTCTGGCTAATGCTGGCCGCGTTGCTGGCCGCTGCCATCTGGCTGAATATTGCGACCGCTGTTGGCGCACCCGTATCGACAACTCACTCGATTGTCGGTGGCGTACTTGGGGCCGGCATTGCGTCCGGTGGCCTGGGTATTGCCAATTGGGGAAAGATGGGGCAGATCGCAGCCAGCTGGGTCATTTCGCCGCTAATGGGCGGAATCGTCGCGGCTGCGTTTCTGTACTTCATAAAACGCACCATTACCTACCGCGGCGAGAAAATGGCAGAGTCCGCCGGAAAGTCAGTGCCGATACTCATTGGCATTATGGCGTGGGCATTCTCTACTTACCTGATACTCAAAGGGTTGAAAAAGCTCTGGGCCACCGATTTTCAAACTGCACTGGCTCTTGGCGCTGCAATCGGTGTCATCGTCTACCTGATTATGCGGCCGATCATCAGTCAGCGAGTCAAGTTGATTACCAACGATAAGGAGGGCGTCAATAAGCTGTTCGTCCTGCCATTGATTTGTGCCGCAGCGTTGCTGAGTTTTGCGCATGGTGCAAATGACGTTGCAAACGCAGTTGGCCCCCTGGCCGCGATCAATGATGCCATTCTCGAGGGATCGATCAGTGCCAAAGCCTCAATTCCGCTCTGGGTAATGATGGTTGGTGCAATCGGGATCTCCATCGGCCTGGCACTGTACGGGCCAAAGTTGATTCGTACCGTTGGCACCGAGATCACAGAGCTGGACCAGATGCGTGCATTTTGTATCGCGCTGTCGGCAGCCATTACGGTAATTATCGCCACAAATCTTGGCTTGCCCGTCAGCTCGACACACGTGGCTGTTGGCGGTGTTTTTGGTGTGGGCTTCCTGCGTGAATACCTGAAGACGACGTACACGAAGATGGTCATCGATATTCAGCATCACTACCACGGCGAAGCCGAGGAAAAGGTTGAGGCATTCCTGAACGAATTCAAGATCGCACCTATAGAAGAAAAAGCGTCGATGTTGAATGAGCTGAAGGCCAGAACGGGAAAAACTCAACTGACAAAGAAAGAGCGCAAGCGTTTGCAGCAGGTTTACCGTCACGAGTTGGTTAAGCGCTCGCATCTGATGAGAATCGCCACTGCCTGGGTGGTCACAGTACCTCTCTCCGGATTAATGGCCGCGATCCTGTACTTCACGATTCGCGGCATGATGCTTCCGTAACGCCGGTACTTCTGGATGCTACGGAAAACATTCCTGCCGGCGATCTTCGTACTGCTGGCTTATGGATTCGCGGTCAGCCCCGAGTTCAAGACGATCACTGCGGGCGTCGCGATATTCCTGTTCGGGATGCTCTCGCTGGAAGAAGGCTTTAAGACCTTCACTGCGGGAACACTTGAGAAGCTCCTGAGAGCTTCCACGAACAAGTTGTGGAAGAGCATGACGTTTGGTGTGCTGTCGACGACGCTGATGCAGTCCAGTTCACTGGTCTCCGTCATAACTATCTCGTTCCTTAGCGCCGGGCTGCTGGACCTTGCGTCCGGAATTGGCATCGTATTCGGCGCTAACCTGGGCACCACCACTGGCGCCTGGTTGGTGGCCGGTTTCGGCCTGAAGGTGAAGCTGTCCGCCTATGCGATGCCGTTGCTGGTGTTCGGCATTATTCTTGTGTTCCAGCGGGCAAAGAGCCTGAAAGGCGCAGGTTACGTATTGGCCGGCATTGGCTTCCTGTTCCTCGGAATTCATTACATGAAGGAGGGCTTCGATACCTTCGGCCAGACGATCGATCTCGCGGAATATTCGATGACTGGCTACGGCGGTGTATTGGTCTTTGCTGGCATCGGAGTCGTCGCTACGGTCGTCATGCAATCAAGTCATGCGACGCTGGTGCTCATCCTGACCGCTCTCGCCGCTCAGCAAATCAGCTACGAGAATGCGTTGGCATTGGCCATCGGATCCAATATAGGCACCACTATTACGGCGATCCTTGGCTCGCTCGGCGCCAGCGCCAATGGCAAACGACTGGCCATGGCCCACCTGGTTTTCAACGCGGTTACCGGCTTTCTCGCCATCGTCGGGATTTACCAGCTCATGGACGCAGTGAGCTGGATCAGTAGCCAGCTGGGAATCGGAGCTAATAACTACACACTACAGCTCGCCGTCTTCCATACACTATTCAATCTGTTGGGCATTGTTGTGATGTTGCCACTCTTGAGGCGACTCGTGACGTTCCTTGAAAAGACCATCGTCGAAGACGAAATAGAGATCGAACGGCCGCGATACCTCAGCGCTGCATCCGGTGAAATTCGCGAAACCGCGATTCGTGCAGCCAGGAAGGAGAGTATCCGGCTCTACGACCTGGCGGCTGGGATCATAACGGATGGGCTGAGTATCAGGCGGGATGTGTTGGAGTCCGAAGCAAAAGTAAAACGGGTCGTGAAAAAGTCGACGGACATTATTGATGAGGACATTGACGAACTTTATGAGAAGAAACTGAAAGCCCTGTATGGCGCAATCGTCGAATACGTCATTAGCAGCCGCGGTGGCTATGCCGAAGGTAGATTGAAGGAAGAGCTGAACATGATCCGGCAGGCCGGACAACATGTGATTGAGGCCGTGAAAGGTACCAAGCATCTGAAAAAGAACCTCACGAGATTCATGAAGTCCGACAACCAGTACATCAAGAAAGAATACGATCGTCTGCGGCGGCTGATCATCACCGTTCTCAGGGATATCGAGACGGTACGAAATGAGGAAGGCGAATCTGGGTCAGTATTGCCACTCGATCAGATCAAGCTCGAGATCGACGAGAAGACCAGCGAATTTAGTCGCGGCCTCGATAAGCTGATCAGGAAAGAACACATTGACGTACACACCGCGACATCATTAATGAACGACATCTCCTATTGCCGGGAAATCAGCTGGAACTTGGTTAAGGCCGGATCGGCGCTGTTTTCGGCCTATGAACTGGATGAAGGAACCGCAGTCCGAAGCGTCGCCCTTGGTGAGGACGACATTGTTGAGATAATGGAAGATTCGAACACGGGGGCAGCACAATGAAATACCAGAAGTTGCTGAACAAGCTGAAGGACATTCTCAGCGCTAAACGCAAAGCGCAACTGAAGAAATATTCGTCCCTGAAAAAAGTGCTGAGGTCTCTTCACGACGAAAAAAAGAAAATCGAAGAGGCACTTGCTGGAGATATTGACGACGAAACGAGGCTTGAAATGACCTCCAAGCTCAAGGTCATCACCAAGCAGAGAAAGAAGGGCCTGAAGGTCTTGAAGGAACTGAAGGAAGAGCGAGACGCCGATCGTTCGTGACCACAGCCCAGCCATCTTCTCGCCATCCAAGAGGCGAGCACAAAAGGGGACAGACCCCAATGGGGTCTGTCCCCTCTTTAGTACAACAACGTGGCTCTGCAGGTATGATTGGTCATGGCTACACTCCAACGAATAATCTTGTGACAGCTTTCTGGAGTTGCGATTGACGTCGACGCGAAAAGCGCATGGCAAATTATGTTTCGTTCGTGCCTTTCCCGAATCGATCGCTGCGCGCCGTGACGCACAAGCTCAGCTTCTCGCATTCGACAGCCAACGCCGCGACAAACCGGATGACAGCGGCATTGCCGGTACGCTGGTTTATTACAGTTTTTCCTACGAAGTCGCTCGCTGGTTGGCGCGGCGAGCGCCAGGTGAGGTATCGATCGACTGGGACGCCGTCGACGATACGACTCAACTTGATGAACTACTCAGGCAACTCCTGCAACCGTCCGAAGATGAGTACTTCGACAGTGGCTGCGTCAGCAGCCAGGAGTGGATCGATACAGCCCGCGGCGCCAGCAACGGTACGGACTTTGACTGGTTGCTTGCGCAGATAAGCGACAAGCTGCGGCAGTCGTTCTGGTGCCAGCTGTACGACGCCGTTGACCTGCCGCTTGTCTGGGACCTCAGCGGCAGCGAGTTTTCGACCTCGGCCAACGTGTTTCCGGTACGCTATATTCACTCGCGTGAGAGCGGGATGCGTCCAAGACCACGTGCGGTGAAACAGGAGATTCAGAAGCCGCTCGAATCGATCCGAAAGCTCTCTCCGCATAAAGGTGCCAGATTGATTGATGTCGCGATGGCGTCTCTCGCGGTACGACATCGTGAGACCAATCACTTCAATTACGCCAATGCCGACGAAGTTTATCTCGCGGACGTGGGAGCTGGCATCGCCATCGCTGTATTTGGCCTGCAGCCCGAACATCGTTATCCGCTCGAATGCACGATGGGTTTCCTGATCTTGTCGAACGGTGTGCCCGTCGGTTACGGCGGATCAAGCATCCTGTTTCGGCAAGTGAACACGGGAATCAACATCTTTGATGAATACCGTGGCAGCGAAGCGTCATTCCTCTGGGCCCAGGTCATGCGTGTTTACCACGCGCTGACTGGTTGCACCCGGTTCATCGCCAATGCCTACCAGTTCGGCGATGGGAATAACGAGGCGCTGAAGAGCGGGGCTTTCTGGTTTTATTATCGACTTGGCTATCGCCCGGTGATGCCGGACGTTCGCAGTCTGGCCCAACGTGAGACTTCAAGAATTCAACGTAATCGCGAGTACCGTAGCGATATCAAGACACTTCGTAAGCTTGCAAGCTGTGATATGCATTTGACTTTGCCCGACGCACGGGCTGGCGACTTATTCGATGAACGATGGCTCGAGACAGTTTCAATGCTGGCAACCCGGGAACTCGGTAGTGCTGGTGGCCGCACGCGCAAAAGTGGCGTTGATCGAGTTGCTGCAAGACTCAGTCGCGACATTGGGCTCAAGTCACAAACTCGATGGTCGGAGGCAGAGCGTCGTGGATTCAGGATGATCGCACCGATCGTAGCGGCCGCAAACCCCGGGGGCTGGCCCACAGCGGATAAGCGGTCACTGCGTAAGCTATTGCGCGCCAAGGGCGGTCGCAATGAGGCGCGCTACGCGCGGTTGCTTTGCGAGAGCGATAAGTTACGAAAATCGCTAAGAAAGATCTGTCTGTAGAGACTTTCGGCTCCGACCGGTTGTTATAGCTAACCGCGAAGCCGCCGGTCATCCAAGGGGACAGACCCCATTTGGGGTCTGTCCCCTGTTTATTCATAAGAGACAACATGCTTGAATTCATAAGGCGCAACTTCCGCTGGATCGCCGGCGGTTTCATGCTCACGTACTTTTCCAGTTTTGGACAAACGTATTTCATATCGGCATCTGTTTCAGAATGGCAGGCCGCGTTTGAGCTGAGCCACGGCGAATTCGGACGACTCTACATGTTCGCTACCCTGGCGAGCGCACTTTGTCTTCCAATTTTTGGGAGGCTGGTGGACGTTGTACATGCTCATAGCATGATCGCTCTGGTCGTACCTGTTCTTGCCGGGGCCGTGCTGCTTGCTGGCTACGCATCCTCCGTGCCAATGCTCGTCGTCGCCATTTTTCTGCTGCGGCTGTTCGGCCAGGGCATGATGACGCACGTAGCGCTAACGTCGACTGGGCGCTGGTTTGCTGCCGAGAGAGGTCGGGCGGTGTCGCTGGTCGTGCTCGGCCACCAGGGAGGCGAGGCCACGATCCCACTGGCGTTTGCAGCGCTTACGATTGCCTACGGATACCGTGTCGGTTGGGTTGCCGCTGCTGCCGCATTGCTTGTCGTCGGTCTTCCTTTCACATACTGGTGCTACCGTAAGCCGCGCGTACCTCATGGCCAGCTGTCAACGGAGGCAAGGACGTCGCCTGAGGTACGAAGCTGGACGCGACGGGAAGTTCTGAGGGACCCGATATTCTGGGTGCTCCTCACAGGCGTTCTGGCCCCCGCGTTCGTCGGTACAACAATCTTCTATCATCAAAATTATCTGACGACGTTGCACAATTGGCCGCCGCAGTTATTTGCCATGTCACTACTGGTTATGGCGTTGACGACCGTCGGCTTCGCTTTGTTTACCGGCGGCGCGATCGATCGGTTTGGGGCAGCCTCAGTTCTGCCTTACTTTCTGCTGCCGCTGTCGGCTGCCTGCTTCGCACTGGCCTACAGCGGACCGGAAATAACGCTGATCATTGTGATGGTGCTGCTCGGAATCAGCTACGGCATCGCATCCACGCTTTTCGGCTCGCTGTGGCCGGAGATCTACGGCCTCGCCAATCTGGGAGCTGTTCGCTCAGTTACCGTCTCTGCAGCGGTTCTGGCAACGGCCGCCGGACCTGGCCTGACAGGTACATTGATCGATAGAGGCATGGGCCTGCCAGCGCAAATGATGTTTTTCGGCGCTTACTGTCTCGTGGCAGCGGGTGCTATGACGATGGCGTCCGTGTCTTTGCGACGCCGTTGCTAAATTCGGGGACAGACCCCAACGAACGGGGTCTGTCCCCTTTTATTTCTTCTCCTGCTCGATCCACTCGTCTACCGTCTCGTCGAGAATGCCGAGTGGCATGGCGCCGTTCATCAGGATGAGTTCGTGGAATTCACGAAGATTGAACCTGTCGCCAAGCGCATCTTCTGCGCGCTTGCGCATCTTCAAAATTGCGATCTGCCCCGTCTTGTAGGCCGTTGCCTGCCCGGGCCACACGACGTAGCGTTCTATTTCTCGTGTCACCTCGTCTTCGGTCATTCCGGTAGTCGCTACCATGTAGTCGATCGCTTCCTCCCGCGACCATTTTTTTGCGTGCATGCCGGTGTCAACAACGAGGCGGACGGCGCGAAACATTTCAGCCTGCAGCCGACCGAGATCGCCCAGCGGATCATCGGCATACATATTCATGTCTTCCTTCGCCAAACGCTCCGCGTACAGCGCCCAGCCTTCCGTGTAGGCGCTGAACAGGGATAGCTTGCGCACAATCGGTACGCCTTCTATCTTTTGCGCCAGCGACAGCTGGAAGTGATGGCCAGGCGCGGCTTCGTGATAGAGGAGCGTTGGCAATGTCCAGCGCGGGTTGTCAGTTGTGTTCTTGAGGTTGATGTAGAAACGCCCGTCGCGCGATCCGTCGAGTGCCGGCGGTTTGTAATAGCCGCCGGGAGCAGAATCCTGTGAATATTCCGGCACACGGACGATTTCGAGCGGCTGATCCGGCAGCGTGATGAAAAAGCCCCCCGCTTTGGACATTACGTCGTCGTTAAGCTCAACCAGGTAGTCGAGCATCTGCTGGCGGCCATCATCATCATTCGAAAAGTTCTGTTCGGGGTCCTGCATCAGCGCCTTGACGCGTTCGGTTACGGTGCCTTCCGTGTAGCCCTGCGCGATCAGGATCTCGTCCATTCCCATCTGGATACGCGCTACTTCGGCGACGCCGATTTCGTGAATTTCGTCAGCGCTCATATCGGTAGTAGTGTTTGATTTCAGAGCGGCTTCATAGATCTTGCCGCCGTCGGGAATGCGCCAGATGCCCGCATCGTGGTCCGTGTTCAAGAGCAATTCTTCGTAAAGCGCGATCATTGCCTCGTAGCCGGGGATCACCTGTTCTTCGACAGCCTTCGTCGCGTCAGCGACTAATGTGTCCTTCGTGTCGGCGTCGAAGCCCTCTATCTTGCCGAGCTTTTCGGGAAGGGTTGTTACCAGCGGATTTTCGGCCGCGCCGTCTTCGATGAAGGCGCGCATTCCGACGAGTGATTTTTCGATGACAAAGTCCGGCGGCACTACGCCATGGTCGCGGTCGTCCTCGACGCGGACTTTCACCTCGGCGAGGACGCGGCCGAATTCGTTGAGTCGTGAAATATAACGACGAGCGCTTTTCTCGTTCTTGATCGCATGCATATCGGTCAGGAATTGCGGCAGGTTGACGGTCACGCCGGAATTTTGCACCTCGCGGTAGCCGCCGTATTCGAATTCTGCCTGCCGCAAAATATCGTCAAAAAACCACGCGGCGACCCGCCAGCTGAGAAGCTCCTGTCCTTCAAGGCCATCTGGCCCATATTTGTCGAGACCAGCACGTGCCTTTCTCAGTTTAGCCAGCGACCTGTCGTCCTGGGCCTTGGTGCGGTCTGTCAGCCTGCCGCTGTGAAAATCCAGCGGCGTGTTGTCGATCATGCCAAGCGATGTCAGGAGCTCGGGCGAGTCGATCGCCAGTTGCAACATGACCTTGTTGATGTAGTTGTTAACGCCCACCGGCGTGAACCAGAACCACATCGACGCGCCGCCGATCGCCAACACCAACAAGACGAGTAAACCGCCAAATATCTTAAAAAAGATCCTCACTACACTTGCCCCCTTGGCTATCGTGCACGCGATATGAAAACTTGTTTTGGCCGCGCTCGGCGGCAAAGACCCCTGATTATCGCATCTAAACAGGGGACAGACCCCAACGAACGGGGTCTGTCCCCTGTCTATTCAGTTCTGCGGTCGATACGGATTGTGTGTCCAGCGACGACGGCGTAAGCACTCATTACGTCGTAGTTTGGCTCCTGCCGGA
>RCNC010003289.1_pt1 | contig 10579 bp, 11 predicted proteins | sample 2041301 | NCBI WGS metagenome assembly RCNC01 (sample SAMN09708231, study PRJNA481090) | Marine sediment metagenome, whole genome shotgun sequencing project. | biome: marine sediment; feature: ocean; material: sediment; isolation source: Sewage treatment plant 13A marine sediment (STP13A) ... | reverse complement strand
ACATCAGCCAGAATCACGCCTGCTTCGGCCACCAGCACGTTTTCATCCGCATAAGTCGCACGCACCTTATTCATCCGTTCCAGCGAGAGGATGAGCGGAGCAACACCGTCGGTCGCCACCTGCCCGCCCACCAGCCCCGTGCCACCGCCGTAAGGGATCACGCCCACACGCGCGTCTCCCGCCATGCGGATCAGCGTGGCTACCTCCTCCACAGTGCGCGGCTTGGCCAGTATGCCTGTGGCCCCTGCATAGCGGCCACGCGGCTCTTCGAGATAGCGGGCGGAGGCCACTTCAAGCGTCCCCTCGGGCAGCACGCTGCGCAGGGCATCGGCAAAGGCGGTATCGGCGGGGTTGAGTATATGTGTCATACCCTTTGATCTAACGCAGACGCGCAGGATGCAAGGGCTAGTCGTCGCTGATGTAGGTCGGGCGCAAAACCATGATCGTGGGCTGGCTTGGCAATGCATCGCGCCGCACACTCAACGTGCCACCCTCAACCTCCACCACGGAGAATTCATCGCGCATGCCGTCCAGGAAATCCTCCAGTGCAAATTGCGAGAACCAATGCATCGGGATCACAATGCGCGAGCGCAACCGCTTGAGCACCGAGATCATCGTTGGCTGGTCAAGCGTATAGCCACCGTCCACGGGTGCCATCACAACATCAAGACGGCCAATCGCTGCGAATTGTTCATCATTGGGGGCGTGATGCAAATGCCCCAGATGCCCGATACACAGGCCTGCCATCTCAAAAATGAAGATCGAATTGCCGTTTTCCTCAGCGCCTGAAAACTGCGAACGGATATCGGTAGAGACATTGCGCACCAACACCTCTCCCAGATCAAGGCGGTGCTCGATCCCCTCACCGAATGCGCCCCAACCGGGCAATACATGGGTGATCGCGGGATCAGGAAACACCGTCCAATGGGTGTCATGGGCCTTATTCATCGTAACCACGTCGGGAATCAGGCGGGTCGAGCCGACAAAGCCCGTGAAGTCCGTGACCATGTTCAATCCGCCCGCGCTGCGGATGAGAAAGCTCGCGTGGCCGACATAATGCAGATCTACCGTCTCGGGCGGCACCTCCCGCAGGGACGCGCGGTGCAGATATTCAATACCATCCGTCGCATCCGCGAGAGCATGACAATGGCTTGGGATGCGCGTGGTCATTGCGTCCTGCGCAAAGGCAGGGGCGGAAAACAGCGCAAGTGCGAGAGTCAAACGAAGCAGCATAGCATCAGCCTAACATCGGTCTTTACAATCTCAAAACATAACTGCCCTCTGCGACATTCCGCCCCGACACTTGCTGAAATTTTTAGGCGCGCCACCCAGCACGCCGCCGTGAGCGATTATTTCAGCGATAAATGCACGCGCATAGGGTCTTGTCACGTTCGTGTCCCACCCACATTTCCGTGTGCTCACATTCCGTCACGGGCAATTCATTTGAGCGGAGCGGAAATTTGGCCCATCTAGGATGCAGACACCAGCAACACTGAAAGGAAGATACCATGAAGCCCATCTTCACCACTTTTGCGGCACTGACCCTTGCAACCGGCCTTGCCCTTGCAGGTTCCGCCGCCACCGCAGACAGCAACAAGATCACCTACAAGCAGAACGGCACAACATGGAGCACCTCAAATAACATCAGTGTTTTTGGGTCAAATGGGCGGGACCGATCCTATAGCGAGCACCGTCATGCAGGCCACTTCGGCGCACCGTTTCTAGGCAGCTATGGCCGCGACGGGACGTATAATAAACCAGTGTATGACGCCCTGCGCGCAAATGACCGCCGCAGCAAAACACAGGTCGATCTAGGCAGCAACTAAGCCTACGTTCAGGTGGCGGTCGTTTTCCCCCGGCGATCGCCCCGTAGCGCCGCATAAAGAACATGCGTGCGCCAGCGTCCGTCAATCTGCAAATAGCTTTGCGCTACGCCCTCATATTTGAAACTCGAGCGTTCCAGCAACCCACGCGATGCGGCGTTCTCGGGCAAGCAGGCAGCCTCGATACGGCTCAGCTCGAGATGACTAAACGCATAGTGCACCACTGTTTCGATTGCTTCGCGCATGTACCCTTGCCGCGCAAATGCCTCTCCGGTCCAATATCCCAGCGTCCCCGCCAAGGCAGGCCCACGGCGGATATTGTCGAGGGTGATCGCCCCCAACAGCATATTATCCTCGCGCCGTACCAAGAACAGCGGCATGGCCGTGCCTGCGTTGATTGAGCGGTTGGCCCAATAGACGCGGTTGGAAAACGCTTTGCGGCTCAGATGGTCTGGCGACCATGCAGGCTCCCACGGCGTTAGAAACTCACGACTTGCGCTGCGCAGCGCGACCCACGGGCGAAAATCCTGATGGGCGGGCGGGCGCAGGGTCATCCGCTCCGTCTCGATCGTGAGTTTGCGCCGCAAAGACAGCATCAGGCCGCGCGCCTTGCCTCTAGCTCTTTGAGCGTTGGCGCTTTCTCAACAGGGCCGTAGAGCGCCAATGCTGCGGGGGCGGTCGCCGCCATCCGCTCTGCAAAATCGCGCACATCCCCTGTGGTAACAGCATCAATCTGGGCGATGGTCTCATCCAGTGGCGGAATACGATCCCAAATCTGGATGAGCCGCGCGAGACGCTCTGCGCGATTGCTTGGTGACTCCAACCCCATCAACAGCCCTGCTTTCATCTGCGCACGCGCACGGGCAACTTCGGCGGCAGACATATCGGTTGCCGCGCGCTTCATCTCGTCGATCGTGATCCCCGCAAGCTCGGACAGTTGATCGCCGCTGGTTCCTGCATAAACTGTCATCATACCAGTATCGGCGTAAGCACCCGCTTGGGCAAAGATTGTATAACACAGGCCGCGGTTCTCACGGACCTCTTGGAACAGGCGGGACGACATACCGCCGCCGAGAGCAGAGGCATAAATCTGCGCTACATAGATATCATCAGCACGGTAGCCTGGCGACTCGAATCCAAGCGCGAAATGCGCCTGCTCCAGTTCTTTCACTTGGCGGTGCTCACCGCCCACAAATGCGCCGGGCAGCGCCTGCACCAGCGGCTTCGGCGCCATATCGCCAAACAGTTTTTCAGCCATCGCAACCAGAGCATCATGGTCAACTGCTCCCGCGGCAGAGAGTATCATCTGCTCGGGGCCGTAGTGCTGATCAATGAACCCGGTGAGGTCGGTGCGGTTGAAATTCGACACACGCTCGGTGGGGCCAAGGATGGTGCGGCCCATAGGTTGGTCGGGATAGGCTTGCTCTTGCAGCCAATCAAAAATCACATCGTCGGGTGTGTCGAGGGCTTGGCCGATCTCTTGCAGGATTACGCCGCGCTCCACCTCTATCTCTGCATCATCCATCACGGGGTTGCGCAGAATGTCCGCGATCACCTCAAGGCCGAGCGGCACATCGTTTTCAAGCACACGCACGTAATAAGCAGTGACTTCGCGTGAAGTATAGGCGTTGATATAGCCGCCCACATCTTCAATCGCTTCGGCAATTTGCAGCGCCGTGCGCGTCTTCGTCCCCTTAAAAGCCATGTGCTCAAGGAAGTGCGCGATGCCGTTTTGCGCGGGCGTCTCGTGGCGGCCACCAGCCCCCACCCAAACACCAATGGAAGCAGACGCTAGGCCCGGCATATGTTCTGTTACGATACGAAAGCCATTCGACAGGCGGTGCGTTTGCAGTGTCACTGAGCAATCAGTCCTTTAATTTGAGCTTTAAGCGCTTCGAGGTCATTTGGCACACGGGTCAAACGCTCGGGGCGGTCATAGAGGTCGGCCATGCGCGGAGGCAACGGCGGGCGGATCCCCGTTGCTGCTTCAACCGCGTCGGGGAATTTCGCTGGGTGTGCCGTGGCCAGCGTAATCATCGGCGTGGCAGGATCGCGCATTTCGTTTGCGACCTTCACGCCAACGGCGGAATGAGGGCACAGCAGCTCTGCGCTGTTCGCCAGCACGTTTGTGATTGTAGCCGAAGTTTCTTCCTCGGATGCGCGGCCAGAGGCGTAATGCTCGGACAGCACCTGTGCTGCGCCCTGAGATACATCAAACCCGCCCTGCCCCAACTCTGTCATCAGTTGCGCCACGGCACCCCCGTCACGGTCATAGGCATCAAACAACGCGCGCTCGAAGTTGGAGCTGACCTGAATGTCCATGGACGGGCTGATCGACGGGTGCACGGTATCTTTGTGATAGCCGTGACCGCTGAGGCAGCGGTGAAGAATGTCGTTCTGGTTGGTCGCCACGATCAACTGGTCTATTGGTAGACCCATCTTCTTGGCGATGTAGCCTGCGAAAATGTCACCGAAGTTACCAGTCGGCACCGTAAAACTGACTTTCCGATCCGGCGCACCAAGGCTGACAGCGGAGGTGAAGTAGTAGACCACTTGCGCCAGCACACGGCCCCAGTTGATCGAGTTCACACCGGCCAGCTTAACCCCGTCACGGAATTCGAAGTCGTTGAACATATCCTTGAGGCGCGCTTGGCAATCGTCAAAATCACCATCCATAGCCAGCGCATGTACGTTGCTCTCGCTTGGTGTGGTCATCTGGCGGCGCTGCACTTCGGAAACGCGGCCATGGGGATAGAGGATCACCACATCCACGTTATCAAGGCCGCGGAACGCCTCAATCGCGGCCGAGCCTGTATCCCCGGATGTCGCACCAACAATCGTCACCCGTTCGCCCTTACGGCCCAAGGCAAGCTGGAACATCTGTCCTATCAACTGCATGGCGAAATCTTTAAACGCCAGCGTCGGCCCGTGGAACAGCTCTAGCAGGAAATGGTTGGGTGCGAGTTCTTTGAGTGGCGCGCGGCTGTCGTGACCAAAGTTGGCGTAGGCTTTTGCAATCAGATCGCGAAATTCATCATCGCTGAATGTATCGCCAATAAACGGGCGCATCACCGTATAGGCAACCTGCTCATACGACTGCGCCGCCATTGCGGCAATGTCATCACGGCTCAGCTGCGGGATACTCTCGGGCACATACAATCCGCCATCACGGGCAAGGCCCGTCAGCATCGCTTCCTCGAAACTCAATATCGGCGCAGTGCCACGGGTAGAGATATAGCGCATCGGTCAGCTCAATCGTTTAGGGCGCGGCGGGCGCGCATGGTGAAGGCAAAGGTCATGGCAAGCCAGATTGCAGCAAGCGAGAACCACGTAATCGCGTAGGAAAGGTGGTCGTTTGGAATCGCCGTCGTGTCAACCGGTAGAGGGCTGATTGGCGCATCGTTAAAGGAGGTTTTTTTGGCCACAACAAGCACCGGCTCTGTCTTGAGCGCTTCTGCCATGTCATCAATTTCACGCGCAAACCAGATGTTCTTTGCAATGTCAGGGGCAGGTGTGAAACCGTCCGTTTCCTGCGGCCATTGCAGATTACCTCGCACAGTGACGGAACCTTCATGACTGGGAACATTCGGTTGATCCACAGGCGTAAATCCACGGTCCAGCAGCACGCGACGCCCCCCCATATCAAACGCAGAGATAATGCGGTAACCAGCGCCAATCTCTTTTTGGCTGACCAGCACACGCAGGTATGTCGGGTCTAGAACGCCTCTGACTTCCACAGGCAAATACGCATCGTTCACCGGATCCAGCACATCGGGCAACGGGATCGGGGCCGCCTCAATCCGCGCATCAATGTCGGCAATCACACCCAGCTTCCAGTCCAACCTCTGTACCTGCCAAATGCCGAGCGAGACCAAGATTGCTGCCCCGCCAAGGCCAATTGAAAAGAAGAACAGACTGCGGCGCATACAGGCTCCGGTAAGCAAAGGGGGAATAAAAAACGCGCGAGGCTGTTGGCCCCGCGCGTGTCTATGTAACTTGTACTGCTAGAGGTGCAAGGCCGTGATCAGTTTCCGGGGATACCGAAAACGTACACAGCAAAGAACAAGAACAGCCATACAACGTCAACGAAGTGCCAGTACCATGCGGCAGCCTCAAACCCGACGTGGTTCTCTGAGTCGAAGTGGCCGGCGCGGGCGCGGAACCAGCAGACCAACAGGAAGATTGTCCCAATGATCACGTGGAAGCCATGGAAGCCTGTGGCCATGAAGAAGTTAGAGAAGAATTTATCTCCGCCAAATTCCCAACCTTCGTGCAGCAGGTGCTCATACTCATATGCCTGGAGCGCAGTGAAAAGCACACCCAGAACCACCGCGATGATCAAACCATTCTTGAGGTCTGCGCGGTTGTTTCCGTGGACCAACGCGTGGTGCGCCCATGTCACAGCACAACCCGACAGCAACAGGACCAACGTGTTGATCAGCGGCAGGTGGAACGCATCAACCTGATAAATCTGTGGAGGGACGTATGTTGACCCGAAATATTCGTTCATCGGGTACATCGCGTGCTTGAAGAAGCTCCAGAACCACGCAACGAAGAACATCACTTCGGACATAATGAACAAGATAAAGCCGTAGCGTAGGCCGATCTGGACCACCTTGGTATGATCACCAATTTTGCTTTCTTCAACGACCTCGGACCACCAAGCAAAGCAGCAATAAAGTGTGCCGACAAGGCCGATCAGAAAGACAAAGGGCGTTACGGAGTGCATCCAGAGGACGCCACCGGTTAGCATGACAAATGCAAACAGCGCGCTGAGCAGAGGCCAGATGGACGGGGCTAGAATATGATAGTCGTGGTTTTTTGCGTGGGCCATTTTGGGCGTCCCTGTGTTTTCAGTCTTAGTTCAGTTCGGTCGGCTGATCCGTTTCGAGGGCGGCATACCCTTCAGGCAGATCAATTTCGTAGAATGTATAGGAGAGTGTGATGGTATGTATATACTGACCTTCACGATCGCCTACAATTTCGGGGTCAACAAAGAAGCTGACGGGCATTTGCACGCGCTCACCTGGGGCAAGAACCTGCTCTTCAAAGCAGAAGCAGTCGATTTTCTCAAAAAACGCACCTGCCTGATAGGGCGTCACGTTATAGGATGCCATGCCGGCGATGGGTCTATCGGTGGGATTGTATGCCTCGTAAAAGGCCAAACCTGTTTCACCGATGCGGATTTCCATCTCGCGCTCGACAGGCTTGAACTCCCACGCCATTTTGTTGTTGAGCGATCCGTCAAAGCGGATTCTGATCGTCTCTTCCAACACATCTTCGGGTGCGACCGACGCATACCCAACGGTGCCACCGAATCCGGTAACACGGCAGAACCAGTCATAGAAAGGAACAGACGCCCATGCGAGACCGCCCATCACCACCACAAGCCCAACAGTCTGGGCAACAGTTTTTCCTGGACCAGAAAGCGCCATCAGTCTGTGCCCTCTACTGAAATCTGCTCACCCACACCGTTTGCGGATGAGGCAGGTATCTGAAACTCTGCAGACGTGATTTTTGTGTAGGTCAAAATCATTATCAGTATGACAAAACCACCCAGCATCAGGCCAACCCCAATGTTCAAGCTTTTGCGGCGTGTGTGAATTTCATGTTCAGGACGTAGTGCCATTACCAGCCTCCAAATCCGATGGGTTTCAATGTCGCTTCGGCAAGGATCGCGAGAAAATGCGCGAAGAGATACCACAGCGACAGGCGGAAAAATTTGCGCTCGACAGCAAAGTTATCAACCTCGCAGATCTCCTCGTCACGCTTCCAGATGTCATATGCGCCTTTGAGGAACAGCCCGTTCAACACCAGCGCAGTCGCCAGATAAATCCAGCCGCCGATCCCTGTAAACGCGGCCCCTACGGCCAAAATCACCAGCAAAATAGTGTAGACAAGAATATGGTTGCGGGTGGAGCGGCGGCCATGCGTGACCGTCAACATCGGCACTTTTGCATCATCATAGTCGTTGCGCATGAACAGGGCGAGCGCCCAGAAGTGCGGTGGCGTCCACATAAAGATGAGTGCGAACATCAACCACGGCTCAAGAACAAGGATATCACCCGTTGCGATGATCCAGCCGATCACAGGCGGAAACGCCCCCGCCGCGCCACCGATCACGATGTTATGCGGGGTCGAGCGTTTGAGCCACATGGAATAGGGCACAACGTAGAAGAAAATCGTGAAGGCCAGCATGAAACCCGCGAGCAAGTTGGCACTCAGCGACAGCATCATGACCGAGAGGCCAGAGAGCGCCACACCAAGGTACATTGCGGACTGTGCAGTGACCTTGCCCGCAGGGATAGGGCGTTTCGCCGTACGCTTCATCACCGCGTCAATGTCCGCGTCCCACCACATGTTCAGCGCACCCGATGCACCCGCACCAATCGCCAGAAACAGGATCGAAGCAAAGCCGATCACAGGGTTTACAGACATCGGCGCCGCCAGCATGCCCACAACAGCCGTAAAGACGACCAACTGCATCACGCGCGGCTTCATCAGGGCGTAGTAGTCGCCCAGCTGCGGATCGCTTTCAAAGCTCTGCACATTTGTCACGTCGGTCATTATCCGGTCATTCCATTATGGCGCGTAGGGCAAATTATCTAGCAAAGGGCCACAGCGCAGGGTCAAAGGCTGTGGATTGGTAGGGCGGCATCACTGCGCGCCCTCCACGTCACATTAGTCAGCAGATGCGACGGTGATCGGCTGTGCAATACCTGCGTATTCTTCTTTCGCACGGCTCAGCCATTCGGCATAGGCCTCTTCAGACACAACCTTCACCGTGATCGGCATATAGGCATGAGCCTGACCGCACAATTCAGAGCACTGACCGAAGTAAACGCCTTCTTTTTCGGCCTTGAACCACAGCTCTGCCAGACGTCCCGGTACAGCATCCTGCTTCACGCCGAATGCAGGGATTGTCCACGCATGGATCACGTCTGAACCGGTCACTTGCATAACGATCGTCTTGTTGATCGGCACAACCACGGCCGTGTCCGTCGCCAACAGCCATTCGCTCTCGGAGTAGCCGGCTTCTTCAAGCTGTGCGATCACTTCGGGCGTTTTCATGTTCTCACCGCCCAGCGCAGGTGCACCAATCATATAGCTGTCAAAGCCGAAATCATCATCGACGTACTCATAGGACCAATACCACTGGTTCCCAACAGCCTTAATCGTGACATCTGCCACAGGAATTTCCTGCTGGCGGAACAAAATTGGCAGCGACCATGCACCGATCGCGACAAGAATAACAATCGGAACAATAGTCCATGCAATCTCGACGGGGGTGTGGTGAGTAAATGTTGCGGGCGTTGGGTTACGTTTTGAATTATAGCGGTACGCCACCCACAGGATCAACCCGGTGACGAAAAGAGTGATGATCGTGATGATCACCAGAATCATGCCGTCCAACCATTGCAGGTCGGTCGCAAGCTCAGTCACGCCGGGCTGGAAACCCATCTTACCGTCAACAGGCGTACCGATGATCTCAAGTCCTTGTGGATCAACGCTTTGCGCCCATGCAGGTGCGCTCGTGAAGCCAGCCAAAAGGCCGGCAAGTGTGAGGTGCTTTGTCATCATTTTCGTCCTGATTTTCTTGACCCTAAGTGGATAAAACGCGCAGGGTGGCTGCCCGCCGTTGTAATCTTGCGTCTTACAATCATATTCTGGTTACGAAAGAAAGTCCTATGCTTGCGTCAAATGGACACCAAGCACCCTCTCACCTCTACATCCCCACGAACCGGAGCGCCACTTATGTCTGACACGCCCTTTTCACCCTTTGATGACATCCTCGACCGTGAAACCGCGCTCACCGTTCTGCGCGGCGCCGTGGCAGGTGCCGACGATGGCGAGCTGTTTTTCGAGCGCCGCCGCTCGGAGGCATTGATGTTCGACGACGGACGGCTCAAGACCGCCAGCTATGACGCCGCTACCGGATTCGGTCTGCGCGCAGTGCGCGGCGAAGTGGCCGGATACGCCCATTCCACCGAGATTTCAGAAGCCGCACTGCGCCGTGCAGCCCAGACAGCACGCCTTGCCGTGGGCGATGGTGGCGGGACGTGGGCCGATGCGCCCATTGGCACCAATAAGCAGCTATATACCGACCAAGATCCGATTGCAGGGGCTGCTTTCTCGGTAAAAGTTGAGACGCTTCGTGAAATGGACGATTATTGCCGCAACCTGGACAAGCGTGTGGTGCAGGTAAGCGCATCTATTGCAGCCTCGATCCAAGAGGTGGAGATTCTGCGCCCCGAGGGCACTTCTGTCCGCGATATTCGCCCCATGACCCGCGTAAACGTCTCTATTATAGTTGAGCATGAAGGCCGCCGAGAAAGTGGCACGGCGGGTGGTGGCGGACGCATCGGTCTGGACGGTTTGCTCGCGCCTGCGGATTGGCAGGGCAAAGCGCGCGAGGCGCTGCGCATCGCTTTGGTCAATCTCGACGCGGTCCCCGCCCCTGCGGGCATGATGGACGTCGTCCTTGGCCCAGGCTGGCCCGGTATCTTGCTACATGAAGCCATCGGCCACGGCCTTGAGGGCGATTTCAACCGCAAAGGCACCTCCGCGTTTGCGGGCCTGATGGGCCAACAGATCGCCGCCAAAGGCGTGACCGTGCTGGACGACGGAACGATTCCCGACCGCCGTGGCTCTATTTCGGTGGATGACGAAGGCACGCCGAGCGCCAAAAACGTCCTGATCGAGGACGGCAAGTTGGTCGGTTACATGCAGGACCGCCAGAACGCGCGCCTCATGGG
>RCNC010003288.1_pt1 | contig 10583 bp, 9 predicted proteins | sample 2041301 | NCBI WGS metagenome assembly RCNC01 (sample SAMN09708231, study PRJNA481090) | Marine sediment metagenome, whole genome shotgun sequencing project. | biome: marine sediment; feature: ocean; material: sediment; isolation source: Sewage treatment plant 13A marine sediment (STP13A) ... | reverse complement strand
GTAAAGGTTGCATCTCCATCAAAATAGGTCAGATCCATTTCAAAAACTTTATCGAACTTTGTAATACTTTCGCTTTCAACAGCTTTTCCTATTAACTTGAACTGTTGTGTGCTCTGAATGGAATCATAGATGAACTCTGTTGGTATAGCTCCTCCTTCTGGTAGATTTTGAGAGTACAAATGCCAGAATTCGTCAATAGATGCCTTATAAATAAGATTATATTCAGTATCTGAAATTTTCTCCGTTTCAATTTCCCATTTAACGGGTTGAATTTGAGAAAAGGAATTAAAAAATGATAAAAATGCTATAATTACAATTAAAAAATTCTTCATTCTTTTACTGATATCTTTAATATGTTTTTGGTTCTTGGTGTTACTTTGAAACGATCGTCTAGTCTATGATTCACCACCCAAATTATATCCTTTTCAGAACATAACAACCAAGTATTTTCTTTGGCAAGCAAAGATAGTTTTTCATCTTTAAAAAACTTACTTAATTTCTTCCTGCCTTCCAGACCAAAGGGATAAAAGTAATCTCCTTCTTGCCTTTTCCTTAAGATTAAAGGAAACTTTAACAAATCTTTATCTACATGAATGCTATTATAATCCTTTGTAAAAGATTCTGGTTCCTCAAATGATAAACGTCCAACAGGTGTATCTAATTGCTGTAAATTTTCATTTATTAGGATCAATTCCTGATCGTCTGAAATCCTTTCACTTAATATTAATACAGTTCGGTCTTTTAAAAGTCTATGCGTTTTTGAAATTACATACTTTCCCGCTTGAGCATCCAATAGGTCTTCAATGTCATTCCACTCCGTAAATCCATATTCTTTAAATAATTCATATAAATAGGCTTTTGGATTAGACAGGTCTTTAATTTGTTGAATATTAAAGTGAATCTGCTTTTCTAAAACTTCAGTTATAACGTCTTCCGAAATTTCATCAATTTTATCATCAATAATCATTCTTGAGCTGTTAAGGAAATTCAGAGTCCGTTTAAAATTTTGTAAAAATTGAAGATTTGTGTCTTTTAATTTAGGAATGACTTCCAATCGAAATTTATTACGCAAATATTTAGTCGATTCATTGCTGCTATCCTCTCTCCATTTAAGTCTATTAGATTGCGCATAGTGTAAAATTTCATCCCTAGAAAAAGACAATAATGGTCTTACGATATTATCATTGATTTCAGGGATTCCAGTCAATCCGTCTAAACCGGTTCCCCTTGATAGGTTAATGAGAAACGTTTCTAAATCATCATCAGCTTGATGAGCAGTAAGAATATAATCAAACTTGAGTTGCTCTGCCATTTCATTAAACCAAGTATACCTCAAATCACGAGCTGCCATTTGAACAGATAACTTATTAAGTTTAGCATAATTATCAGTATCAAAACTTTCAATAAACACTTCTAGATCCAATTCTTTTGCAAGCTCATATACAAAAGATTCATCTGCATCACTTTCTTCACCTCGTAAATTAAAATTACAATGTGCCAGGGCAAAATCAATTTTTAGTGCATGACAAAAATGTGTTAATACAACACTATCAACTCCTCCCGAAATTGCAACAAGTATCCTCCCTTCAAATAAAAAGGAAAGCTTATCATTTATGTGACTTTTAAATTGATCAAACACGTGGTAAATATACAATTTTGAACACGGGAAACAATCATGTGAAATTCATTGTTACTTATGATTTTTGTCATATTATAATATCTACGATTTACTAACTTTAGAAATGATAATGATAAATATTTTGACCATGAGTTCACTACAAAAAAATCACGACAAACAGACAAAATCAGAATTTGATAAAAAAGTTCTAGCTTCAATACAGCATTTGCATCCCTATGTAAAACACAGACTATATATAGCAGAATCCACTCGTATTTTGCCTAAAAACATGTATTTCTCCAATGGTATCATTGACGATGGTATTGTTAAATTATATGAAGATGGTTTTGACATTGATGCAAGTGCCATGGAAATAAAATTGAAATTGTTTGCAATTATTGACAGGGATCTTGAGGAACTATTCAAAAATGAGGCGTTTCATAAAAACACGATTAGTACTAGCAAAATTCTAGAAGAAGAGCTTGAAAAACTAAAAGAGGATTATACTATTGACGCCGATTTGGACTTAATTCTGAATACAGAACTTAACGATATTTCATATATGCAAGACAATAGTGAGCATGTCTTTGTTTACGATGACAGCGACTCTAGTGTTTTAAGTGCCTTTGAAGTTGAGGATTTGGCATCCATAAAATCTAAAAACCTGATTGGAGGCCTATACCGTTGGTTGCCGATCATGGCTGCAGATATAATTGATCTTTATGCATTTGGTAACTTAAGATTTGAAGAAATAGCCAAGGTGAAACATATGACTGTAGAGCATGTAGAAAAAATATTTACCGCTGTTAAAAAAAGTTTTAGGAATCATATAGGTTAGATTAATTCTCTAGTGCTTCTCGCATAGCTTTGGCTTTTATCAAACACTCTTCGTATTCCTGTAACGGATTACTTTTAGCTGTAATAGCACCACCAACAGAGTAAGACACATACCTATTGGTCTGGTTGTACAGAATACTTCTTATTATGACACTAAAATCGAAGTTTCCTTTTGGTGTAAAATAACCTACTGCTCCAGAATAAACGCCACGTTTGGTTTCTTCAAGTTCTTCAATAATTTTCATGGCTGAAATTTTTGGTGCTCCTGTCATGCTTCCCATTGGGAATGTGGTCTTAATTACATCAACAGGATCTATATCTTTTTTTATTTTAGAAATAACGGTTGATATCATTTGATGAACCTGATCAAAAGAATAAACCTTGCATAACTCCTTGACTTTTACACTGCTTTTTGTCGCTGTTTTAGAAAGGTCGTTACGCACCAGATCTACAATCATAATATTCTCGCTTCTCTCTTTCTCATCATTTTTAAGTTGCTCCATTAATAAAGCATCTTCTGCTCGGTTGAGTGCACGCTTTGCCGTTCCTTTTATGGGTTGGGAAATTATCTTTCTGCCTTTTTTCTTGATATATCGCTCAGGTGATGCAGACAATAAAAACTTATCATTCAACTTGAGGAATGTAGCAAATGGAGGGTTCGAAATACTATTTAAATGGTTATAGGTGTCCAATGGATTAATTGACACATCTTCTGAATAGAATTCCTGACAAAAATTGGCTTCATAAATATCTCCTCTTTGGATATGAGCCAACATCTTATTTATCTTATCAAAATATTCGTCTTTATGAATTCGGAGCTTGATTTTTACGGGATTATTTAAGACCTCTCGACTGTGCTCGAGGTGACAATCCAATTCCTTTTTTATACATTTTAGATCGTCCTTTAATTCGTCATCAACCATTTTTAAATATTTGATAATAAGTGTATTCCCTTTAATTAAAAACAGCTTCTTTGGTTGAAAAAAATATAAGTCGGGAAAAACCAGTCTATCAAAGTTATTTGAGTGTAATTCTTCAACATCATTTTTAAGATCATAAGATAAATAACCAAATATCCAATCCTTGGTTACCGTTTGGTATTCCTTTAGTTTATCAAAAGCATCATGATAATCGGTTTGTAAACTAGTGAAGGCATCAACAGCTAAAACTGCATCGTATTTAGCGTGTTTTTGATGGTAATTATTAGAATCCAACCAAACTACATCATCAAATTGTTGGCTCCATTGTAAGAGCTGCTCTTTAAGCAATTTAACATCACTTATTGTATGTATTTCTTTGGTTCTCAATGAAAAAAAGTTGCCTGCAAATTACCGAAATTTTAATATCAAAATAAAACTATCTTTGCAGCATTACACAAAAAAGCAAATTCATTGACCTTTAACGATTTAAATTTATCAAAACAACTTTTAAATGCCCTGGAAGATTTAGGGTTTAATACTCCTACTCCAATTCAGGATCAAGCTTTTAATGTGGTAAGTTCAGGTAAAGATGTTGTTGGAATTGCACAAACAGGTACTGGTAAGACCTTTGCCTACATGATGCCCATTTTACGCAATTTACCTTATTCAACACAGGATAATCCTCGTGTATTAGTTTTGGTACCAACAAGAGAATTGGTTATTCAAGTAGTAGAGGAAATAGAAAAGCTTGCCAAATATATTAATGTAAGGGTTTTGGGTGTTTATGGCGGAACAAATATTAATCCTCAAAAACAAGCGGTTGCTCAAGGTTTGGACATTATTGTAGCAACGCCAGGGAGATTATATGATCTGGCAGTTAGCAGAACCCTTAAGTTAAAATCTATCCAGAAACTAGTAATTGACGAGGTGGATGTAATGCTAGATTTAGGATTTAGACATCAACTAATAAATATATTCGATATCCTACCGGAAAGAAGACAGAATATCATGTTTTCAGCAACAATGACTGAAGATGTTGACGACTTAATAAATGATTTCTTTTTCAATCCGGAGCATGTATCTGTTGCCATATCTGGTACACCTTTAGATAATATTGCTCAAGAGCGTTATAATGTTCCTAATTTTTATACAAAAGTGAATTTATTGGAGCATTTGTTGAGAGACAAAGATATATATAACAAAGTGCTGGTTTTTGTAGCTCATAAACGAATGGCGGATCGATTATTCGACAAATTAGAAGAGCTATTTGGGGATGAAACTTGCGTAATACACTCCAATAAAACACAGAATTACAGACTACGTAGTATTGAACAATTCAGAAGTGGAAACAATAGAATTTTAGTTGCTACTGATGTGATGGCTCGTGGTTTAGATATTGAAAACATTTCACATGTAATTAATTTTGATACACCAACTTTCCCGGAAAATTATATGCATAGAATTGGTAGAACAGGTCGTGCAGAACGTGAAGGACATACCATTTTATTTTCTACTGAAAAGGAACAGGAATATGTTAATGAGATTGAAAGTTTGATGCACATGGAAATTCCTGTATTAGACATTCCGCATATTGTTGAAATCTCCAAAGAATTAATTGAGGAAGAACGCCCACAATTAAAAGAGCGGTACAATCCGTTAAAACGACGTGACGAAGATGCTCCTGGACCAGCATTTCATGAAAAATCTGAAAAGAATCTAAAGGAAAATTTAGGTGGTTCATATAAATTTAAGATTGCTGCAAAATACAAGAAACCTAAAACCAAAGGTGATAAGAATTATAATAAGAGGAATAAGAAAAAATAATTTTAATCTAAATCGTAATTATTCTTTCTCACATTCTGTTTTTAAAGCTTCATTCATAATCTCGAAACCCTTTTTGGTATTCTCCAGAACTTTACCCATTAATGGTATTAAGATTCCACTAAATTTCTCACCATGTACAAATTTTGTCTGGTTCTTTGTGGTGCCAATTAGCTTAAAATAATGTTCTCCATCAAATATGCCTTTAAAAAGCAATTTACCTTTCCACCGAAATTCTTTATTCTCACTAAAAGCTAAAACATCAGGTGTAAATGTCATTCCCTTACCCTCTGGTGGTTGCAGTTGTACAATTAATTTTTCGCCTACCTTTTTCTCACCAGAAATTGATTTAATAAATGGATTCCATTTCGAATGACTTTCAAAATCTGTTAGTACTTGCCAAACTTTATCTGGCTTAGCATTAATTAATATTTCGGTTTCTATTTGTTTCATGATCTCAGGTAGTTTTTCCTTTGTAAAGTATTTTAAAACATTTTCTAATTACACTGGTTAATTTTTTCTAGTCCTTCTTCGGTAGCAATTAAAAGTTGGGATTTAAGCTGCTGCGTTAATTGTAATGCGATTAATAATTTATTATGTTCAGCTTTAACGAAATAATCCAGTAATTTCTGTTGCTCAATTATATAAATTTCTTGAAGCGAATAAATTTTAACCAAATCTTGTAAACAACTATAGTCTAATTCATTCGTAATATCACTCATTTTAAATGCTTCCCAAGCTATGTAATTAAGATCTTCTAGAACTAAATTGAATTTATATGATATTGTATAATTATAATTATTGTTATTAATTCTAATGGAATCTTTTAAAACCATAAAATCAGAATAATTGTTTCTTATTTTATCCATAGAACTAACGGTTGTAATTAATTCGTTAGGGATTTTATCATCAATTTCTCTTATGCTAACAAGAAATCCAATTAGCCTATCATTATTTTCTGAATCAGTTAGTTCTTCCTTAATATTAATTAATTCAGAAGTTATATTTTGAATTGAAATTTGTACGCGTTCCTCTATTTTCGATTGAAAACTCAAATTATTTAGATAGAACGCTAATAGAACGCCAAGAGTAGTGGCGAATATAGTTATGAACCAAGAGCTTTTATATAGTTTTTTTAATCTTTCTTTAAAATTAATCTTCATTTATTTTAATATTATTTTCTATTAGAAATAATTCTCCTAATTATTTTGAAATGAGCTCTTTATCTATTAATTCTACTGTCCTATCTATATAGTAAATTGTACTAGTATAAGTATCTGTTTTTTCTTCCATTACACGGATTAATAAAAAAATAAGATTTTGAAATTGGAAGGTATATATCTCATCCGGTTTCATAATCTCACCTGATTGCAATTTTATAGTACTAGTCATGCCTGGAGCAGCATATTGCATGACAGCATCATAATGAATGTTTTCCATCCTGTTTAAATAGCTATACCTTTCTTCCAATATTCTTAATAAATCTATAATTTCTCGGTTGTTTAAAAGCTTTATTTCACCACTATTCACCATAGTTTCGTAAATATTTGATTCCTTATCAAAATCTGAATACTGAATGAGGTTTCTAACAATTATCCCAAGCGTATCCATTTTACTTCTATCATTATTTTCAATGATTTTAGTCGCATATTTAAATTGATCTTTGTAGCGATTATTATAATGTAACTGCTCATTAATCAAATATCTATCTTCATTAATCTGGTCTTTTATATTTTGATAGTATTTAATTTCATTAGTCTTTTTAATACTATTGTCATACCATTTACTAACTTGAAATGCCAGTAAAATCCCAATCATGACCAGAAGAATCTCTCCAATGGCATAGGGAATATATCGTTTTAAGTTTCCGTCTTTAATTAATGCATATCTTATTTTTCTAAATAATCTCATTTTGATTAATTCATTTTTTAATAATTGAAATTGGATAAGGCTATTATCCGGATACCTTAAAGTTAGAAATAAAAAAGCAACCTAAAAAGATTGCTTAATTATTCTATGAGATAATGACATTTTATTTTTTCTTCAAATGACTTTCAATATCACTTAAATGAAGCTTTAGTGCTTCTGCAGAAATTTGGATTTCTTTAATCAAAAGAGCTAAAGAAACTATCAATAAAACCAGTGCAATACCAAATACCCAAATGGCCACAACATGCTGATCTATATAGATCAAAAACATGGTTAGTACACAAAGCAGCAGACTTGTGATGCCAAAAATTTGCATCCAGCGTGTCAAATTAAGTCGAAGTTTTAAATTCCTAATCTGCTGAATCAATGACTCATCCATTTTCTCAAGATATTTGTCATGTAAGTTTCTAATAACTGCTGCATAAGCTAAAAACCTATTGGTATAAGCAAGCATGATTAAAGATATCGCTGAAAAAAGTAATGCTGGAGTAGTTAGGGTTAATTCTTCCATATTTTAAAAATTTATTACAAAGTTAGCAACTTTAGAAAATCTAAATAGTTGTTTTAAATTTATTATTATTTCAGAGTAAAAAAAGCTAACCAATTCGCTACTTATGCATTGAAAATTTGTTTTCTGTATCTTTAAAAAACCAATCAACTAATTTAAACATGAAAAAGAGACTTTTAATAATCGCTTATCTTCTCCTGTTTGTAATTTCCTGTAAAGAACAACCCAAAGTAGAAAAAGACTTAAAAACAGTATCATCAAAATACGTTTGTGTGCCTCAAATCACAGATGCAGAATGGTATAAAAAGGACAATATAGCGCCTTTATTTGATGGATTTGATGCTATTAATTATCCTATTACAACTAAAAACCCATTAGTACAACGCTACTTTAATCAAGGTATGGTAATGGCTTATGGATTTAATCATGCAGAAGCAGCACGTTCCTTTTATTATGCAACAAAACTTGACCCAGAATGTGCCATGACCTTTTTTGGTTATGCCTATGTACTTGGTCCTAATTACAATGCAGGAATGGAAGATGACAACTACAAACGTGCTTACAAAGCGATTCAAACTGCTAAAAAACTATCTGTAAATGCAACACCAAAAGAACAAGCATTTATTAACGCTATGGCTACACGATATACAAAAGAACCTCCTGAAGACAGAAGCCAGTTGGATATTGACTACTCTAAAGCTATGAAAGCATTATACGAAAAGTATCCTACAGATTCCGAAATAAGTGCTTTATATGCAGAATCAATTATGAATTTACATCCTTGGGATTTATTTGATAAAGAAGGTTCACCCAAAGAATGGACACCAGAGATTATCACCCTTTTAGAAAAATTAATTAAACAAAATCCGAAACATCCTGGTGCGCATCATTTTTATATTCATGCAGTAGAAATGTCTAATACTCCTGAACGCTCTAATATGTCTGCCAAAGTTTTTGATGATGGTTTAGTTCCTGGTGCTGGACATTTATTACATATGCCATCGCATGTTTATATTAGAACCGGAGAATATCATAAAGGTACTTTAGCAAATATTGCAGCTGTAGCAGCAGATAGTACGTATGTCACTAAATGCCACGCTCAAGGAGCATACCCTCTATCCTATTATCCTCATAATTATCATTTTATGGCAGCTACTGCAACTTTAGAAGGTAATAGCCATTGGGCAATGATTGGTGCTAACAAAGTCTCTGAACATGTGCATCCAGAAATTATGAAAGAACCAAGTTGGGGAACTTTACAACACTATTATACCATTCCTTATTACGTTGCTGTTAAGTTTAAAAAATGGGACGACATCCTTAATATGAAATTAAGGACTTATGACCTAAAATATCCGAAAGCAATAAAGCATTACGCTGAAGGTATGGCTCATTTAGGAAAAGGAGATCAAGCAAAAGCAAAAAAAGAATTAATTCAACTGTTAGGATTAGCCAAAGATGAAAGTATTAAAGATATTACTGTTTGGGAAATTAATACCGTTTATGATTTAGTTTTAATTGCTTCAAAAGTTTTGGAAGCTGAAATATGGGCTTCTGAAGGAGATTATAATTCAAGTATTATTCTTTTAAAAGAAGCAGTAGCAATGGAAGATGCCTTAAACTATAATGAACCACCAGATTGGTTCTTTTCTATTCGTCATCATTTAGGAGTAGCTCAAATTAAAGCGGAATTGTATAATGAGGCTATTGATACTTATAAGGAAGATTTAGAACGCCTACCAAAAAATGGTTGGGCACATCATGGACTAAAATTAGCTTATAATAAGCTTAATGATTCTGCAAACGAATCAAAAATGGAACATCTTATAGAAAAAAGTTGGGTTGATGCCGATTTTGAGATAAATTAACTTGAATAAAAAAACGAAACGTTGGGTTCGCTTTTTTAGACACTTCGACAAGCTCAGTGTGACATTTTCTTTCTTTTTATCCTAAAATTATATATGTAAAGCTCTATTTTCAGTTGCAGCTAAAGCCGCTTCCTTGATGGCTTCAGTAAATGTTGGATGTGCATGAGACATTCTCGACACATCCTCTGCAGATGCTCTGTATTCCATTGCAACAACAGCTTCAGCAATCATATCTGCAGCACGTGCCCCAATCATATGTACACCAAGAATCTCATCTGTATTTTTATCGGCTAATATTTTTACAAAACCGTCCAGATCCATACTGGCTCTACTTCGTCCCAAAGCTCGCATTGGAAATTGACCAACTTTGTATTCAACTCCTGCTTCTTTAAGTTCTTCCTCTGATTTGCCAACACTCGCTACTTCAGGCCATGTGTAAACTACACCTGGAATTAAATTATAATCAATGTGTGGTTTTTGTCCAGCAATGGTTTCTGCAACAAATACACCTTCTTCTTCTGCCTTATGAGCTAACATGGCTCCTTTAATAACATCTCCAATCGCGTAAATGTTAGAAGCACTTGTTTGTAAATGATCGTTCACCTCTACCTGTCCTCTATCATTTAGTTTTACTCCTGCTGCTTCAGCATTTAATCCGTCTGTATATGGACGACGTCCAACTGAAACCAAACAATAATCACCCTTGAATTCAACTTCTTCTCCTTTTTTATTGTCTGCTTTTACAATTACTTCATTCCCTTTTCGCTCAACAGATTTTACTTTATGCGATACATTCATACTGAACTTTGCCTTTTTGAAAACTTTATTCAATTCTTTAGAAAGACCAGAATCCATGGTTGGAATTATACGATCCATGTACTCTACAACGGTAACTTCAGATCCTAAACGTCTGTAAACCTGACCCAATTCCAAACCTATTACGCCTCCACCAATTATGATCATATGCTTCGGGATTTCTTTCAGTTTTAAAGCCTCTGTAGAAGTTATAACTCGCTCTTTATCAATAGTTATAAATGGAAGATTTGAAGGTTTACTTCCAGTTGCTATTATTATATTTTTTG
>RCNC010003286.1_pt1 | contig 10585 bp, 9 predicted proteins | sample 2041301 | NCBI WGS metagenome assembly RCNC01 (sample SAMN09708231, study PRJNA481090) | Marine sediment metagenome, whole genome shotgun sequencing project. | biome: marine sediment; feature: ocean; material: sediment; isolation source: Sewage treatment plant 13A marine sediment (STP13A) ... | reverse complement strand
GCCATGAACAGCTTTCCAACCGAGATCCAGGCTGCAGGTCCATAGACAATAAGCATGATACTCGGTGGAATCAGAATACCAAGTGTGCCTCCTGCGCAAATGCTTCCGGCGGCCAACCCCTTGTCATATCCACGTTGTATCATTACCGGTAAAGCAACCAGGGCAAGCATTGAAATTGAAGCGGCGATCACTCCGATACAAGCAGCCATAATGGTGCCGATCAAAATACTGACGATCGCAAGCCCACCTCGGAAATTACCGAAACAGACATACAAACTCTCGTACATTCTCTTGGCAATTCCTGAACGCTCAAGCATTCCGCCCATAAAAACAAAGAGCGGAACAGCCATAAAGCCAGTGTTGGTCAACTGGGCGTAAACTCTGGTATATACCATATCGAAGACTGAATCTCCGAACATGAGGAAACCGAAAATTACACCGGCTCCTCCAATAGGAGCGGCCAATGGATAACCTGTCAACACCCCAAAAAACAGAACTAAGAACATCCCTATCGTCACAAACTCTGGGGTCATCGAGATATCCATATCACACCAGCCCTTCCTTAATGTATTCCGATTTCGTCTCGATAAGCCTGTTTCCTTTTATGATGAAATAGACGTTTTTAGTAAATTCTGAGACCGTCTGAATAAAAAACAGGATAAATCCAATTGTCAGGACCGCACGAAATGGCCAGGAAGGTGGAAGCCAGCTACTATCAACCATTCGTTCATTCACTTTCAAAGCGAACAGCGTCCACTTTAATCCCGAATGAATCAGAATATATTGGATTGGGAAAAGGAAAATCAGTGTCATGACAACGTCGACGATTGCTTTCCACTTATCCGAAAACATCGTATAAAAAACATCGACTCGAACGTGGCCGCCGATTTTTAGTGTGTAGCCCCAGCAAAGTGCGCCAATTGCACCAAAAACCATCTTTGACGTTTCAAGAGCCCATACTGTCGGATTATTGAAAACGTATCGTGCAACCACTTCGTAAATGAGAACGAAAATCAGAACAAGGATCAGGTATTTAACGAAGTTTGCAACAACGTCACTCATCCTGTCTATAGTTATGGTGATTTTCCTTAGTGCTGATGGAAACATACCGCTTCTCTCCTCAGTAATGCCGCCGCAGAAGACAACTCAACCACGGCGGCATGCAAATTACTGGATGTTAAATTGCTTAGCGATACCTTGCCATTTTATTACGGAATCGTATATTTCCTTGAAAGCAGGATCGGATGCTGCTTGCTCTGCATAATATGCTTCTGCAGTCTTGTAGAGAAGCGCCTGAATATCCTCGGGTACCGGTAAGATCTTCGTTCCATATTCTTCAAACAGCTTCAGGGCCTCAGCATCGCGAACAATTTCTTCTACATAATACTGGTCCGCAACCATAAAACATGCCGTTGTAACGATTACCTGAAGGTCAGCCGGAAGCTTGTCCCATACCTCCTGGTTTACGAAAAGCGCCTGAGCATCGGTAGGAGCACGGGATGTAGAAAGGTACATATAATCGGTAACTTCCTGAAACCCCATCCCCCAGTTAACAGAAGGGGTTACATACTCGAACCCATCTATAATTCCTCGTTGTGTCGCCTCGTATACTTCCCCACCTGGCATAAATACCGGAGCTGCGCCCATCCGCGCAAAGATTTCATTAAGAGCAGCAGAACCCATCCTCACCTTGAAACCTTTGAGATCTTCAACACTATTGAGCGGCTTGGTGCTGTGAGCAAAGACCTCTGCATTATGCGGAGTTAACGGGCCGACATAATGAGTGCCCAGTTTCTTGTAATTCTTCCGGGCAAGCTCAAGGCCTTCGTACTCAAGCCACATTCTTTGCTGGTTAGCCGTTAAACCGCCGACAGTGTTGTTGTAAAAAATGGCACCCGGGAAATATCCGAGTGACCAACCCGGTGCTCCGTGAATAGCTTCAACCGAACCTGAGAGAACCGCATCAAATTCCTTTCCGGCTGGAATAATGGCGCCCGCATTATAAGGAGTGATAATCAAACGCCCATCGGAAGCCTCTTTAACAAGTTTTGCAAACTTAAGAGTTGCCTCATAGGTTGCATCACCAGCAGGTGCCCAAGATTGGAGTTTCCATTTAATAACCTTTTGCTTATCAGCAGCTTGACCTTCATTTGGTCCTGTTAATAGCGCTACACCCACCAACGTAATTAACAAGAATAAACCGATTCTGTTTTTCATTCGCCTACCTCCTGTACATTTTATAATTTATAAATTATACGTTACGTTTTCACAGTCACCGATTTTCGAAACGTTGTCAATGGAAAAATACATTTTGGCTGTCTGGATAGACCACATAGGCAAGATGCGTGGCCTTAGCACAAGAAATAATCGGTAAAACTCCTACAAAGATGGCCTAATGACCAAATCGAGTCCTTTAGCAATTTTTTATTTAATAGCTAAGGTGCATAAAGTAATAGTTTAACTCTGCCTTCTCTAAGACAACTCTAGATTACTCAATTTGCATTGACACACGAAAGTAATGATCTCAGCCTGATTAGTCATGTCTTTGATCTTACCAGCGAGAGGGGTGGTTGATCCTGATTTTTCAATAAAAGAGACAGGAGGCCTAAACTCTATCCAGCGGAACTACCCGGCCATTGAGGTATTTCAATCTCTGGAGAGCTATCGAAGGTCTTGTCGGGCAGGTAGATTCTTTTTGTTTAATGTTGTTCCCACAGCGTCCTTGCCACGAGTCTTAATTCTAAACATTGCTTCATCTGCCAGCGCAAGGAGACCTTTTCGGTCCTCGGCATCATCTGGATAAGTTGCTATGCCAAAACTGGCCGTCAGATGTACGTTTATTCCATTCTTTTCCAGGTAAACCGTTTCTTTCATACGTGCGCGAATTGCCCGAATCTGTTCCAAGGCACCCTCTTTGCCTGTTTGGGGCAAGACAAGTACAAATTCATCACCACCATAAGCGACCCCGAAAGCCGGTTCACTCAAACCATCGCCAAGAGTCCTGGCGACCTCTTTTAAAACTCGACTACCGTTCAAATGACCGTATGTATCGACAACATGTTTGAAATTATCCATATCGAGAAAAACCAGTGAAAAAGGTGTCGAGTTCTTTTTACTCTCAGTGATGAGCCGATCAAGGACCTTGTAGAGGTATCGGGTGTTGTATAGGTTGGTTAAGCTGTCGTGGTTTGCCAGATAACGGAATCGCTCTCTGCTGAGGCGCAGTTTATCTTCGGCATATTTTTTTTCTGTATTATCGACGAGAATACCTTCGATAAATGTTGTACCCTTGGGATCTTCAAACAACCTGGCATTGATAAGTGCCCAGACCGATTTGCCATCGCGTCTTTGCATCTCCACCTCATAATTTTTTACGATGAGATGTTCTCGTAAAACAGAGAGCATGGCCTGACGATCTTTTGGATTCTTATACAGACTGTTTGCTCCCCCCGGTTGGCGATGAAGTTCTCCAGCGCTTTCGAATCCAAGAGTTTTAGCAAGTGCAGGATTGACCTCTAGAAAGCGCCCATCAAGGGTACATTGATACATTCCCTGAGCAGCATTATTATACATACTTTGATAGCGGGCTTGCGACTGTTGCAACTCTTTCTGAGCTTGTTTCAGCTCAGTCAAATCGGTTAGAAAAACAAGATATCCGCTTGATTTGCCCTCAGCGTTATGAAGGACGCTGCGTTTTGAGAGCAAAGGAAGCATTTCCCCTGTTTTGGTATAAAAATTTGCTTCAAAACTTAAGTGGTCTCTGCTGGCAAAATGCACAAAAATACTATTTTTATCATAAAGACTGTCAACCGGCCGATTCACCAGCATTGTCTCATCGGTGCCGAGTAAATCCAAAATTGCGGAATTGAAATCAACGATTTTCAAAGCAAAATCAAGTTCCAGGTACCCCTCCGATGTGGAGTCAATTATACGCTTATATTTTGTCAGGCTGTTGTCGATCTGTTTTTGGCATGTAACTTTTAGAGTATCCAACTCTTTTTCAAGCTCTTTGATCCTGCTAACGAGTTTGTCTGAGCTTTCAATATCCATAGGTATTCCTTTCAGCATCGCAGGCATCCACCAGTGGAAACATTGAATACATAACGATATCCTGCTTTAACACCCCTTACATTAGTTCGAAAAACAAAAGAAACAAGGTGAGGCCGCTTAAGAAATGGGATATCCATCTCATGTTTTGATGGTTCGAAAAGGTTAGTTTTATTTTTGATTCTATTCTCATAGACTTAACACATACTTTTCAACAGCCTTAATAGCATCTGCAGCCGAACTCGTAATACCACCTGTATAGCCTGAACCTTCACCAATCGGATATATATTTTTCACATTTTCTGATTCATATTTTTTGTTGCGTTTAATGCGGACAGGAGATGATGTACGGGTTTCCGTACCGATTAATATCGCCTGATCAGACACAAATAATGGAACATCTTCTTTCCATTTCGTGAATGCTGCGACCAGTTCATCGGCCACAAACCCCGGAACAATTTCTCTCATATCAGCAGCAACAACTCCCATCTTGAATAACGTCTCATTTAAACCAACAGAGCTCGTCTCACCTAAAAAGTGCATCAAATTCTGTGCAGGTGCCTCCCACTTTCCTCCACCTGCCCTGAAAGCGTTTTGCTCAATGTTCTTTTGGAACTCCAAACCTGCCAGTGGGCTGGTTGAGGGATAATCGTCGGTATGGCAGCTTACGACCAGCGCCGCATTTGAAAATGGTGATGACCTGTGTGAATAACTCATGCCGTTTACTACCATCATGCCATGATCAGAAGAAGCATTAATAACCTCACCTCCCGGACACATGCAGAATGTATAGACTCCTCTACGTATTTTTCGATTGGTATAATTCAGAGAATAGGTGGCCGCACCTATTCCTTTATAATTCTTATATTTATTCCCGTATCTCATCCGATTGATTATTTCAACAGGATGCTCTATTCGTACACCAACAGAAATTGGTTTCTGCTGGAGACTAATATTATTTTTATGCAGCATCTCATATGTATCGCGCGCAGAATGTCCCGAAGCAATATAGATAGTTGACGAAAGATAGTCCTTCTCACCATTTATTTGTATGCCAGATGCCCTACCCTCCGTAATAAGAATGTCCGTCATTTTTGCGCTATAATGTATCTCACCGCCTCTATCGAGGATATAGCGCCTTATATTTCGAACGATCTTGCACAACACATCAGTACCCAAATGGGGCTTACTGATATACTCAATTTCCCTGGGTGCGCCAAATTTGACAAAAGTTCGTAACACCCGATTGATATAGCTCGAATTATTATTTCTCCGGGAAAAGAGCTTTCCGTCGGAATATGAACCGGCACCACCCTCGCCAAATTGAATATTTGACTCCGTGTTTATCTCTCTTTCCTTGATAAACCTTTGAACATCAATGGAGCGTTCTTCTATTTTTTTACCCCTCTCAAAAATTATCGGTTTAATCCCAAAATCAATAAGTTCAAGAGCTGCAAACATGCCAGCAGGACCAAACCCAACAATAAGCGGTCTGGCCTTACTGTTGGTTGTTTTTCTCTCTGCTCCTGTTTTTTCCGTGTATTCAGGAAATTTTCGGGTGTTTTCAAAGTGTTCAACAGTACTGACAACGATCGAAATTTTATAGTAAAACTGTTCTGTATTCTGGATATCAAGTGATTTACTCAGGATTTTGGTAATAGCAATACTACCGGTATCGATCTTCAACTCTTCAGATGCGGCTTTGAGGTATTCATCCATCCCATCTTTTTCAATGGGTATCAAAATATTAGATAGTATGAGATCCAAAAATTACTCCTTAGCTGTCTGTCAGGTATGAATCCTTTTAACTCTTCCGACAAGACCATTATTCAGGCGAACCTTTATACCGTGCGGATGGGTTGCCGATTTTGTCAGAATATCCTTCACTATACCTTCGGTAAGCTTTCCGGACCGCTGGTCCTGCTTTAATACAATGGAAACTGTTTTGCCGGCTTGAATGTCGGCTCTTTTTGATCCGTCAGTCATTATGTACTACCTCTTAAATACTTTATTAAAATTAAGGTTCCAGATTTGGTTCTTCTCTTGTAACCTCGGGGTTCGTTCAGGATTTTGTCGCAAGCCAGATTGTGTGCCTGCCACCTTTTCCAGATTTGCGAGCCCGTACCGTTATAATTTCCGTCTGAAATCGGCACTGCTTCAGGCGACGGGTAAATTGTTCGTCTGCCCCTGAAGACCATATGGACAGTACCCCTCCGTTGCGAAGAGCCAGGAATGCGTTTTTCAGACCACTCATGCCATAGAGACGGTCATTGGCCTTCCGAGTAAGCCCATCAGGGCCGTTGTCTACATCAAGAAGTATGGCATCCCAGGCAGATTTTTCCCTGCTGATTGTTTCCGCCACATCCTCTTGCTGGATTGAGACCCGGCTGTCATCCAAGGGGTTTTTCGCCAGGTGCCCCAAATGTTCGCGATTCCATCTGACCACAGCAGAAATCAATTCAGCTACGGTGATGAGAGAATCATCCCCCGAATGTTGCAGTGCTGCCGCCAGGGTGTAGCCCATACCAAGGCCACCGATGAGAATCCTTCCCCGGATTTTTGGCGAAATGCGGCTACAGGTGAGCTCAGCCAGGGCATCTTCAGATCCATGAAGACGACTGTTCATAAGCTCCGTGGTGGCGGTACGTATCGAGAATTCTGTCCCACGCTTTCGCAGGATGACTTCGCCCTCACCTCCCGGAACATCCGCCCGATCAATTTCTTCCCAGGGAATCACGCTCTGTTCCCCATCGAACTGGTATCCAGGATAAGTATCATGTTTCTATCTCGCCGTCTGGTATCTGGTATGTTCCATTTATCCTTGCGCTGCGAAAGCAAAAAAGAATATAAACCCATCCTCCGCAACATTGAGGTATTACTTCGCAGTGTACCGTGATCAACGCTTTTTGTTTTTATGCGAATTGCCAACCTTGGCCAGTAAAGCGCAACCCGAACGCTTCTGCTATTCATGCTTTGCTCTTTTCGGCTTCTTGGGTTTCTTCGGCCGCACCTTCATCAAGCGGGTTAACGGGACGCTGTGTTTCGGAATATAACCATCCTCAACCTCTCGCACCAAATTCTGCCGTATCAAGTTCTCAATCGCAGAGAGAAGTGTAACTTCATCAGCACTCACCAGCGATATTGCCACCCCTTCTGAACCAGCTCGACCGGTGCGACCAATTCGATGAATATAGTCTTCCGCAACTTTAGGTAAATCGAAATTGATCACATGAGACAGTTCACTGATATCGAGACCTCGTGCAGCGATATCGGTTGCGACCAGGATACGGATCGTGTTCGCCTTGAATTCCGCAAGAGTGCGGGTTCGTACACCCTGACTCTTGTCTCCGTGGATCGCAGCACTTGAGATGCCGTTATTCGCCAGTTGTTGAACCAGACGGTTTGCGCCCTTCTTAGTGCGGGTGAAGACCAACACCTGCTCCCAGTTGTTATTGCGCAGCAGGTGACTGAGTAACGCCGGCTTCCTGTTCTTATCAACCTCATATGCCCATTGCCTGACACTCTTGGCAGCGGAGTTACGAGGATTGACCTCTATACGCAGCGGATTATTAAATAAATCCCTGGTGAGTGTCCTGATTTCAGTGGGAAAGGTGGCCGAAAAGAGGAGATTCTGCCGACTTTTGGGCAACAGATCAAGAATCTTGCGAATATCTACGACAAATCCCATATCGAGCATCCGGTCAGCTTCATCGAGGACCAACGTCTCTACCTGCCCAAACTTCACTGCATTCTTGCCAAAGAGATCCAGTAATCGTCCCGGGGTTGCAACCAATATATCAACACCACTGCGCAGTTTCATCATCTGCGGATTGATCTTCACCCCACCATAAACAACTCCAGACGTAAGACTCAGGTGTTTGCCGTAGGTTTCTATGCTGTCTGCAACCTGAGCCGCCAGTTCGCGCGTGGGTGCAAGCACAAGGGCACGAATATGGTTGGACTTCACTCGTGGACCGTGTGCAAGTCTCTGCAGCATCGGCAGCGTAAACCCGGCGGTTTTTCCTGTGCCAGTTTGGGCCGCAGCCATCACATCCTTTCCGGAAAGAATAGCCGGGATCGCCTTGATCTGCACCGGGAAGGGGGTGATATACCCCTTTTCACTGAGAGCGCGAAGGATGGGCGCGGAAAGTCCGAGGGATGGAAATGACATAAAATGATTAACCGGTAAAAGGTTGATGGTTGCCGCACCAGCCCAGGGCTGAAAGGCGTTTCTCAACAATGCTTCTCTTCATCTAAGGTGAGTAAGGGTTCGACATCGGTTTTTTGTGTGAAGCATAGTTTATCATTTTGATCGACCTTAATGCCATGGTTCAGCCCCCACCTTTGCTTGTCAGGAATGGGCTGAACATAATCAATTTTCTTTCCCCCCTCGGTCGGTTTTAAATACGTAATGTGGAACTGGATAGATTTAGGTGGTGAAGATCATAAAAGAAGACAGATATCTTTTTAGCACTCTGTTTATACATTTGAAAGGTTTGCGGCACTCTCACGCAAAGCTTTAATTCTTGCGTCAAGTGGTGGATGTGTCATTGTCAGCTTTTTCAATCCGATTGCACCAAGAATACCACCGTTGATGCCAAACGCCTGCATTTGTGCTGGTAATTGAGCTGGTTGTTGTAATGCTTTTAGGCGCTCTAATGCCTGAATCATTTTCTCGTGTCCAGCCAGCATAGCGCCCCCTGCATCTGCACGATATTCCCTCCAACGACTAAACCAGCGAACAATCAGTGTGGCGAGAAAACCAAGCACGAGTTGAGATATCATATAAGTCGATCTATACCCAAATCCTCTTCCAAATCCGTATCCTCGTGAGCTATAGCCACCACCCTGCCGGCGATCAACCACTACTGAGATAACCTGTGAGAGTACGATAACAAAGGTATTAACAACGCCCTGGATCAGTGACAATGTCACCATGAAACCGTTATTGACATGGCTCATTTCATGCGCTAAGACAGCCTCAATCTCATCTTTACTCATATTGCTCACGAGTCCTTTACTTACTGCAATGAGTGAATTGTTTTTGTTAGCCCCAGTAGCAAAGGCATTCGGAGCAGATGAACTAAAAATCGCGACCTCTGGCATATCAATCCCTGTCTTCTCAGCTAGTGTAGCAACGGTACTAACCAGCCATCTTTCCTGGTCATTTGATGGTGCGTTGATGACTTTTGCACCGGATGAACGTTTGGCTAGTGTTTTTGACATTAACAGCGAAATAAATGAGCCTGCAAAGCCAATTATGCCAGCCATAAAAAGAAGTGGCATCCAATCCATACCCGGTTGATTTAGCCCAAGGATATTGAGTAGCAGACTCAAAACGAGGATAACTGCCAGGTTAGTAGCTAAAAATAGTGCTGTTCTCATTATCATAATCAGCGTCGTCTTAGTGACAAACCATGTACTAAATCTTTATGCTGCAGCAGGAAAAACTGATTCTAAATCATACCAAGAAAACCCTCTATATTCCGGGTAACCTGTGAATTTAATCCCAAACCGCTTGCCAACTGCTGCATATATTGCTTCTCACCCGGTGTGTCCACTTCTATAGCAAGAAGTGAGGCGGTGTATATCTGGGCAGCCATTTCAGGCTGACCTGCCGCAGATCGGACAACTGCATCAAGGTCCATGGACTTTTTGGCCTCCTGCATGAAAAGGTTCTTTTCTTCCTCTGTCAAACCATCCTCTTGCAGTTTTCCGACGATTTTCTTGATTTCAGTTTCATCAATACGTCCATCTGCCTTGGCCGCGTTTATCATGGCTTTGACGATAATCTCTGCGTCCTGCTCAAGAGCCTGTTTTTCCACAGATGTTTCCGTTTCAAGGAGGGCCCTGGGTGGCTGCTGTGGAGTTTGTCCTGCTTTCTTCAGTGCGGAATAAGCCAAAGAGGCCAGCATCGCAAGTCCTCCGCCTCCGACCGCACCCCTGGCTGAATTTTTTCCACCACCCAGCAAGGCTCCAGCAAGGGCACCTAGCCCTCCTATAGCGGCTTTGTTGCTGCCGAGGCTGCCTAGGACCTCACCAAGAACCCCTCCAAGGCCACCCACTCCAGTTTGTGCTGGCTGGGCGCCTGTTGTCCCACCACCAAGCATATTGCTGAGACCACCCAGTAAATCGTTGAGAGAGCCGCCGGATTTTCCGGCCCCAAGGGCGTTTGACATACGTGCACCACCTGATTGTGACATACCCTGTTGTACTATTGTTCCGAGAATATCCATAAAACCAGCCATATCTTCCTCCATCCTATTTTTTATTATTCAATGTGTCCTTTTGCCATTTTGATAGCAACATCTCTATCCTTTGTAAAAAACCACCACTTCATTTCTGATGAATGAATGCCTGCTTTCTTGTCTTGACCTCTAGAGTAAAACCAGTGCCCAAAGCGTTCGACCGTTGCAAAGGGATGGTTCTCTGTACAAAACAGGCCACAAGGTCTAATCTCCTTGTAAAAAACAGTTTCCTCTGGATCTTCAGCGTAAGCCATGTTCTTAGGCAATACGATTTGAGATACATCAACGTT
>RCNC010003285.1_pt1 | contig 10589 bp, 11 predicted proteins | sample 2041301 | NCBI WGS metagenome assembly RCNC01 (sample SAMN09708231, study PRJNA481090) | Marine sediment metagenome, whole genome shotgun sequencing project. | biome: marine sediment; feature: ocean; material: sediment; isolation source: Sewage treatment plant 13A marine sediment (STP13A) ... | reverse complement strand
CGCGCATCGGTTTGGCTCTGCGCGGAATGGCTCAAGACGAGCGGGCCGCTATGATGCTGGGGATCGATTCCGACTTGATGGCCTTAGCGGCCATGGGATTCGGCTCCATGCTGGCTGCTCTGGCAGCCATTTTATTGCTTCCGCTGGGCAATATCGTCGTGGAAGCCGGATATAACGTCCTGATTCTGGCTATTGCCGTTTGTATCGTGGGTGGTTTGGGGAGCTGGGTGGGTGCTGTTATCGCTGCTTTTCTAATCGGTTTCGCTCAGATTCTGACGGTCGTCTACCTCGGTGCTCATTTTCAGATGGTGGTGGCTTTGCTCGCTATCATCCTCACACTGATTTTAAGACCCTCAGGACTGTTTGGACGCCAGAAAGAGTTGGAAGAAAGAGTATGAGAGAAAATCTTGAGAAAGGCCGCAAGGAAAGATTGGATCGGGGTATCAAAGTTCGGTCTGACGGGCTTTATGCGCTGATGTCCTGGCGCGAACTATGTTACCTGGTTTTGCCCCGGCTTGTGTTGATCGTCGGGATGCTGATTTTACCCCTGGTAATGCCGAGCATGTACTGGCAGCGAGTGATCTCAAATGTTTGTATCTATGCGCTGCTGGCCCTGAGCTTTGATTTCCTAGCTCATTTTGTGGGATTGGTTTCCTTGGGTGGTGCTTTTTTTATCGGGACCGGCGGCTATATTGCAGCGATCCTGAATACCTCCTTTGGACTGCCGCCGCTATTGACGATTCCCCTTGCCACAATCAGCGGGGCATTTTTCTGCACCCTGCTTTTACTTCCTTGTCTTCCGCTGCGGGGGGTCTATTTTGCTATTGTAACGCTGATGTACCCGCTGCTTCTGGCTCGGGTCATCGAAGCGCTGGACATACTGGGTGGGACCGACGGGGTTTTAGGGGTGGAAAGCTTTTTGAATCGCTGGATGGAACAGTATGTCATCATAATGATGGTTCTTTTATTTCTTTTTGGCGTGCGAAGACTGGTCATCAAAGATATTGGTTTGGTTTTCAGAGCGGTGAAGGACAATGATCAGGCGGTGAGAGCTTCCGGAATCAGCATTACGTATTACAAAACCATCGCTGTATTTATTGCTTCGGCAATGGGCTGTTTCGGGGGTGCCTATCTGGTGCACTTATACATGTGGGCCGGACTCTCGATGTTCGCTCTGGATTTTTCAATTCTACCCATTGCCGCAACGGTCATCGGTGGAAGTGGGACGCTGGTCGGGCCGGTCTTGGGGGCCTTTATTCTGGTACCCATTTCAGAGTTGCTGAGGGCTTTTGGGACGCTGCGCATTGTTTTCTATTCCTTGATTCTGCTTGCCTTTATCATTTTTCGCAGCGAGGGAATTCTGGTTTACAGTCAACGCAAATATCAACAGTTTGAAAAATGGGTCAAGGTATGAGTACGCCGATTCTTCAAGTTAACCAGGTTACCAAAACCTTCGGGGGTATTTTCGCTTTAAACGAGGTTAGCTTCGATCTGCACGAAGGGGATATTTTGGGTATCATCGGCCCGAACGGATCCGGCAAAACGACATTGGTAAACTGCATCACCGGATTCGTCGGCCTTACTTCCGGTGAAGTGCTGTTCAGGGGTAAAATCATCAGCGGTAAACCGGCGCATAAGATCGCAGATATGGGCATTACTCGAACCTTCCAGGTCATGCGCCCTTATTATAGCCTTGCGGCTTATAAAAATCTTGTGATTCCACTGTTCTCACCCCGCGCGAAACGAACCGGAGGCTGGCGAGGGGGGGGTAAACTCGGTGACCGCAATACCGTCAGCATTGACATTCTCGAAGAGTTAGGCTTTGAAAGGGAATCCTTTGTACCTTATAAAATGGCCTCCAGCCTCCCGACGGGATACCTTAAACGCCTGGAGCTTGCCCGCTGCCTGGCCTTAAAACCCGAAATTATTATCTGCGATGAGGTTTTCTCAGGACTGAGCGCTAGTGAAAGTGCCAGTATGGTTCCGCTGATCGAACGTTTGCAGATGGAAGGCATCACTTTAATCATGATCGAGCATCGTTTACGGGAACTATTCCGGGTATCAAACCGGGTGCTCGTATTAAACTTCGGAGAGAAGCTTAAAGAGGGTTTGCCGGATGAGGTCATGGCTGACGAAAAAGTCAAGGAAGCCTATTTCGGATCAGAGGAGGTGGTAGACTATGATTGAAGCTACCGGTCTAATGGTCTTTTACGAAAACATGCTGGCCCTTAATAATGTCAGTATAAAATGCAATGAGAATCAAATTGTTGGGATATTTGGGGCCAACAGCGCCGGAAAATCCACCCTGATGTATATGCTTTCCGGCATCATCGAGGATATCAGAAAAAAAGAGGACATGGCTGGTGGAGAGCGGGTCAGCGTCATGGGAAAAATTAAGTATCTGGGAGAAGAAATCATGGGGCTCAAACCCAGCCAGCGGGCTAAGAAAGGACTTGTCCTTTGCCCGGAACGACGCAGAATTTTTAAAGAGTGCACGGTTATGGAAAATCTGCGTATTGGTGGCTATCTGGCTACCTCCTCCCAGGCTAAGGAGACCCTGAGTTATGTGTTCAAGATTTTTCCGGCCCTGGAAAAGCTTCAAAAAAGAGTCGGTGGGTTTTTAAGTGGTGGCGAACAGCAGATGCTGGCCATTGGGCGCGCTCTTATGGCACAGCCCAAATTGTTGCTGCTGGACGAACCTTTACTGGGTTTGAGTCCCCTGATGCAGGCCGTTTTGGTGCGGGCGACCAAAGAGATTCGTGATGAACAGGGAATCACCATCATTGTCACTGAACAATATGCAAGGCCGGTCCTGCCGATTGTGGATTATGCATTTATTCTCGAAAACGGATCTGCGGTGCTGGAAGGTTCTCGCCAGGACCTGATGGACAACCCGGATATTCGTTCTGCTTATTTTGGTATCTAAATAATGGAAGATAACGCGAAAGCTTTGGAAAATGAATTAACGTTCACGCGATTCGATAAGATGAGTGAGCGCTATCCGGATAAAACCGCGGTAGTGTATTTGGGAGAGCGGCTCTCCTTTTCACGATTGCAGGATTTGAGCGAACGCTTTGGCGGTGCTTTGACCGATCTGGGGGTTAAAAAAGGCGATAAGGTCATGATATATATCTCCAACTGTATCCAATGGATCATTGCCTTTTTGGGTATTCAGAAAATAGGCGCCGTGATAGTGCCGGTCTCACCCATTTACACCTCCCATGAGCTTGATTACATGATCAGGGATTCGGGCGCAGAGACGATCATTTGCCTGGATACAAATTTTTGTTACGCCAAAGAAGTATTTTCCGATACTGGCCTCAAAAGAATTATTATCACCAATCTGGCGGATCCATTGCCATTTTGGAAACGCTATTTAGGCATACTTTTTGATAAAATTCCCCATGGTAAAGTGATTGGGGGCGAGGGTATCTATTCGTTCAACGCGCTCTTGAAACATCCGCCCTTAAAAACCCGAGTTGATCTAGACCCCTGGAAAGACCTGGCCTATATACTTTATACCGGAGGGACAACCGGTTTCCCCAAGGGTGTTCCAGGCAATCACATTGGAATGGTTTCATATGTGAATGACGTCACCGACGACGTTGCCGGTGATCATCTCAAAGAAGGCGAAGATGTTTATATTGCGGTGAACCCGCTTTTTCATATTATGGCATTGGGCCTGTTTATGGCTCTGGGGTTGAACAAAGGCAACACGACTGCTCTTATGCCGGTGCCCCAGGTTGATGCCATTCTTGAAACTGTTCAGCGTCATCATGTACGCTGGTTTCTTGGGGTTCCGGCCTTATACCGTATGATTTTGGAGAATGACCGCCTAGATCAATACGATTTAGGGTCTCTGCGCTATTGCTACTGTGGCGGCGATGTCTTACCCCTAGAGGTGTTCAATCGCTGGAAGGAGCGATTCGGCATTCCAATCTATCAGGTCTATGGCTCCACTGAGGCCGGCCATGTAACGTACAGCCGAATCGATGAAAATCTTAAGTCGCGGACATTGGGGCTGCCGTTAAAAAGCAGAGAATGTATTGTGGTGGATCCGGAAACGCTTAAACCTGTACCTGTCGGCGAAATTGGAGAACTCCTGGTCACCTCACCCTACACAGTTAAAGAATACTGGAATAAGCTCGAAGAAACCAAGCGTTCCTATGTGGATATCGATGGCAAGACCTTCTATCGGATGAGTGATTATGTCAAGCAGGATTCTAACGGAGAACTTATATATGTGGAGCGATCGGCTGATATCATTAAACATAAAGCATACCGAATCTCCGCTTCGGAGATCGAGGCCGTGCTGCAAGACCATCCTACGGTGATCGGAGCCTGTGCGGTGGGTGTTCCCGATGAAAAGGTCGGTGAACGGGTTAAGGCCATTGTTGTATTAAAGGCGGATGCCAGAGGGGTGGGGGGGGCAGAGCTTCTTCAGTGGTGCCGGGATAAACTGGCACCTTATAAGGTTCCAGGTTACATTGAGTTCCGGGATATGTTACCCAAATCCAAAGTCGGAAAACTACTCCGCAGAGAAATCCGGGACGAGGAGCGCCGACGGATTACGAAAGAAAAAACAAATTAGCAAACTGGATGCCCGCTCACCCGTCGGTTACGATTGGATTCTCAATCTGCTCAGGTACTTTATTTGAAACTCTGGTCCTCTAATCCTCCGGCTCCGCTTCCAGCCCGTAGGACAGGGCTTACAGGCCGGAGGGTAGACCCTCCGGCTCGGAAAGCCAGGTCAGAGATAATCGGCTCTACCTGTAACAGTTTCAAGGAGTGATGGAGTACTCCATAGATATGTTGAACAGAGCAGAGTCATGGAGAGCCTCCTTCCAGAGGGAAAACCAAAGCCTGGTCCTCCCCCGCAAACTAACGCGGGATCTACGATGGGCCCGGATCCTTTACTCCCCTGCAATTTTGCTATATTTCTGATAGTCGTAAGAAATCTTTCAATTTTGTACTATCCCGCTTTCGAATAGCGTTCCCGGTGAATCTTTGGCTCTTTGTGGGGAGGTACTTTCATTGGGCCTTTTGGTTTTCCTATTGGAAGGACGCCGGCGACCTCAAGATCAGCCGGAACATCTAAGGCGGATTGAACCTTTTGCGGATTAAAAAAAGTAAACCACAAAGAGCCTAACCCCATATCCGCGGCAGCTAACATCATATTCTGAATGCAGGCGGAAGCAGCTTGCATTGCACCGTAACTTTGGCCGAAAAAATTACCTAAGCCCCCCTTGGCAGGGTCGACCACGACGACTATATAGACCGGGGCTTCTTCTAAAAATTCAATGTCGTACTTGCTCGCCCAACCGGGGCCTCCGTTATCGACAACTTGCTGTTTGGCTTCTGCGGCAGCATTTTTAATCAGGGTCTTAATTTCGCTGTCCGTAATAATAATAAACTCCCATGGTTGGAGATTGAGTGGGCTTGGTGCCCATTGACCAGCATCTAATATAGCCGCGACCTGATCGTCTGATACCGCGGAAGTATCAAATGCCCGACAGCTTCTTCTTGCTTTTACTAAAGTTTTGAATTCCAAAATAGATACCTCCTATTGCAGTGTCTGAGGGTTCAATTTCCATCGGCTCGTTTCGATACAATTAAAATTCCGGTTTCAGCATCTTATTAATTTCTTCCGGAAATGACATACAGACGCTTTCACCGAACAGGCGGCCCAGAGCGGCAACGTCCGGGGTGCCGATGGCCGGGTTAAAATAAATGCGCGGTGAGAAGAGCAGGTGAAAACGGGCGTGATCATCTTTTTGTGAACCCGCAAAAAAGCTCATGTTAAAGTTGTAAATTCCCATTCTGTCATAGGCCGCCATTAATTTAGTAAGGCCCGTTGCGAGATCGTATAAATCATCATCGCTTAGCTCGAGGGTGGCGCGAACACCATCCACCACGGCAGTCACATCGCCGACGGCCCCTATGGGTGCAAAAACACTGAGCCATGCCGTGCGGCCGATTTCTCCGAGAAAACGATCGCGATTCTCTTTTTCAACCTGGACCAGATCATCCCAGTAGTTTGTTCCATTAGCTTCCTTATAAATTTTAGCGGCCTGAAGTTCTTCCCGCAACCGATTCGGCGCAAAGGAACTTGCGAATACCTGCAGGTGAGGGTGGATGATGGAACTGCCCGAAGCCGGCATGTAATTCCAGCTGACCAGGTGATAAACCGACTCGGCATGTTTCATTGCGTGCAGGTGACGGAAGTATTTCAGTGCCAGGCGAAACCCGTCGGCAATCTGCCGTGGTTCAATCTCAACCATGGGAATATAGTGACGACTGCCCAGAGTGGCCACGGCACTCAGCCTGTCATAAGGGGCGATGTTGGGAAACAATATTTTGTCATCCAGCGTCATGCGGCCTGCGGGCACAATTTCGGGTGGAAAGCGGGGGGTGACTTTCAGCACTTTGTCCGGACAAAAAGGGCACCAATTCTCGGTGCCGGCAATCAGCTTGTCAATATCAGGTTTTTCCCACTTGAGTTCTCTGAAATGGCAGATGCGTGATGTTTTACCGGTGAGGGGATCTTTGCGGATTTCATTCGGGATATGCTTACGGGCCATGTCGTTGTTAGGATCGAGCAGGACCGTCTCTCTCGCAATCGCTTCAAATTTCATATGTTCTCTCCTATCCCGGACGAAACGAAATTAAAAAAAGAAATTAAGCACGAAAACACGAAAAAGAGAGAAGACAATTTTCGTGTTTTCTAAATTTCGTGGTTTCGTGGTGAAAAAGTATTTCATAAAATACAAAGAATTCACTATTATGTTTCTAATAAAAAGTTTCCGTAAATAGAAAAGAGCCCGGAAATTTCTCATCCACTAATAATGTTACGTCCCGGATCATCTCCCGGCGACCGCACAGGTAGAAATCGTAAAGGCCCGCTGCTAAATTTTTTCGCAAATAATCGGTGACGCGACCCCGAAAATACTCACCGGATAGGCTATCCGTTTCTGAAATACAGGGAAGATATTGCTTTGCAGCAGATTGAAATATGGTGGCGTAATACAGATCTTCTGCTGAATCGACGCCGTGAAGTAGAATAAACCCGGCCACACCGGAGCGTGCCATCGATACAAAGGGCGCTAATCCGGTGCCGGTGGCTACGAAGACCGCCGGCCGGCTAGATGGCCGGTAGGTAAAGTAACCATGGGGTCCGTTGAAGTTAAAGCGGGAGCCGACAGGGGCGTTGCTCAACCCGGCGGACAGGATTCCGCGTTCTATATTTCGAATACAGAGTGCAAGGTTCGGGTCGGTCGGTGAGGACACCAGAGAATAATCCCTTTCAACCGCGCTCTGGCTGAGACGAATCCATTGACCGGGTAGGTATCCAAAACATTTCGGTTTTGTCAGTGTTATCTCAAAGGATTTATTTGACAGCCAGCGGCGCTCTATCAGTTCAGATGTGTAATTTTCGGCCTTGGTTTCCACGGATGACCGTTTCCTCATTTTTTCCAAAGTTTTTCAGGGACATCGAGTAAATGATTGTAATAGCGGGCTGCAACGAAAAGATAGTCTGATAGTCGATTGATGTAAATCAGCGATTGTTGATATGAATCGGGATTCAGCGTATTAAGCGATGCGTCCAGAAAACGGACGATTCGCCGTTCCGTTCGCCGGCAAACCGTTCGGGCCACATGGGCCCATGCGGCCGTCGCGTGACCACCGGGAAGAATAAACCCTTTAAGCTCGGGCAACGCGTCTACCATTCGATCGATGGATTTTTCCAGAAATTCGATGTGTTCCTGACCAATGCCGGCAATCGTATCCATGGAAGGCGAGTCCGGCGTTGTGGCCAAAAGCGCACTGATGGTAAAAAGATCAGTCTGAATTTGCTGCAATTCCTCGAACGGATCTGAGTACTCCGGGCCGAGGCTTGCAACCAGCGCGCCGATGATCGAGTTTAATTCATCCATATCACCATAGGCTTCAATACGTTTGTCTGTCTTGGATCGCCTTTGACCACTGAAAAGACTGGTTTTACCCCGATCCCCGGTGCCCGTGTATATTTTCATCGTTTCTTCCGTTTTTTACGATTCCAGTTCTCTTAGGGCAGCGATGGTATGTTCAGGTTCAGGCCTTACCGTATAGTCCACATTGACTTCTGCGTACCGGACGATCCCCTTGCGGTCAATAATATATCTGGCCGGCAAGGGTAATGTCCAGGAATCATCACCATTATGTTTAGGGACATCGATGCCGAACTGCAGATAAATTTTACGTAAATCTTCCGGCAGCGAATAGACAAGGCCGTATGCGCCGGCAGTTTGATTTCCCGGGTCGCTCAACAGGTCAAAGGTAAACTTTTTTTGTTCGATAAATTCACGGTTAAATTCGGATTTCTGGGGTGAAATTGCCACAAAGGCGGCTCCGGCGGATTTTATAGCAGGCAAAGCTTCTTGTAGAGCTTCCAGCTCCAAGTTGCAATAGGGTCACCACTTGCCACGGTAAAAGCTCAGAACCAAAGGACCCGCAGAAAGAAGATCCCTAAGCCGAGTGAGCTCCCCGGCGACATTTTGCAGTTCGAATTCCGGTGCCGGGTCTCCGACTTTTACTACCCCTTCCATTACAGCTGAATTGCGTAAATCTTCTGTGGCCCGGTGCATAATCTCCAGTGCTTTTTTGGGAGCCATTTTTACCATACCCGCCTTATAGGCATCGAGTTTTTCCTGCAAGCTCATGATTTTCTCCTTTCAGTGGATTTTGTTATTGTTTAAATATCTCTTCGAAAAAAAGTTGCATATATTTCCAGGAGCGCTCATCCGCATTTTTATCATATGCGAGCCCCTTGATACCTCTTTTGTCGGCGTCCGGATTGGTGAAGGAATGCACCGCGCCGCCGAAGAAAACCATTTGCCAGTCCGCGCCGGATTTTCGCATGCCATCCTGAAAGGCCTGAATCGCTGCAGGCGGAATGAATCCGTCATCAGCCCCGTGGCATATAAGAAACTTAGCTTTGATCCGCTTCAAATCTTCGGATTTTGGAGCTGTCAATCCGCCGTGAAAGCTTACAACGCCGGTCACATCAGCACCGCCATAAGCCAATTCTAAAACAGTGGTGCCGCCGAAGCAGTATCCGATGGCAGCAATTCTTGTGGGATCGACCTGACTATTGTTTTTCAATATGTCCAGTCCTGCACGGGCACGCTGCCGCATAATCGGCTGGCCACTGAGGTGACCGGACAATTTTTTGGCCTCTTGTGGATCTTCGGTCAAGATACCTTTACCATACATGTCCAGGGCAAAGGCCACATAACCAAGTTCGGCCAGCTTACTTACCCTCGTTCTGACATAATCGTTGAGTCCCCACCACTCGTGAACCACCAGCACGCCGGGTCGTTTGCCCTTGACGGCGTCATCATAAGCCAAATAACCTTCAAGAACGGTACCATTGTGATTGTATTCCACCGGTTGTGCCGTCACTTTGGCATTTGCCGAAACCGTTATGGATAATATGAATAAAATTGCAAGGCATTGTTTCATGACCTCCTCCTTTGTGTTGGTTGAGTTGTTGATTGGTAATTCAAAATATGTACTGCAACATTTAAGTCAATAGCATGGAATAAATAGAAGGATTGATTAAGATTTTCGTTCCGAGTATCAAAACGGCCGAAAAAAATGGCTATGAATCCAATATCATTTTCATGGTCGTGCCGTCGATGTTGCCGCCGCTGAGAATGATGCCGATACGGCCGCGGGCTTGGACTTCTGTACTCAAAAGGGCGGCCACTCCGAGAGCCCCTGATGGCTCCACCACCAGTTTCATGCGGTAAAATAAAAATTTGACGGCCTCCATAATGGCGTTTTCCGAAACAGTTTGCATATCATCGACGTATTTCAGCACCAGGGGAAATGTGACCTTTCCCAGGGACGGTGTTCGGGTCCCGTCGGCGATGGTCGGCGGATTTGTCACCGTGTGCAGTTTGCCGCTGTGAAACGATTTGGCGGCGTCGTCGGCGGATTTGGGCTCGATGCCGATGACCCGGCAGTTCGGGGACATTGCCCGGGCCGCAACGGCAGAGCCACTCAACAGTCCGCCGCCACCGCAGGGTACCAGCAGCATATCCAGGGAATTAAGCTCGTCCAACAACTCCATGGCGGCAGTCCCCTGACCGGCCACGATGTCAATATGATCATAGGGTGGGACCAATGTATAGCCATGCCGGCTTGAAAGATCCTGTGAGATCTTTTCGCGGGAGGCCTCAGCGGGGTCATATCCGATCACCGAGGCACCGTAGGCCTCGGTAGCGGCGCGCTTGATCAGCGGCGCATCATCCGGCATGACTACCACTGTTTTAATTCCCAACAATCGGCCTACGAGGGCGACCGCCTGGGCATGATTGCCGGATGAATGGGTGATAACACCTTGCTTTTTTTGGTCAGCGGTCAGCCGGGACATGGCATTGTATGCCCCTCGAAACTTGAAAGCGCCCATTCGCTGAAAATTTTCACATTTCAAATAGATTTCCGCTCCGGTGAGTTGATTCAATGTCTGCGAGGTCATGACGGGGGTGACATGGGCGTGTCCCTCGATCCTCTTTTGGGCTGCTTTTATTATCTTATATAAATCC
>RCNC010003284.1_pt1 | contig 10590 bp, 9 predicted proteins | sample 2041301 | NCBI WGS metagenome assembly RCNC01 (sample SAMN09708231, study PRJNA481090) | Marine sediment metagenome, whole genome shotgun sequencing project. | biome: marine sediment; feature: ocean; material: sediment; isolation source: Sewage treatment plant 13A marine sediment (STP13A) ... | reverse complement strand
CGTTCCCACGTTTACATGGGGCTTTGTTCTTTCAAATTTTTCCTTGGACATGCCAGTCTCCAAAAACAACCGCTGTTAAATTGTAAAAAAACCTTCTTAGTGACCAATAAAAATGGTGCCCACAACTGGACTCGAACCAGTGACCTCTCCCTTACCAAGGGAGTGCTCTACCACCTGAGCTATGTGGGCCAAATCATATAAACCAATCTGACTTCACTGCGTCACGCTCTTTACCCAATGCTCCAAGCCGAAAAATTGGAGCGGGTGATGGGGATCGAACCCACATAATCAGCTTGGAAGGCTGATGTTCTACCATTGAACTACACCCGCCTAACCTTCCAAAACCTGAATAAAAACCCAGGGTTTCTTCACCATCAATAATGGTGGAGGGGGGAGGATTCGAACCTCCGAAGGCATAGCCAGCAGATTTACAGTCTGCCCTCGTTGACCGCTTGAGTACCCCTCCGTCAAGCAAGCCGCCTATTTTCTCTTAGCAAACGTGCGACTGTCAATACATGACTGGCAATTTACTTAAATTAACGTGAACCCCGGGATAGCGATCTACACGTTAAACCGAAAATGCATGACGTCGCCCTCCTGGGTGATGTACTCCTTGCCTTCAAGTCGCAGCTTTCCGGCTTCTTTTGCACCATTTTCACCACCAAATTTGACGAAATCGTCATATGCGGTAACCTCGGCACGAATGAATCCCCGCTCAAAATCTGTATGAATCTTTCCCGCTGCGTTGGGCGCTGTGGCACCCTTGGTTATCGTCCATGCCCGGACTTCTTTTTCGCCTGCGGTGAAAAACGTCAATAAATCCAACAACGCATAGCCTGCACGGATAACACCTGCCAGACCCGACTCCTTCAAACCGAGTGCGGCCAAAAACTCCTGCCGGTCCTCACGATCCAACTCCGCCACTTCGGCTTCAATTGACGCACAGACAGGAACCACCCTGGCATTTTCATCACTTGCAAGCTCCCTCACCTGGTCAAGCAAGGGGTTATTCTCAAAGCCGTCTTCAGCAACATTGGCGATATACTCAACCGGTTTCATGGTCAGCAGGTTAAGGTCTTTTAACTGTTTTTTCTGTTCTTTATCCAGATCAAGGTTGCGAACGTTTCCGGCTTCCCCGAGGCTGGTCATAACTTTTGTCAACAACGCCACCCGGGTCAATGCATCCTTGTCACCGCTACGCGTCTGTTTTTCAGTTTTTTGCAAGGCACGTTCAACCGTATCCAAGTCGGCAAGCGCAAGCTCGGTGTTAATGATTTCAATATCTGAAATCGGATTGACCTTCCCCGAAACGTGAATCACATCATCATTTTCAAAACAGCGCACCACATGCGCAATCGCATCCGTTTCCCTGACGTGTGACAAAAACTTATTACCCAAGCCCTCGCCTTTTGAAGCACCGGCAACCAGACCGGCAATATCCACGAACTCCATGGTCGTTGGCAGCACCCTTTCAGGTTTTACTATTGCGGCCAGTTGGTCGAGGCGCGGATCAGGTACCGGCACAATGCCGATATTCGGGTCTATGGTACAAAACGGATAATTTTCCGCAGCGATACCGGATTCCGTAAGCGCATTGAACAACGTAGACTTGCCAACATTCGGCAGTCCGACTATTCCACATTTAAAACCCATGATCTATTTCCAGTTCAATTAACCGCTGACTCATCACCGGTATGTAAGTCTTTGGTTGCTTTTGAGACATTGCCCGTTAACAGATCGGGCATAACAGCAATGGCATCACCAATAGAGTGCATGATCTGCTGCTCCTGGTCGGCCGAAGGCCGGCTTAACACATAAGCGGTAACAGCATCCTTGAAGCCCGGGTGACCAATACCTACACGCAATCGCAAAAAATCAGTGTTGTCGAGGTGACGGAAAATGTCCCGCATGCCGTTATGTCCACCATGACCACCGCCTTTTTTCAAACGGACAGTTCCCGGTGGAAGATCCAGATCATCATAGGCAACCAACAAACTGCCGGCACTAACCTTGTAATAATCTACCAGTGCCCTGAGCGCCTGACCGCTGTGATTCATAAACACAACCGGCTTGGCAAGTATGCAATCTGTGCCGTAGATGCGAACCCGGTAAATATCTGCAGACACTTTTGCCTGCTGGCGGAACCGGGTGTCACCTGCCCCTGCAGAAATGGTTTTATGTAAGCTGTCCAAAAACCAAAACCCGGCATTGTGCCGGGTTTGGCTATATTTGGAGCCGGGGTTACCGAGGCCAACAATCAGGAATGTTTCGGACAATATCTTCTCCGGTGACTATTCCTTAACCAATCAGGTTCTGTCGACAGCAGAATCACCCGCCCTCACCTAGGACTGATCTTCCTCAGCGTCTCCCGGCTCAGCATCTGCATCGACGTCAACATCGACATCTGCATCTGCATCAACATCAACACCTTCAACTTCACCTTCGGCTGCAAGTGCAGCTTCAGCTTCAGCTTCTGCGGCGGCACCTGTACCCTGAGATTCCTTGATATGAGACGTATTGGCAATCATGATGTCACCGCTGCCATCCTCGCTCAACGCGGGAATCTCGACCCCTTCAGGTAGTTGGACTTCGGACAACATTACAATTTCACCCAATTCCAACTCGGATAGATCTACATTCAGGAAGCTTGGCAGATCAGCCGGCAGCGCCTCGATCTCAACCTCTGTTACCAGATGCTGAATAACCACACCGGAAGTTTTGCCTGCCTCAGAATCATCTTCACCTGTAAAATGGATCGGCACAGACATGCGTAGAATTTCCTGATCAGAAACACGCAAGAAATCAAGATGCATAATCAGTGGTTTGAATGGGTGATGCTGCACATCACGAATAACAACTTTCTGGCTACGTCCGTCCTCGACCTTGATTTCCAGAATACTGGAGAAAAAAGATTCCGTTTCGGCAGCATGCCGCAAAGGGTCGTGCTCAATCGCCAAAGTGGCTGGTTCTTTATCGCCACCATAAATTACGGCGGGAATTTTTCCCTGAAGACGCAGGCGGCGGCTCGCACCTTTCCCTACATCCTCACGGAGTTCCGCGTTGATAATGTTTAAATCAGTCATGGTATTCCTCAAAATATTAAGTATATCTGCCACGAATCAGAAGCATCCGAATCGAAGCAAAAAACCGTTTACACGGCGGTTCATCCACCCTCGCGACCAGGGGCAGCGCAAAAATATAGCCGGGCATTATAACTTATACGATGTAGGTTTGCGCAATAAATATTGAAACAAAACCCAGGGACCCAGGCTGCGCGTGACAACACTGTCCTGGCGGTTATGTAAAAACGGGCGAAGGTTCGATCAGGAAGCGAAAAACCTTCAATCTACATAAAGGGAGCTCACTGATTCCCCTTCAGCCATACGACGAATGGTCTCCGCCAACATCTGCGCAACGCTCAATTGACGTATTTTGCCACATTGCTGTGCTGCAACACTTAGAGGGATGGTATCTGTAACGACCAGTTCATCCAGCTCGGAATTGACAATATTATCTATCGCCGGCCCGGACAGTACCGGATGCACACAGTAGGCCACTACACGCTTGGCACCGTGATCTTTCAGCGCACCTGCGGCAGTGCATAGTGTGCCCGCAGTATCGACCATGTCATCAACCATGACACAGTTTTTACCCTCGATATCTCCAATGATATTCATCACTTTCGCAACATTGGCGCGTGGCCGGCGTTTATCGATGATGGCCAATTCGGAATCGAGACGCTTGGCAATAGCCCTGGCCCGCACAACGCCACCCACATCCGGTGACACAACAACAAGGTCTTCACCACCCTGATGCTGCCATATATCTGCCAGCGTTAAGGGTGAGGCGTAGACATTATCAACCGGAATATCGAAAAAACCCTGGATTTGGTCAGCATGCAGATCAATCGTTATCACACGATCTGTACCCACCGTGCTGATCATTTTGGCCGCAACTTTGGCAGTTATCGGAACACGCGCAGACCGGGGTCGACGGTCCTGACGTGCATATCCAAAATAGGGAATGACGGCAGTAACCCGGGCCACCGAGGCGCGCTTCAGGGCATCCACCATAACCAGTAATTCTATGAAATTATCAGCCGCAGGCGCACAAGTTGGTTGGATAAGGTAAATATCCCGACCACGAACGTTTTCCATGATCTCGACCAAAACCTCACCATCGCTGAAACGATCAACAACCGCCTTGCCCATGGGAACATCGAGTTCACGGGCAATGTCATTTGCCAACTTGAGGTTAGCATTGCCTGCAAAAACCATCAGGGAAGGATTGGCCACTGTCTCACCGCCTGGGTTGCTTGTCTATCATTTTAAGAAATGGCTGGGTCGGCAGGACTCGAACCTGCGAATGCGGGGATCAAAACCCCGTGCCTTAACCACCTTGGCGACGACCCAATCGTTATCCATCTTTAATGCTCAATACTCTTCGGACACTCTGTCTAACAAATATGATCTGTCGACCCCGCTAACAGGCCGCACATTATATCGGCATTCTAGTTCGCCTGCCGCCCTCATTGCAGTATTTTTATCAGGAAATGATAAAAAAAAAGTACTTCCAGTGCCACTCATCTGCGGTTGGCCCCATGCAGACAAATCCTGCATGACAATTTTGAGCTCAGGGTACATGAGCAATGCAACCGCTTCACAGTCATTGCGACCGCACCGCAGACTGATCGTAGACAAGTCCACCGGACTTGAATCACGCTTCAGTAATGGATGATGAAAAACATCCGCAGTCGAAATATTCAAGCCGGGAAAAACCAGCACGTAATACCTTTTCCCCAATGACACCGCTTGCAATTTCTCGCCCCGGCCTTCCGCCAACGCGCTGTACCCGTTGACAAACACCGGCACATCAGCACCCAACTCCAGACCCAGTTCGGCAAGTTGTTGTCGCGTTAAGCCGCAACTCCATAACTGGTTTAAGGCACACAATACCGTTGCGGCATCTGAGCTGCCACCTCCGAGTCCGGCACCCATCGGAATTCGCTTGAGCATTTCAATTTGTACACCCTTTGTCACACGGGCACGGGTCTTCAAAAGGTGAGCCGCGCGTATGCAGATATCATCCGCTTCCGGAATACCTTCAATATGTGAAATCCGACAGATGTACCCGTTATCATTAACGACGAACTGCAGTTCGTCTCCCCAATCCAAAATTTGAAACAGGGTTTGCAAATCATGATAACCATCCGGGCGGCGGCCTGTAATGTGCAGGAACAGATTCAGTTTCGCCGGAGCGGGCCAAAACCTGGATGCAACTTCAGTTTGTGCCGTCATGACTCACATCCATTCGCCAACGGCTAATGGCCAATTTCACACGGTAATTTTTTCGCGTGGCTTTCAGACGTACGGGTAATTCAATGTCTTCAACTGAATCATAACGATTGAAATCAACGTTCCAGCCAAACTGGCGCAGACTGACTAACAAACCTTCCGGCCCAAACTGTTCGTCTTCGATTATTCCCGGCGCTGCCAGACCGCGCGCCCACCATTGCAGCGCATGCAACGGTACGGGCCAGCCTACGTGCTCCCTGATCAAGTCATTGACATCCGTTGCGGTTTGTACGGTGCCATCCGCCAATTTCAACTGTGCACCTTCCGGTCCCATTTTCAAATGCCAGGCACCACGTCCCATCGCTCCGTGAAAACTCAGCTCACTTTGACCGGGTTCAACATCCCATTTCAGTTTGCCACTACCACCCTGGTCACCATCATCCAGTGATATCTTGCCTGCCATACCCCATGCAGCAATTGCGGTGAGCTTGTCTGTCCGATCCTGGTAAGCCGCTTTATCAACGAGGTTTGGGTCCTTTACCGAAACACCGGTGCAGGCATTTAGTGCGAAAAGTAAAAATAACAGCCAATACCGCTTCTGCCGAGAGGCCTGCTTCAAGGTAACTCACCATAACGCTGCATGGTGTCGAGCAGTACTTCGTTGTCGCTTTCCATTTGGAATCCCAACTGCCAAGTGGAACGTGCCTCGTCTTTTTGCCCGCGGACCCACAGCACTTCCCCAAGGTGGGCTGCAACCTCGGCATTTTGCATAATTTGCCAGGCTTCCCGCAAATAGGACTCAGCTTCGGTTAGTCGCCCGAGCCGATAAGAAATCCAGCCCATACTATCGATAATGGAAGCATCACCCGGTTGAAGTTCGTAGGCCAGTAATATCAACTTCTCGGCTTCATCAAAACGGTCGGTCAGGTCGGCCAGTGTGTAACCTAGCGCATTTATTGCTGCTGCATTGTCCGGTTGAACTGAAATGATCGCGCGCAATTCACTTTCAGCCAACTCCAATTGACCCAGACCGACTGCCATCAATGCCCGTGTATAACGAAGCGAAATATCTTCGGGGAAGGACTCCAATCCATAAGTCAGTAGCTGGAAAGCCTCGTCCTGGCTACCCGCCTCCTGAAGTATCTGTGCTTCGGCCTGAAAGCTTTGAGAACTAACCTCATTGTCGGCACCAACCCGGAGTTGTGCGAGCAGGTTCCGAGCGTCTTCAATATCACCAAGATCAGCCAATAAAAATGCCCGGCGCACAATGGATCGAATCGAATTTTCACCGGTAACCTGTTCATACCAGTCAATCGCTTCGCGCTTATGACCCAGCAACTCGGCACTTTGCGCCGCCTGAAAAGCAACCCCTGACCCGTCTTCGTATTGCACGCTGGAAAAGCCGGCGTACAACGACTCCGCACTTTCCCTATCACCACCATCCAATGCAAAAATGATGCGGGCGAACCTCATATCGGGTGTATCCGGCAACTGGGCCAGTATTTTCTGTGCAGACATCAGGCTGTTATTGCGTTTTAGTAGCTCCGCATAAGCCATGGCAATTTGCACATCGGCAGGATCCGCCTCCCAGGCTTGTTGATAGCGACTCAATGCCAGTGTTTCGTCACCGAGATTGATAGCAAGCCTGCCCGACCAGGCCAATATGTCCGCCCTTTGCGAATCCAGTTTTAGCGCCTGATCGGCAAGTTCAAAAGCCTGTTCCAACTCGCCGAAATTTGCGGCAAGACGGCTACGGGCAAACAATGCACTCGCATTTGACCCGCCGTCAAATTCCTCCAGAAGCCTGTCCAGTACCTTGTTCGCCCTGGCCTGGTCGTTTACCGGTGCCAACAGCGCGATAACAATTCGCCAACCGTGGTCCTGGGCATTTGCAGTCAGTTCGAGTATCCGGGCAAGCTGGTACTCGGCACCTACAAAGTCACCCTCCCTCAACCGGGAACCCGCAGCCAGTTCCCGAGCGTCCAGGCTGGAGGGGTCCAGCATCGCCCAGCGGTCAGAGGCCAGTGCAACCATCTGCCATTCTCCGGCTGAAACAGCGACCCTGGCGGCCCTTTCAGCAATTTCAGGATCTTCAGATTTCAGTGCGGCCTCCAGGTATTCAGACGCGGCACCAGAAAAATCTCCATCAGAACCCAAAACTTCAGCTGCTAAAACGTGGTACACCACATCCGGATCAGTTGGCGGCAAATCGGCTTCAGGAGCCTCATTAGCAGCAGTTTCGTCGGGCACAGATACGTCTCGTGTTACGTCTTGGGATGGTGATTCCTGCACAGTTGAGCAAGCCGTCATCATTAACATGACGAAAATGAACACGCACGACACCCATTTCATGAAACAATAGTCAAAATTCATGAGACACAGGATAACTGCTTGAAGCCAGCTAACCAATCCCCGCGAGCATACTATTATGATAAATGGGCGCTGAACCCGTTTCCGGACCATGCCAGACTTGAAATTGCCGGAAATACCAAGCATATTCGCCAGGTTTCTTAATACAATAAATACCCATGCCACTTCTTGTTACCGGAATCAGTCATCACACTGCATCGCTGAAAATACGCGAGAAGATTGCTATTACTCGCCTGGACTATACCGAGCGGGTAAAGGAAATAAGTGAGCTTGATAGCGTCGAAGAGGTCGTGATAGTCAGTACCTGCAACCGAACAGAAATTTATAGTGTCGGTCAGAAAAACAGCGGGAACCAGATCCGCCAGTGGCTACAGACCAAGGGCGGGTTGAGCAGCGCCGAAATGGATAAGCATTGTTATGTGCACGAACGGGAGTGGGCTGTACACCATCTTTTCCGTGTCGCGGGCGGTTTGGAATCACTGGTGCTGGGTGAGTCGCAAATTGTCGGTCAGCTAAAAGACTCCTGGCAAATGTCCATCGATGCCGGTGGCGCAGGAAAAGTCCTGGACCGGTTATTTCAGCATGCATTCGCCACCGGTAAGCGAATCCGAAGCAAAACCCGTATTGGCGAGCACCCGGTTTCAGTGGCCTATACGACCGTCATGCTTGCAAAGCAAATTTTCGGGGATCTGAACAGTAAGACCGTAATCCTGGTCGGTGCAGGTGAAATGGTCGAACTTTGCGGGCGCCACTTGCACGATAAGGGTCTTAAAAGCCTGATCATTGCCAACCGGAGTATTGAGCGTGCCAATGAACTGGCTGAGAAATTCGGTGCACTAGCTATTTCTTTGACCAACCTCCCGGAAATATTGCACAAGGCCGACATTCTGATCAGTTCAACCGCCAGCCTGGAGCCTGTTATACAGGCAAACTCGGTAAAAGCGGCACTCAAACAACGAAGGAACCAACCCATGTTCCTTGTTGATATCGCAGTACCCAGGGATATCCACCCGGATGTTGCCAAGCTCGGAAATGTGTATCTCTACACCATTGACCACCTGCAGAAGGTTGTGGACGAGAATCTCTCCAAACGAACCGAGGCCGCCGAGGCTGCCAGCAGTGATGTTGACGAATCAGTTGATGAGTTCATGCGTTGGCTCAATAGTGCCCGTGCTACGGTTTACTTACAAAACCTGCATAAACATGCCCGCATTAACGGTGATGAACTTGTGGCCAAGGCACTACGAAAGATCAGGGCGGGTAAAGATCCTGAAAAGGTCGTTACACAATTGGCACATACCCTGACGAAGCGGATTCTACATTTACCCAGCACCCGTCTGCGCCAGGCAGCCGAGGAGCAGGATGATGATTTGCTCAGGGTTGCCAACCGCCTGTTTGAACCGGAAGGTGATACATGAGTCTTTTACCCTCATTACATGCCCGGCTGGACCAGGCGCGGGAGCGGCATGAAGAAATCGGTATTCTCCTGGGAACGCAGGAAATCCTGGCTGATCAGAACCGGTTTCGCGAATTATCGGTTGAATATTCGCAGTTGGGACCGGTGGTGGAAACCTGGGAGAATTGGCAGAAAGTCGGTCAGTCTGTCGAAGAGGCAAAGAGCCTGCTAAAAAGCCCGGATATTGAAATGCAGGAACTCGCCGGTGAGGAACTCGCCATGGCGACAGGGCAGCAAAAGGAACTCGAAGATCAGCTGAACTTTTTGTTGCTACCCAAAGACCCGGACGATGACAACAATATATTCCTGGAAATCCGGGCCGGCACCGGTGGCGATGAAGCCGCCCTTTTCGCCGGAGATTTGTTCCGTATGTATCACCGCTACGTCGACAACAATAAATGGCAAATTGAAACCATCAACACAAGCAATGGTGATCATGGTGGCTACAAAGAGATCGTAGCGCGCATTATCGGTCGCGGTGCTTACTCCAGGTTCAAATTTGAATCCGGGACACACCGGGTCCAACGCGTACCGGAAACTGAGTCGCAGGGGCGCATTCACACTTCGGCATGTACAGTTGCAGTTCTGCCTGAGCAGGAAAGCATTGAAGGTGTGGACATCCAGACCTCAGACCTCAAAATAGATACCTTTCGCGCTTCGGGCGCGGGTGGTCAACATGTCAATACGACTGACTCGGCCATTCGCATCACCCATTTACCTTCCGGCCTGGTTGTCGAATGTCAGGATGAACGTTCGCAACATAAGAACAAGGCGCGGGCATTGTCATTATTGGGTGCCCGTTTACTGGAAAAGGAAAAGGCCGAGCAGGCACGCGAGCAGGCAGAAAACCGTAAACTGCAGGTTGGTTCCGGCGATCGCTCTCAACGTATTCGTACATACAACTACCCACAGGGACGGGTGACCGACCATAGGATCGGCCTGACCCTGTATAAACTGGATGAACTGATGGGAGGCAGCCTCGATATGATCATCGGCCCGCTGGCACAGGAGCATCAGGCCGAACTGCTAAACGAGTTGGCCAACTGATGCGCATTCTGGTTCTGTTTATTCTAATGCTTGCTGTGGCTATTGGCAGCGCCTGCACTGCTCAACCTGATGACAACTACACACTTTACCTTGTCCGGCATGCGGAAAAGCAAGCGGATGCGGGTAAGGATCCCGGCCTGACAGACGCTGGAAATTATCGCTCGGAACAGTTGGCCAAATGGTTGCAGGACAAGGGCATCAGGAAAATCTGGTCGAGTGATTACCAGCGCACACGAAATACCGCAGGGCCTTTAGTATCGAAATTGGGGCTGAAAATAACCCTGTATGATCCACGCGACCTGCCTGCACTCGCCAATGAACTGCTTGAGGACCGCAACAACGCCCTCATCGTCGGGCACAGCAACACCACCCCGGATCTCACCCGGCTGTTATGCCAGTGCGATATCAGCGATATGGACGAAT
>RCNC010003282.1_pt1 | contig 10595 bp, 8 predicted proteins | sample 2041301 | NCBI WGS metagenome assembly RCNC01 (sample SAMN09708231, study PRJNA481090) | Marine sediment metagenome, whole genome shotgun sequencing project. | biome: marine sediment; feature: ocean; material: sediment; isolation source: Sewage treatment plant 13A marine sediment (STP13A) ... | reverse complement strand
GCAGAGCTGTTTTTAAGTATTTATTTTTTGCCTCTTTAATTGCAGGAATTTGTGAATATAAGAAGACTGAAATATTTATTACTGATTATAGTATTGGCTATGAGTGCAAGCTCATATGGTCAATTCTATAGAGGTTCACAAATGACATTTGGTAAAAATCGGGTACAGTATAATGATTTTTACTGGTCGTTTTATCGCTTTGAAAATTTCGACGTGTATTTTAATGAGTATGGACGTGACCTGGCAGAATATACAGGCAAATATGCTCATAAGCAATTGTCTGAGATGGAAAACTTTATCGATCACAGATTAAATAAGCGTCTGGTACTCTTGGTTTATAATAAATTATCAGATTTTAGGCAGAGTAATATCGGCCTGGTAACAGGAAATGAGGAGTACAATTTAGGCGGGATATCAACAGTTGTTGAAAATAAGGTATTCCTCTACTATGAAGGAGACCACCGTAAATTTGATCACCAGGTAAAAAAAGCGGTAGCGTATTCTCTTGTTAATGAAATGCTTCTTGATAATCCAAACAGGGCAAGGGTCAGAAACTCTTCAAAAATGGAATATCCTGAATGGTATTTTGAGGGGCTCACATCTTACCTTTCAAATAATTGGGATTTTGAGATTGAAAACGAGGTGAAAGATGGTATTCTTTCAGGCAAGTATAAAAAGTTGAACCGGCTTGAAAAAGAGGATGCAGCTACGGCAGGACATTCATTCTGGAAGTTTATCGCTGATACATATGGTGAAAATATAATCCCTAATGTCTTATATATTACTCGCATTAATAATGATTATAATAAGGGATTGTATTACGTGCTTGGTGTTTCTATGAAGGAGTTGAATGAAGCCTGGCTCGATTATTTTAAGGAGAAGTTCACTGAGGATGAGCAGGTTCGATTTACCCCAGAGGCCAAAAAAATTATTGAAAAACCTAAGAAGGAAACGGTATATGAAAAGTTAAAGGTTAGCCCCGATGGGAGAAATGTAGCCTATGTAACCAACAAGATGGGTCGGTATAAGGTGTGGATCCTTGATACCTATACAGGAAAGAAAAAGTGGATCTATCGTCGTGAACCAAAAGTTGAACAAATTATTGATTATTCTTACCCTGTTATGGCCTGGCATCCAACAGGTAAAATGTTGACCATTATAACTGAGGAAAAAGGTGGCCTTGATCTTTTATTTTACAGGACAGCTACCAAAAAAATAGAACGAAAAAATCTGCTTTACTTTGATAAGATTATCGATTTTTCTTATTCGCCTAACGGAGGGAAACTTGTTTTTTCAGCCATGAAGAATGGATTAACAGACCTGTTCTTATATGATATTGCTGCAGGAACTCATGAGCAGTTGACTTATGATCTGGCAGATGATTTGTCACCCAGGTATTCAAAGTTAGGTGACCATATTATTTTTAGTTCAAACAGGATCAATGATACCCTTACATTTGGACGAGAATATGATAAAGAAGTAGGTATGAATTTTGATCTCTTTCTTTATGATATTAAATCCCATTCCCCATATCTAACTCGCTTGGCTGAAGATAAATATATTGACAAATTTAATGCCTTTAATATCAAAGACAATGAATACCTTTATCTTGGAGATCAATCTGGTATATTGAATAGGTATTACTCCCGCTTTGATAGTGCTATTAGTTACATCGACACAACCATTCATTACAGGTATTTTGCAGAATCGAAACCTATAACTAATTATAATCGAAATATTCTCGAAGAAGATTTTAGTCCTTATTCTGAAACCTATGGTGAGGTTGTATTAGAAGATGGTAAATACAATATGTATTTCGGGCAATTGTTTCCTGAAGATCTTGATTACGTTGATAAACCTATAGAGACTGTATTTCGTAAGAAGCATACCGATGAATTGGTTAAACTGGATAGTATTGAAGTATTGCGCCAAAGGCTTATTGAGGAAGATAGAAGAATGCGTGATACTCTTACAAAACCTTTGTATGCTTATTTTGAGACCGAGACCCTGGTTGATGTTAACAATTATGTTTTTGAGGAGGAAAAGGAAAATTATTATAGACACTTATTAAAGAAGGATCTAATTGAGATTGACCTGGACACTGCTGATATTCCTTTGCCGCCGATAAGAATTTATGAAACTTCTTTCTATACCAACTATCTGGCAACTCAATTAGATTTTGGCTATCTGAATAACTTTTACCAGGCCTTTAACGGAAGTGGTGTTTATTATAATCCCGGTATTGGAATGTTGTTTAATATTGGAGCCAATGATTTGTTTGAAGATTATAAAATTGTTGGGGGCTTCCGTTTTTCAGCTGACTTTAATAGCAATGAATATCTGGTTAGTTTTGAAAGTTTGAAGAAGAGAATAGATAAGCAGATTGTATTTCACAGACAGTCCTATAAGTCATATGTAGGTAATTCAAGTAATTGGGTTAAAGTCCATTCAAATCAGCTATTATATGCTATGACATATCCCATTAACCAGGTAATGGCAGTGAAGGGAACTGTTGGCTTACGATCAGACCGGGAGGTATTTCAGGCTACCAATCGGGAAAATTTATTTAGAGATGATAGATATGCCACCTGGGCCAATTTTAAGCTTGAATATATTTATGATAATACACGATATAGAGGAGTTAATTTATATAATGGTGTAAGATTTAAGATTTTCGGTGAATATTATCAACGACTTGAACAAAGGCAATCAGATGTATTTATTGTGGGTGGGGATTTTAGGTATTACATCAAAATACACCGTGACCTCATCTGGGCAAACAGATTTGCTGCAAGTACATCTTTTGGACATAATAAATTGATTTATTATATGGGTGGTGTTGATAATTGGTTTAATATTTTCAATGTCGAAGAAATGTTTGACCAGTCCATACCGATTGATTATACTCAGAATTATGTTTTTCAAACTGTAGCAACTAATATGAGGGGGTTTAAGCAAAATGTCAGGAATGGAAACACTTTTGCATTAATAAACTCAGAAATTAGATGGCCCATAATCAGGTATCTTGCGAACAGACCAATCTCAAGTAAAGTCCTTAATAATTTCCAGATAGTTGGTTTTGCTGATATTGGCACTGCATGGACGGGATGGGATCCATACTCAGGGGAGAATTCATATGATAAGGATGAAATAAAAAATGGTCCTGTAACTGTTACCGTCCAATCGAATAGGGAACCGGTTATTGCCGGTTACGGATTTGGCCTGAGGTCTGTTGTATTTGGTTATTTTATAAGGCTCGACTGGGCCTGGGGAGTTGAGAATTTTGTAACTCAACCAATGATGTTCTATCTTTCTTTAAGCCTTGATTTCTAGTATTATGAATTTCAACGAAGTTCTTATTTTGTTGGGCATTGGTCTATTAGCAGGCTCCGTAGGGGGCTCTTTGGGAGTAGGGGGTGGTATTGTTATAGTACCTGCCCTGATCTTCTTTTTTGGGTTTAGCCAACACACAGCCCAGGGAACAAGTCTGGCAGTATTGATGTTTCCTGTTGCCATGATTGGAGCCTATAATTATTATAAAAATGGATACATTGAGATTAAGCATGCACTGATAATTTTGGTTGCATTTGCGATAGGACAATACTTTGGATCCCTACTTTCTATAAACCTTCCAGCAAAAACATTGCGATCAATTTTTGGAGTCTTTGTAATATTAATGGGCCTAAAAATGGTGTTTGGCCGTTAGATTAATAGTGAAATGCTTTCGTATGATTGAGAAAATCAGTGAATTATCCAATTCTTATTTTAGTGAAGCCCTTCAGGTAAGAAGAGAATTACATATGTATCCTGAGTTATCATTTGAGGAATTTAATACCTCTGACTTTCTTGCTAAAAAATTAGATGAGTATGGAATACCATATGAGAAAGGATTTGTTAAGACAGGCATTGTTGCAAAGATAGAGGGCAAAGATCCCAAAAAGAAGATAATCGCATTACGGGCAGATATGGATGCCCTTCCCATTAAAGAGAAGAATCAATTATTATTTAAATCAAAGAATGATGGGATTATGCATGCTTGTGGGCACGATGTACACATGACATGCGTTCTTGGTGCTGCTAGGGTACTTAGCCAACTTAGAGATCAATTTGATGGCACCATTCTGATAATCTTTCAGCCTGGGGAAGAGTTGCTTCCAGGTGGTGCCAGATTAATGCTTGAAGAAGGGGCCTTAGACAATCCTGAACCTGATGCTGTCTTGGCCTTGCATGTTCAACCTGATATTCCAGCTGGTATTGTTGGATTTAGACCTGGGAAATATATGGCGTCTAATGATGAAATTTATTTAACTATTAATGGTAAGGGCGGACATGCTGCTATGCCCCACAATATTGTAGATCCGGTTTTGATCGCCTCGCATGTTATTGTCTCATTACAACAAATTGTAAGCCGAAATACCGATATTTCTATTCCTACTGTACTTTCTTTTGGGAAAATAATTGGAGAAGGAGCAACAAATGTAATACCTGACCAGGTAAAACTGGAGGGAACCTTTCGAACTACAGATGAGAGGTGGAGAAAAGAGGTACATAATAAAATAAATTCAATTGCCAGAGCTACTGCTGAAAGTATGGGTGGCAATTGTGAGGTGGAAATTAGAAATGGCTATCCTGCCCTCATCAATGATCCGGAATTAACAGTTGGTTTGATTACTCAGGCGGAAAGATTCATGGACCAAAACCAGGTAATTAATTTAGGAATCCGTATGACATCAGAGGATTTTGCTTTTTATGGTCAGAAATACCCTTCTTGTTTATTCCGCCTCGGTGTTGGGTCTTCCGAAGACTTGCCACAAACATTTTTACATACTTCGGGTTTTGTGGCAGAAGAAAATTCAATTTTAACAGGTATTGGATTGTTATCGTGGTTGGCATTTAGTTTTTTGAGCCCTGATAATTAGGTATTTATACAATTTTTTTAATGAGTTATAAAAAATTTAGTCTAAGTACTATTTTTATTAAATAATTGTATCTTTGTTCTTTCTTTTTAAATGAGAAGAGTTAATTAACAGGTATATTAATTTAAATTTTTTGAAAAATGGCTTATGTAATTAATGACGATTGTACAGCTTGTGGAACTTGTATAGACGAATGTCCGGTAGAAGCTATCTCTGAAGGTGACATCTATAAAATAGATGCTGATTTATGCACTGATTGTGGAGCTTGTGCAGACGTTTGTCCTGTTGAAGCAATCCATCCTGAATAAGGATACTGTTTAGAAATATTTTTGGAACCGCTTTTTAAGCGGTTTTTTTTTGATCCTTTTTCTACCTTGGATCATATTTTGAAAGCTGCAATATTTTCTGGTAATCTGCATCTTCCATTAACTCCTGCAAGGAAGTATTTCCGTTTTTTTCTAAATATTGTTTAATTATTTGGTATCCCAACCAATTAGCTGCTTTGCCCGGTGATTCTTTGGGGAAAAAGCTGGTAAAAGGTGCATCGCCAATCAGCTTTCTAATTGTGAAACGCTCTGTATTGTAAATTAACTGGTTCTCTACAAGATAAGTCCACATATCTCCTTCATTTGCCTTACACCATTCCAGTTGTTCATCAGTAAATCCAAAAATCATTGCCTCATTAGCTTCTGGGATCATGGCATTAACAAAGTAATTTAATTTTCCTTCGAATAGAATGTTATTTATTACATTGTCAGCCACCTCAGTATTTCCATTCCCCTCAAAATTAAATTCAGTTGAAGCCCACGCATACATGCAATCGTAAGGGATTTTTCCCCTTATCATATTCCTGCTCTGGTAATTTGGAATTCCTAGCTGTGGGTAATACTTACAATCGGCACCAAGGTAACGATCCAGTCCAATGGCAAGAATTTGCTCATCAATTATTATTGAACTATTAAAACCTGAAATAAAAGTGTAGATTTTAGGTACATCTCTTTCTGGATAATAATATAGATAATGCATGAAATTGCTAGTAAGTTCATTTTCAATTGAGATAATATCAGGATATGATTCCAGAGTGGCCTGGAATACTTCGTTGTTTAATCGATCGGTAGCAAATGATTTTAGCATGTTTGGAAATGTAGAGTCACCCGGCTGGCCAATATTTAGTACATATGCAAATAAGGAAAGAAATTGACCATATTCTCCCTCCAAGCTCGGTATGTTTTCTGGAATACTTTCAGGCTTTAATTCAAACAGAGACTTTTCAAATCGCTGAATATTTATGGCTAGGTCAATATTAGAAGTAGGTACCTTTAGTTTGTTATTTTGGCATCCAGTGAATAACATTAATATAATAAAAAGACGGAATACAATTTTGGGCATTACAGGCGTATTAATGAATCGAGAAAACATAATTTTATGTAAAAATAATCAAGTTTGTCGTTTAGTAAGAGTTTTTTAATATTGAGTGTATAGCATTTCTCTTTTCTCTAGCGAAATTTAGTATTATTGCCGCAAATTTTAGAATTTCAGGTGTCGATTTATTGATTTAGAAAGAAATAAGTATATCCAGCTCTTCAAAAAAAATATACTAAGCAATTGGTCTTGGAAAGCTGGTTTTTAAAATAATCTGTCGTATATTTATCTAGAATGTTTTGTTTTATCTGATTTCTAAAGCTTCTGGTGGATCTCCAGGATTAAATAAATGACGAAATACAATTTTAAAATATGAAAATAGGAATAGCTCAAATAAATTTCATTATTGGAAATTTTGAAGAAAATTCTAAAAAAATAATAAGTGCTATAGAAATAGCAAAAGAACAGGAGGTTGACCTTATATTATTTTCAGAATTATCTGTTTCTGGTTATCCACCATTAGATCTTTTGGAGAGAGAAGAGTTCATAGCTAAAAGTCATGAAACTATCGTCAATATTGCAAAGCATTGTGACTCTATAGCTGCTGTTGTAGGTGGTGCAGTGAAAAATCCAAGTACTGAAGGCAAAAATCTGTTCAATGCGGGCTTCTTCCTGTATGAAGGGAAAATTCAGCATGTAATTCACAAAAGCTTGCTGCCAACTTATGATATCTTTGATGAATACAGGTATTTTGAACCCAATAAAGAGTTTGAAATTATAAGCTTTAAAGGGAAAAATCTTGCCCTGACCATTTGTGAAGATCTTTGGGATCAGCAAGAGTTTGAGTCGGATTTTGGGAAAACTCAACTATATACAATTTCCCCGATGGAGGAGCTTGCAATACTAAACCCTGATGTAATACTTAATATTGCTGCTTCTCCATATTCATACCTGCGTGAAACAGTTAAAAAGCAAATATTCATTGGAAAGGCAATGAAATATAAATTACCTGTTTTTTATGTGAACCAGATAGGTGGCCAGGCAGAACTTATTTTTGAAGGTGGTTCTATGGTAATAAATTCTGAAGGGAAGGTATTTGATGAACTGTCACTTTTTGAGGAAGAAATAAGGTTCTATGATCTTGATGACGTTCTTCATAAGGAACCTTTGGGTGAGGATAAGGTAGAACCAATGATAATTGAGAATATTCATAATGCCTTGAAATTGGGGATTAGAGATTTCTTTAGAAAATTAAATTTTTCAAAAGCAACGCTTGGACTTTCAGGAGGAATTGATTCTGCAGTAAGTCTAGTACTTGCTGTAAGAGCACTTGGGGCAAAGAATATTAAGGTTTTACTTCTACCCTCAAAATATTCCACCGATCACTCCATCTCTGATTCAGAAGAGTTGGCCAGGAATCTGGGTGTTGAATATGAAATAGTTCGAATAAACGATATTGTTGATAGTTTTAATTCGGCCCTGGATTCAATTTTTAAAAATTTGCCTGATGATGTAACCGAAGAAAATATTCAAGCCAGAGTTCGAGCTGTACTTTTGATGGCTTTATCAAATAAGCTGGGCTATATTTTATTAAATACGTCCAACAAAAGTGAGGCTGCAGTAGGGTATGGGACACTTTATGGTGACATGGCTGGCGGATTGTCTGTCCTTGGGGATGTCTATAAAACGGATGTTTATAACCTGGCAAAATATATCAATCAGGATAAGAATATCATACCTTGCAATATAATTAACAAAGCACCTTCAGCAGAGCTGAAACCTGATCAGAAAGATTCTGATTCGCTTCCAGATTACTCGGTTCTAGACCAGATTCTATACAGATACCTCGAGTTACAAAGATCTAAGATAACTATTATTCAAGATGGTTTTGATGCAGATTTAGTTGAAAGAATCATCCAACTTATAAATGAAAGTGAATATAAGCGTTACCAGGCACCACCCATATTGCGAATTTCTTCCAAATCTTTTGGATTAGGAAGGCGAATGCCGCTGGTAGCTAATTATCAATTCTTGTAATTTCTGTAAAGTATATTGACCATATCATTGGATTTGACGATATAGTCCCCCATTTAAATTTTTTGTATATAGTTTTTTTTATATTTGTATGTTTTCTAACATATTCATGAATTCGTATGCAGGAAAGTGACTTTGAGTGTACAAATTGTATAAATGATCCCAATTCAATCTTCAACATTCTTCCGAAAAATGAACAGGATGACCTGGTAGTAGGGCACACTTGTATTTTCTATAAGAAGGGAGATTATATTTATCATGAAAGGGATAAGCCTAATGGTTTACTTTACCTTACAAAAGGTAAGGTGAAAATATTTAAAGAAGGTGTAGGTGGCCGTGATCAAATTGTAAGGTTGGCACGACCTTTAGGCTTTATTGGTTACCGTGCTCTTTTTGCGGATGAAAATTATTCCGCCTCAGCAGTAGCACTGGAAGATTGTAATATTTGCGTAATTGAGAGAGGTGCCTTATTTAAAGCACTACAGAATAATTCTGAACTCTCCCTTCGAATGATGCGGAATATGGCCACAGAGTTAGGAATTTCCAATTCACGCACAGTTACCCTTACACAAAAACATATTCGTGGACGATTGGCCGAATCGTTAATATTTCTTGTTGATACATACGGCTTTGAGGACGATGGACAAACAATTAAAGTGTATTTATCTAGGGAGGATATAGCGAACCTTTCAAATATGACTACTTCGAATGCCATTCGGACACTCTCCATTTTTGCCAATGAAAAAGTGATTTCATTGGAAGGTCGAAAAATCAAGGTTATTGATCTGGCTCAATTGAAGAGAATTAGTGAATTAGGGTAATTCCAGATGATCACTTTTATCTCCTGCTTGCTTTATGGTTTTCTTTGGTTAATTTCTTGGTTTCCCTTAAGGATTCTATATCTATTTTCTGATGTTCTGTACTTTTTCATCTATTACCTGTTTCCTTATAGAAAAAAGCTTGTTTTTGAAAATTTGAGGAAGGCATTCCCTGAGAAAGATTCAACTGAAATTAATTCCATTGCAAAGAGATTTTATAGACATTTTACTGATTCAGTAATGGAGTCATTTTATATGATTCACATGAGTTTGAAAGAAAATTCGGCCAGATATAAGTTTGAGAATTTGTCATTACTGGAGGATATTTATAATCAGGGGAAGAGCGTTATACTTTTAATGCCTCACTACGGAAACTGGGAATGGTTGGCTGGTTTGGAACCCAAGACTTCCTTTCACTTTTTGGCTATTTACAAGCCACTGACAAATAAGTGCTTTGATAAATTGTTTATTCGTATTCGGGAGAAATTTGGTGGTGAAACAGTGGCTATGAGTAAAATCCTGCGAAAGATCGTTATTGCGGAAAAAGAACATGACCTCACTATATCCTTTTTTCTATATGATCAAAGACCCCTTTCAAATGAACTAAATTATTGGGTTCCTTTTTTAAATCAAAATACACCAGTCCTTTTGGGGGCTGAAAAAATTGCTAAAAAGTTCAATCAGCCTGTTGTTTTTCTTAAAACGAAAAGAGTTAAAAGGGGCTATTATGAAAATGAATTTATTGAAGTCTTTAGTGATCCTGCATCATCTGATGAGCATGAAATTACCAAAAAGTACTATGCTTTTTTGGAAGATATGATTAAGGAATCTCCGGAATACTGGTTGTGGTCACATGACCGTTGGAAGTATACGTCTCTGGTATAATCACTCCTGACAAGTTTGAATGGAATTTGCCAGGTCAAACCACACTTAATCTTGAATGTAAATTCTTTTTACCCTGCTTGAAACATTGGTCAGAATTTCATATGGAATCGTATCCAGGGTCTCAGCCATTTCAATAACCGTGGCAACTTTACCAAAGATTTCGACAGTATCTCCTTCATTTGCCTGGATGGCCGAAATGTCAACCATACACATATCCATACAAATGTCCCCAATGATGGGTGCAAGAATCTCATTTATATAAAATGACCAATTTCCATTTCCCAATTTCCGATTCAGGCCATCAGCATAACCAACAGGAATTATGGCAATTCTCATTCCAGTTAAGGCAATGGCCTTTCTTCCATAACCTATTGATTCTCCTGGTTTAATATCTCGAACCTGCGAGATAATACTTTTAAATGTGCTGGTAGTAGATAAGGAACTGTTTGGGGTAGATGAAATCCCGTGAAGCCCTATCCCAAGCCTGACCATATTAAATTGAGCTTCAGGGAATCTCTCAATTCCGGCTGAATTTAGGATGTGAAATTTAATTTTATACGGAAATTCTTTTTTGAACTTA
>RCNC010003281.1_pt1 | contig 10596 bp, 7 predicted proteins | sample 2041301 | NCBI WGS metagenome assembly RCNC01 (sample SAMN09708231, study PRJNA481090) | Marine sediment metagenome, whole genome shotgun sequencing project. | biome: marine sediment; feature: ocean; material: sediment; isolation source: Sewage treatment plant 13A marine sediment (STP13A) ... | reverse complement strand
AGCTGGAATACCGGCATATCTTTGTGCTGCCGACAAAATTCGGTTGGGGTTTCGGGGTCATGCTGGTTTTCATGGCGCTCGGTGGTCTTAACTTTAATAACAACATGGCCCTGATGCTGGTTTTCATGCTCGCTACCATTGCACAACTCACTACACTGATCGCGTATCGTAACCTGTCCGGATTGAAACTTGATAACATCCATTGCGACCCTGTCTTTTGTGGTGAGGATGCTCGTTTCCAGGTTTTTGTTTCCAACCAGAATGTACGTCAGCGTTTTGCTATCCAGGCTGGATTTAAACAGGCACAGGACTGCAGGGACTTCAAACTCAATTCATGCGAGTCAGTTAACCTGAAGCGACCGACGCTGACACGTGGCTGGCTTGAGATGCCATCTTTCCGGCTGGAGACACGTTTCCCATTAGGTTTTTTTAAAGCATGGTCATGGATTTTTCCACAAACACGCTGCCTGGTTTATCCGGCACCCGCGAGAAGGGCTCCACCGCTGCCCAACACTGGCCATGGCCAGTCAGGTCGTGCTGTAAAAGGTGACGGTGATGAGGTACATGGGCTACGCAAATACCAGGCGGGCGATTCCATTCAGCGTGTTGCCTGGCGGGCCAGTGCCCGCCATGATGAACTTTACAGCATGGAAATGGAAACCCCGCGGGAGGAAGCATGCGAACTTGACTGGGATCTTTTAAAGGGTGGTGATGTTGAAACCCGCCTGTCCATTCTGACCGCATGGGTCATCGCCGCAGACCACAAACGGCTTTCATATAGCCTGAAACTTCCCGGTACAACTTTACCCGCCGGTAAAGGCGCAAGCCACCGCACACGGTGCCTGGAATCACTGGCGCTGTATTTGCTGTGAAACGATCGCCCACAGCAATGGCAGGCCGGCGCGGAATCCTGTGGGTGGTAGCGACTCTTTTCATCAGCATGCTTCCGCAACTGCTCAGTATGCCGTCACACCTGGTACCAATCACCCTATTGCCTATCGTATGGCGGTTGCTGGCCGAGTTTCGCAACTGGAAACCCATGCCGATGATTGTGCGTGTCACAGCGACTGCGTTTGCAGTTGCCGCGCTGGTCAGTACCTATGGTGGCCTCATGGGAAGACGCGCGGCCGTCAGCATGCTGGTTCTGATGTTGTCTTTAAAATTACTGGAAACTTTTCGTATCCGTGATGCCCGTGTCGTTGCAAGCCTGAGCCTGTTCCTATGTGGTACCCAGTTTCTCTTTTCCCAGGGTATCCCAATGATTTTTTATATCATTGCGTGTCTGCTCAGTTCATTGATTGCACTTATGTACCTGCATAGGTCCGAGGCATATGCCATGCTCGGCAAAGCACCGGAGACCAATCGTAAACTGATAACCGAGTTGGGTTTCGGTGCTGGCCTGATGGCACTGGCCTTGCCGATCGGTATGGTGTTTTTTTTGCTTTTCCCGCGTTGGGGAAGCCCTCTCTGGGGTCTGCCTGAAGATGCCCTGGATGCCCGTTCCGGCTTATCCGACTCCATGTCACCGGGCAGCATTCAAAGCCTTTTTATGGATGACTCACCGGCATTTCGAGCCCAGTTCGAAGGCGGCATGCCGCGAAACAGCGACCTGTACTGGCGTGGTCCGGTATTCACGGAATTTGATGGCAATAGCTGGAAAGTCAGTTACCTCAGCCGCAACCTGCGAGCTGACACCAGGCCGGATTATAAGACGGCGCCATTTCGTTACGTAGTACAGATGGAGCCAACAGAACAGAAATGGTTGTTTGCACTGGATTATCCCGCGCTGGTGCCGAGGAAAGCAAAACTGACCATGGATTACCAGCTAATAACATTTCGCCCTGTCACCAGTTTACGTGAATATGTCATGGCCTCTGACCCCAATTTTCTGGACAGTCCTGTGCTCAAACAAACCTTGCTCAGGGAGGCACTTGAACTACCCGAGGGGTTTAATCCAAGAACCGCTGAAATGATGGCGGCATGGCGCACAGAGGCGAAGAGTGATAGCGAAATCATCCGGAGGGCCCTGCAACATTTTAACCGGCAACAGTTTCGTTATACCTTGAACCCGCCGCTGCTTAGTCAACACACGGTGGATGAATTTTTGTTCGATACACGCGAGGGGTTTTGTGAGCACTACGCATCCGCTTTTACCGTGATGATGCGTATGGCCGGTATCCCGGCACGCGTCGTCACCGGCTACCAGGGAGGCTTTTACAACAACATCGGCTCCTATGTACTGGTAAGGCAATCGGATGCCCATGCCTGGTCGGAAGTCTGGGTCAAGGGTTCCGGTTGGACACGTATTGACCCCACCGCCGCTGTGGCACCGGAGCGTGTTGAACAAGGCGCGGTAAACTCCCTTGACCAGCGCCGCTATATGCTCGACTTCCAATGGTTGAGAAGTGCGCGGAATACCTTTGACCTGTTTCAGCGTGGCTGGAACAACTGGGTGGTGACCTTTGGTTCCGATCGCCAGTCACGTCTGTTTTCATTTTTTGGCTGGGACATGCTTGGCCCGGTAAAGCTAATTTTCGCGATGATCGCCATCATCCTTGTCATCGGCGCAATCATTTTCATGCTGGTGCCTTTATTACTGAAATTCCGTTCATCGAAGAAATCCGACCCTTTTGTGCAGTTATGGAAAAAATTCATCCGTAAACTGGATAAGGCCGGATTCGTTTCACACCCGTCCATGGCCGCCATGGAACTCGCCGCAAAGGCAGACAATCAACTAAAATACAAGGAGGATGTTATATTAAGGATTGCTGAACTCTATACTTTATGCCGCTATTCACGGGACTCGGGCAGCCTGGAAGAACTGGCAGACCTGATCAAACGTTTTCAGCCGCGCTCAACGTCCTGATTTACTCAGAATGGCGCACTGACATTGATAAACCGGAGGATCGTAATGAATCGCCTGACCTGCACCGCCAGTCTTGCTGTTATGACCGGTTTACTGTTGACCGCCTGTACCACTATCCCCGAACAACTAAGGGGTGATTACACCTCGCTGACTCCTATAGACACCACCGGGGATAACCTGGAGACACCGGTTCGCTGGGGTGGCGCAATACTGGAAACCCGGCCTGAGAACAACTACACCTGTTTTGAGATTCTTTCCAAACAATTACAAACATCCATGCGACCGGAAAACTCCGATCAGGCCGGCGGACGTTTCATTGGGTGTAAACCGGGTTTTTACGACCCGGAAGTTTTCAAGAAGGGTCGTGAAGTCACATTGACCGGCAAAGTTATTCACCTGGATACACGTAAGGTGGGTGAATATGACTATCATTTCCCGGTAGTGGATATTGAGTTCATGATCCTGTGGCCCAAACGAAGAAACAGGGTGGTTTACGGTATGCATCAGCCATATTACTGGCATTACCCGTATTACGGGCCTCGTTACTGGCGATACCCCTATTTCTGATAATCTCTGGAAACAGCGTTGATTACGATGGAATACATTCAAACATGACAAAATTTAAAGGTTTCCCAAAAGACTTCTTCGACTTCTTCAATGAACTAAAGAAAAACAATAATCGCGATTGGTTCAATGCCAACAAGAGCCGCTACCACGAATCCGTTATTGAACCCATGGGCGAGTACATCAGCGCTATAGGGCCACGCCTGCATTCTATCTCGCCTTACTACAATGCTGATCCGCGACCGCATGGCGGTTCCATGTTCCGGATTTATCGGGATACACGTTTTTCCAAGGATAAAACACCCTACAAAACCCATGCAGCATGCCATTTCCGGCACCAGGCAGGCCGCGATGCGCACGCCCCCGGTTTTTACGTGCACATTGCAACCGATGGCATCTCTATCGGTGCCGGCATATGGCGTCCACCCGCCAAACAACTGGGCCTGATAAGGGAGTTTATTGCCGATAACCCTTCAGCATGGGAAAAGCTGGTTCGAAGCTCTCCGGTAAAGCGCATGGGTGGCGTCCAGGGCGATTCGTTGAAACGTCCACCCCGCGGCTATCAAGCCGAATCAAAACACATTGAAGACCTGAAGCGTAAAAGCTTCTACCTGATGACCGGGGTTGATGCAGAATCGGCATTGAGTTCTGCGCTTGTCACCCAATCTATCAGAATCTTCCGTTCTGCATCCAGGCTCAACCACTTCATCAACGACGCGCTGGAGTTACCTTTTTAAGGCGAGTGACCCTGCCTTTGTTCAATGGTTGAATAAAACCTGTATACTGTATATATTTACAGTATACGAACAGGGCTATCGACATGACCGAAAAACCACTGACCAGTCGTCAAAAAGAAATCCTTACATTCATATCTGATCACATCAATTCTGCCGGGTTTCCACCCACAAGAAATGACATCTCAAAACACTTCGGATTTCGTTCACCCAATGCAGCAGAGAGCCATTTACGCGCGCTTGAACATAAAGGCATGATCCGGATTGAGGCGGGGCGCTCCCGTGGCATCACCCTCACCACCCTGTCATCCTCCAACCTGCCTGCGTCAAACACCTTGCGTACACCTCTGCCACTGGTTGGGCGGGTCGCGGCAGGCAGTCCGATCATGGCGCAGGAAAATATTGAGAACGAGTACAGGGTGGATCCGCTTTTGTTCTCATCGCGACCACATTACCTTTTACGGGTTGAGGGTAACAGCATGCTCAATGCCGGTATCCTGGATGGTGACCTGCTGGCAGTACACCGCACACCAGAGGCCCAAAACGGGCAGATTGTAGTCGCACGCCTGGATGACGAGGTTACGGTCAAACGTTTTAAACGTAACGGCCACCGGGTCAGTCTGTTACCGGAAAACCCGGAGTTTCAGCCCATCCTGATCGACCTGCGTCGCCAGGAACTTGTCATCGAAGGCCGGGCTGTGGGTGTTATACGTCCTCACCTGGAAAGTTGAGCAGTGGCATTACCCCCTTCCTCTTCAGCAGTCGCATCTTCATTGGCCTCTCACCCACTGCTCTGGCGCGGCAAGCAGGTTTCACACCGCATAGCCACGCTCAGTACCGGTCATGCCGTCCTCGATGAGGCACTGCCAGGCAGTGGCTGGCCGCAGGGTGCAGTCACAGAGCTTGTCAATGATACGGCCGGTTGCGGGGAACTGAGCCTGTTGTTGCCCGTGCTGGCGCGGCTTAGCCGGGAAAACCACTGGATAAGCATGATCGACCCCCCGTGGATACCTTACCCGCCTGCCCTGTATGGTCGCGGCCTGGCACTGGAAAAATTACTGCTGATTCGTACACAAAACAGGGGCGAGTCCTTGTGGGCCTGTGAACAGGTGGTGCGCGGTATCTCAGGCGGTGCTTTGCTGGCCTGGCCCGATGCCCTGTCTTTCAGTGAGCTGCGGCGTTTGCAGCTTGCAGCAGAACGTACTCAAAAAACCGTTTTCTTATTCCATGACCGTAAAGCCGCAAGCGGCTCATCACCCGCCGCATTACGACTGCAGTTGAAGGCAGATGATGGCGATCTTCAGATCAGGGTTTTAAAATGCCGTGGACAACGGCCGGCATCAAGTATACGTATCCGCCGGTCACTACTGCTTCAGCCCTTGATGCCACCCCTGGTGAGTTCAAGCGGGTCCAGCAAACGTTCCAGTTCTTCATCGGAAAGCCCCGTGGTTTCCCCGAGCTCATCTCCATACCAAAAAAGCAGCGGGAAACGGCCATTTTTGTAGGTGTCGGTGGTATCATTATGCGGCCTTAAAAAGAGCTAAAAAATCATGCAACTTTCTTCCCTTACTGCTGTTTCATCCGTTGACGGGCGCTATGCAGGACGCACTGCCGGCCTGCGCGAAATTTTCAGTGAATACGGTCTGATCCGTTACCGGGTAATCGTCGAGATTCGCTGGTTCCAGGCGCTCGCAGCCAGCGCCGATATCCCACAGGTTTCGAATCTTAGCGACAAGGCAAATGCATTTCTCTATGAACTCATAAACGATTTTGGGCTTGAGGCGGCACAACGTGTCAAAGCCATTGAGGCAACAACCAACCATGATGTCAAGGCGGTTGAGTACTATCTGAAGGAGCGTTTTGCAAAACAGGAAGAATTGAACAGCCTGTCTGAATTCCTGCACTTCGCCTGTACCTCGGAAGACATCAACAACCTTTCCTATGCACTGATGATGCTGGATGCACGTGAGCAGCTTTTGCTGCCTGCTTATGCGGAGATCGACCACGTCCTGCAGGCTATGGCCGGTGAATACGCCGATATCGCCATGCTATCGCGCACACATGGGCAAACCGCTTCACCCACGACCCTGGGCAAAGAGATAGCCAATGTGGCCGTACGTCTTCAACGACAGGTCGATCAGTTCTCACAGCAACCGATCCTGGGAAAAATCAACGGCGCTGTCGGTAATTTCAATGCACACATATCAGCATACCCTGAAGTTGACTGGCCAAAATTTGCTCAAAAATTTGTTGAATCGTTGGGGCTGTCCTGGAACCCGTGGACAACACAGATTGAACCGCATGACTGGATGGCTGAGAGTTTTCACACGATGAGCCGCTACCATACTGTCCTGATAGATTTGTGCCGGGATATCTGGGCCTATATTTCCATCGGCTATTTCAGCCAGAAAACCATTGCCGGTGAAATCGGATCATCCACCATGCCACATAAGGTCAATCCGATTGACTTTGAAAATGCCGAGGGCAATCTCGGTGTTGCCAATGCCCTGCTGACTCACCTGGCGGAAAAATTGCCGATTTCGCGTTGGCAACGGGATCTGACTGACTCCACCGTTTTACGCACTATTGGCACCGCGGCAGGTCATGGCATGATCGCCTATGCCTCCCTGCTTAAGGGTCTTAATAAACTCCAACTCAATACAAAAACACTCGCTGATGACCTCGATAGCAGTTGGGAGGTACTGGCTGAGCCGATCCAGACCGTCATGCGTCTGTATGGCATGGAAAATCCTTACGAGCAACTCAAGACCCTGACACGCGGTAAGGCCATCACCGCGGAAATACTGGTGGATTTTGTCAAGTCACTTGAGATACCCACCGCCGCCAAGCAACGACTATTGGAACTGACACCCGCCGGTTACACAGGTAATGCTGCAGAAATGGCACATTCCCTCAAACGGGACGACATATGACCGCACCGCTTGGAACGCTCAGTACTCAACAGTTTCTTGAAGAATACTGGCAAAAACAACCCTGCCTTATACGACAGGCCATTCCCGGGTTCACACCCCTGCTCGATGGGGACGACCTGGCCGGTCTGGCCTGTGAGGAAATGGCCGAGTCAAGACTGATTAAGGGAACGTTTGATGCCAGGGACTGGACACTCACAAACGGCCCGTTCAGCGAATCGGACTTTGCCTCCCTACCCGATGAAAACTGGACATTGCTGGTGCAGGACGTGGAAAAGCATTACGCACCACTGCAGACCCTGATGCAGCAGTTCAGTTTTATACCGCAGTGGCGTCTTGATGATCTTATGATCAGTTACGCAGGTACCGGGGGGTCGGTCGGTCCACACGTCGATCAATATGATGTATTCCTGTTGCAGGCCGAAGGAAAACGTCGCTGGCAGATTGCCCGTTCCTTTGAGTCAGGTCTGCTGGAAGACTGTTCACTCAATGTTTTAAAACATTTTCAGCCGGAACAGGAATGGGTACTTGAACCGGGTGATTTGCTCTACCTTCCACCCAATGTAGCCCATCACGGCGTTGCACTGGAGCCTGGCATGACCTGCTCCATCGGTTCCCGTGCCCCTTCCGGGGCCGATCTTCTGCAGGGATTGGGTGAATGGCTGGCTTTCTCAGACCGCGAAGGCGGGCGGTACACGGACCCTGACCTGCAAGCCGTAAGCCGTGCCGGAGAAATTAACCCGGAGGCACTGCAAAACCTGCGCAAATTGATGTTGTCCGGTATTAACGAAAACAGGAACATGGATAACTACCTCGCCGCTTTCTTGAGCCGTTTCAGACTGGCACACGATCCAATGCCACCGCCCGCCTTGATTCGTCCGGAAAAATTACTCAAAGGTCTCACTGACGGTATCAGCTTATTCCGGAACCCCTGGACACGTCTGTGCTGGGTCGAGGGAACCCAGGGCGCCCGCCTCTACGCTGCCGGCCAGGCATATGACTGCAGTGTCTGGCTGGCCGAGACCCTTTGTGAGTGGGAGCAACCCCGGATCAGGGCTGACATGCTGGATCAGGCTTCACTGGACACCCTTACAAAATTGATCAATGGTGGCCATTTCCTTCTGACTCAGGCAGGCTGATTTACAACTGACCCTGCGCCACGTGGAACCCGACCTTTTGGAAATCGAATTCGTCATCACAATGCATCTGCCATCGGTAAGCCGAGTCAGTTATACTTAGAAGTTAAGCTACAATAATGTTCATGTAGAACATTTTACGGTGTTGTGTCCTGTTTGGTTCCAACACCAGATTTCTTCAACTGTCAGAATCCTAAGGGCAAAGAAATAGTGAGCTCAAAACTCGAGCAGTTATACCTGACCTCGCACCTTTATGGGGGCAATGCGTCCTATATTGAATCCTGGTATGAAACCTGGCTGGAAAACCCGGACAAGGTCCCGGAGCAATGGCGCAAGTATTTTGAATCGATGCCTGCCGCTGAAGCACCGGAAACCGGGCACATTGAAGTTGGGGAACGTTTCCGCAACCTGCCCATGAATAACAGGGGTTACCCTGCGACATCTACCGAATTCGCCGATCATAAACAAGCCAGCGTTTCCCGGTTGATAAACTCCTACCGTATCCGTGGCCATGAGGTCGCGAAACTGGACCCATTGGGTAATCCTCATCACGCACCGGTTGCCGATCTTCAACTCGCATTTCATGACCTGAACAATACCGACCTTGAGCGCGAGTTCGATACCGGTTCATTGGGGGTCACGACTCCACGTATGAAACTCAAGGATATCCTCGAGTTGTGCGAGCGGGTTTATTGCAAAAGTATCGGCACCGAGTATATGCACATGGTCGATACTGTGAAGCGCGACTGGATGCGGGAAAAACTGGAAGGTTCCGAGGGTTACTACAACGTCAACAAAGAAGACAGGCTTCGCATTCTGCAAATGCTGACGGCGGCCGAAGGCCTGGAAAAGTACCTGCATACGCGTTATGTCGGTCAGAAAAGGTTTTCACTCGAAGGCGGTGACAGCCTGATACCGTTGTTACACGAAACCATGTTATACGCTGGCGCCCATGACGTTGAAGAAGTTGTTATGGGCATGGCACACCGGGGGCGATTGAACGTGCTGGTCAATATCCTCGGAAAATCCCCTTCCATGTTATTTGATGAGTTTGAAGGTAAACACGGTGCAAGTGACCCCGACCGCCCCGGAGATGTCAAATACCACCTGGGTTTTGCATCCGATATTCAGACCCCGGGCGGCGAAGTGCACATGGCGCTGGCCTTTAATCCATCACACCTCGAAATAATCAACCCGGTGGTGGCGGGTTCTGCGCGCGCCCGCCTGGTTCGACGTAAAGACACCACACTCGATACGGTCATGCCCATATTGGTTCATGGTGACGCGGCTTTTTCCGGTCAGGGTGTGGTCATGGAATTGTTCCAGATGTCCGAGGTGCGCGGTTTTGCGGTTGGTGGCACGATGCATATCGTTATCAACAACCAAATCGGCTTCACCACCAGCAACAAGCTGGATACGCGCTCTACCCTGTATTGCACGGCAATTGCCAAGATGGTTCATGCACCCATTTTTCACGTGAACGCCGATGATCCGGAAGCGGTTCATCATGTTATGAAAATTGCCTGTGATTTTCGCCAGGAGTTTAACCGTGATGTGGTCATAGATCTGATTTGCTACCGCAAACACGGCCATAACGAGGCGGATGAACCCGCCGCGACACAACCAATGATGTACAAGACCATACGTGGTATGAAAACCACCCGGCAGACGTATGCCGAAGACCTGGTTAAACGCGGCATCATCGAACCCGATTATCCGCAAATGCTGATGGACGAGTACCGTCGCAAACTGGATGATGGTGAACAGGTTGCCGACGTGGAGTCGCATCCGCGCACCAACAAACACGCGGCCAAGTGGCAGAAATTCGACCTTGGTGGCAACTATGCCGGAAGTGGTATTGAAACCGGTGTTGATATCGACGAGATCAAAAGACTCGCTGAAAAGATGACGCAGTTGCCAGAAGGCTTCACCCTGCACCCCCGGGTCAAGAAAATTTACGATGACCGGCGGAAAATGGCAGGCGGAAAACTGCGTCTGGACTGGGGCTTTTGTGAAACTGCCGCCTACGCCACCCTGATCAGGAATGGCACAGGCTTACGCCTGGTTGGCCAGGATTCCGGTCGTGGAACATTCTTCCACCGGCATGCTGTATTACATAACCAGGTTGACGGTTCCCATTACACTCCACTGACGGAGATCGACCCTCAGCTTGACGTCGCTATCATTGACTCACTTTTGTCTGAAGAGGCCGTGCTCGGTTTCGAATACGGCTATGCAACTGCCGCACCTGAAACCCTGGTCATTTGGGAAGCTCAGTTTGGGGATTTCGTAAACGGTGCGCAGGTCGTCATTGATCAGTTCCTTAGCTCAGGCGAAGCCAAATGGGGCCGTTTATGCGGTCTGGT
>RCNC010003279.1_pt1 | contig 10601 bp, 4 predicted proteins | sample 2041301 | NCBI WGS metagenome assembly RCNC01 (sample SAMN09708231, study PRJNA481090) | Marine sediment metagenome, whole genome shotgun sequencing project. | biome: marine sediment; feature: ocean; material: sediment; isolation source: Sewage treatment plant 13A marine sediment (STP13A) ... | reverse complement strand
ACCTGGCACTTACTGCAGCCGTAAGATCTACTTGTTGAATTTCTTTGTAGTAATCATCTTCGCCCACATTCCAGATAAAAGTGCTGCTTACTTCAGCATCTCCCCAATCTGCAGTGTCATTAGAAAAATAGAGTTCGTAATCACCGATGTTGCCATTGGGGCCCCATGGATCCTGTCGGGGCGTGTAGAAAAAACGGTCGAAGGTAAGCGTATCAGCCATATCCACCCATATTTCATGGGGCAATGGTTTACGGGGTTCGATGAGCCACTCTGTATGCCAGTAGGTATTTGGATTGTTGTCAATAGCCAATTCTTTCAGGGTTCCGTTAACCTCACCCTCATCGTCGGCATATATGGCCTGCCAACCCGATTTTTCGGCTTTGGAGACCAGATCCAGGGCACTTACTGCAACCGTACAGGTATCGCTAAAGGAGCCGTTGGCAGAATGGGCCACTACCCCGGTACTCCCGCTGGAGATACCCTTAATGAGTCCTTCTGATGAGACCGTGGCTATGCCAGGGTCCAGGCTTTCCCAGTTAAGGGCTTTGTCATTGGTCGTTTCGGGGAAGAAAATGACAGTCTGTGTGGTGGTCTGATTTTCATAGATGTTCACACTATTTTGTTGAAATTCCAAGCCCTCCACAGGATCCTCACTTAGATATCCGGCCCTGATTACCGTGGCACCCACACCGCCTGTCTGACCATCCGGGAAGGTGACGGTAATTGTATTGCTAGCCTCTAAAAGAGAGGTGTCCACACGCATTATCCGGGTGGTCCCATAGTCGCTGCCACCGGACAAACGATCGGCGCAATCCTCAATATAGCTCTCCAGCTCGGTCCCATTGATAGAAAAATTCACATTCTTTGAGCTGGTGGGACTAAGCCCAATTCCCACCCTAAGTAGCGCATATTTTGCCTCCTCAAAACCAGTCATTTCCACGGTGAAATCCTGTGATCCTGAGAACTCTACACTGGTATTGTTTCCATAATGGGCTATTTCATCCAGGATCTGAGTCTCGGTGATGGATTCATTATATTCAATGAAAAGGGCAATGGCTTCTCTGCCCTTAATGGGTAAAGGCTCCTCCAGGGAGAATAGCCGCTCTTCGGTCAGGTAGGGTCTGAAGTCCATCTTTCTCCCTAATTTCCTGGCCTTGATCTCCTTTATACCACCCAGATCGTCATGGAAATTCAAGTTTATATTTCCTTCCACATTGGACTGGTTGTTAAAAAGCAGGATTAGCCTGTTATCTTCAACAAAGGCATGGTGCTGAATGTCCGCATCATCGCAAAAAGAAAGGGTCCTTCTACCCTCCACATCCTTGAAAAATTCGTAGAAATGAATCCTTTTGGATTCCCACCACCCTTTGGAATTGTCAAAGTCCTCCTTCACCAGCAGAACGGCATTATAAGTGGGATCCCATCCAGCAGATTCAAGTAAAATAAAAGGCACCGCCTTTTTTACAATGTGGGGATGATTCATATAAGTAAAGGTGTTTGCCAGAGAACTGGAGACAGCCAGAAAATCTTCGATGGATCGCTTCTCCATGGTATGGGCAAAGCCACTTCCTGGAAAATATTTGTCTGCGAGCATATTTGCCACCTCCTCCTCATTGCCATCTGAGATATAACCTCCGTGTTCACTTGCCACGTAAGTAAACACTTCCCCATATTTATTGATGGTGTGGTTGGCAATGGCATCAAACACCCCTTCTGTAGGTAACCCTGTGCTTACACTTCCGGCAAAATCAAACAAATCATCATCCCAGTGCATGTAGTTGTAAATGTGATAAGAGTAGAAGTCCAGACTGAACTGTGATTTGTCAATAAATCCCGTAATCTGACTTAGGGCACTGTAATTATTTTTATAAAAGTAACCTACCGATAAACAGGGCCCACCTACCTCCACCGGGATATTGGCAGCATGCACCTTATCGTAAATGCTTGTATGATGCTCAATAAAACGATTATCTCCCCAGAACCTCCAGTCGGGTTCATTTACCGGCTCAAAAAATGCAGGACGTGTCCAATCAGTGAACTTATGCTTCAACAGGGATGCCGCCAGTTCGGAAGCAGCATCATTGTTCACGGGGTAGGATTGTGTAGAACCTTCATGTGTATATTGAGGCATAAAGGAGGGGTAGGCGTTGTGTGCGTCGTGGTTGGCCACATTCTGGTTGTCCCCAAGTAGGTTCATAAAACCAGAGGAGGCTCCTGAGTTTGATGGATTGGTATTTGCAATTAAATGATCAATATCAGCAAAACCCGGACGGGCCGGATCTTCTACCACACTGTTTCCCCAGTTCACAGAACTGCTTACCATCCCCAGGGCCCTTCCCAGGGTCATCTCCAGATCCTTAAAATAGTAGTCGGTCCGAGCCTGGTCTCCAATCTTCCCTTCAATCCCGGTGCCTGAAGCACTTAGATTGAAATATTTGCTTCTGTTCAGATTTAGTTGCCCCTCAATGGCCCTGCTGGTATGCGGATAGAGATCCACTGTTATATTCTGCTGTGCTTCAGCTGCTGATAGCGTCGAATAGAGTAGCACGAGAACCCAGATTCCCCTCCATAAATTCCTCATCACAATAATTTATTAGTTGCTGGCCTATTTAACCTTTTTCGTTTTGACTTTATAAACAGGTGCATATTCATCCTGGTTTTCCGGGGTGCTTATTACCAGTCCAGACTCGGTCTGTTCCCATTTTACTTTAACAGAACTGCCTGGTACACTGACTTTCTTCACCTTAACAACTGCCGGTTCAAAGGACTCCAGAGTCAGGCTTGTACCAGCTTCCTGCGGTCCAAATTGAATGGCGTAGACCGTTTCACCATTGGTGGTGTAACGTATGTCTTTATTGGTATAGGTAAGCTTTTCAAAGTCCTTGTGATTCTGAAAATGCCCTTCCGGCTCTTTGGTAGGACCCTCTCCAAAGGTATACCAGGGGCGGGTTTCGTAGATGGCTTCCCCATATGTACCTAGCCACTCGCCCATGGTCAAAAGAACCTTACGCTGGTCATCAGGAATCGTACCGTCGCTTTTTGGGGAGATATTCAGAAGCAGTACACCGTTCTTGCTGACGATATCGGCCAATACATGAATAATATCTTTGGATGGTTTGATTTTCAGGTTTTCGGTATAACACCAGCTTCCATAACTGATGGTCTCATCGGTCATCCATGAGGCTTTTTCTAGCTTATTTTTTCTGGACTTCTCCAGGTCATCTACGGTATAATCCAGTGGTAAATCGTCCTGCTTTCTTACGATAACTACCTCTTTATCCATCTTTTGAGCTTCATTAAGATAGTATGCGCTGAACTTCTGCCGATACGCTTCTGGGATCTCATCCAACCAGGAATCGAACCAGATGATATCGGGCTGATACTTGTCAATCACCTCTTTAAGTTTACCAAACCAGATCTCTTCCAGAAATTTTTCTTCTGGCATATTTCCATAGAGCATGGAGAGTTCAGGATCGTCTGAAGTAGGTGGCATGCCCTCGTAAAATGGATAATGACTGTTTCCATAATCTCGTCCGCGGTCATCTACTTCACTCTGATGGCGTTGCAGGTTCCTGGCGTGGTGAAAGGTGGTGATCAGTTTCATATCCCTTTCTCTCAGCGCTATGGCCATCTCACCCGTAATGTCTTTCTTAGGTCCTTTATCCATGCTGTTCCATGGAGTCTGATCGCTGTCCCACATGGAGAATCCATCGTGATGTTCAGCCACAGGACCTGCGAATTTCGCTCCTGCTTTCTGGAATAGATCTGCCCATTCAGCTGCATCAAAATGTTCTGCTGTAAATTTTGGAACAAAGTCGTGGTAGCCAAACTCTGATGGATGACCATATTTCTCCAGGTGATGAACACCTATCCAGCTATCCAGGTAGTGCATATACCTGGGATACCACTCTGAACCAAATGCCGGGACCGAATAAACACCCCAGTGAAAGTAGATGCCCAGCTTGGCATCCTGAAACCATTCTGGAGCAGCTTCGTGATTGGCCAGCGATTCCCAGCTGGTTTCAAAGGGAATCTTTTCTGCTTCAACGGTTTGATTGTTTCCAGGGTTGCTGCTGCAACCGGCAATAATTAGTAAAAGCAGACTTAAGGATTTAACGTTCATTGAGATTGTATGTTTTATTGTAGGGATATTTTCAGATTCATACAAAAATACGGGTATGGCAATTCTTATTTAATGATTCTAATGCCCTAGATTAGTCATCATGACCCTTCGTTTGGTCCATATGTTTCATTTATCAATAATCATTCCCTTTGTTACTGTTTTCAACGGATGCTAACCACTTTTCCAAATCCCCTTTCATCTCTTCCAGAATTTGTGCTTGAGAACCCGCCAGGTTATGCTTTTCTTCTTCATCCTCAAGGATATCGTATAACTCGTAGCTCTGCCCATTATCCTTACTAATAATCTTATACTTTTGACTTAGCCATGAAATCTGTTTCTTATAGCGGAATCCCATAGGTTTTTCACGTTCCATGGTGGGTTTAGCTATAAGGGGCATAAGGTTAAGTCCATCCACTGGTCGCTGATCGGGATAGTCAATATCTAAAACATCTAAAATAGTAGGCAAATAATCGCTGGTATAGGCAGGGAAATCAACCCGTTGTTCTCCTTTTAGTTTTCCTTTCCAAACCACAAAAGCGGGTGTTCGGAGTCCTCCCTCATGTAAACTTCTTTTCCTGCCCTTAAAATTTGCAGCACTTCCGGGTGTCCCATCTTCGGGACCATTATCACTGCAAAACCAAATCAGGGTGTTCTCCTCAATTCCCAAGCGTTCAAGTTCTGCCCATAGCCTTCCAATCTGATCGTCCAATGCCGTAATACAGCCATAATACAACTGCTCCTGATGGGAGAGATGCGCATATTTTGCCATGTAATACTTGTTTGCTACTACTGGTAGGTGAGGTGTATGTGGCCAGATAGTGGTAAAAAAAGGTTTGCTGCCAGAAACCGATCTATTAATGAATGGGATGGCCCTATCCATAATAACTTTGCTATCATCACCCGATAAATCCTCCAGGGCTTTTTCTTCATCCCCAAGCCAATAGGCTGTATTGTAATCCATTACTGAATCACCTTTTTGTGCGGCTGCCCAGCCATAGCGCTCCGATTCACCGTTGCTAAAACTTACAGGTAATATCATGGGATCATAAGTAGGGACTTTTGATTCTGTACAGAAAAACTCATCATAGCCATGCATGCTAGGAATACTAAAGTGTTGATCAAACTTTTCTCTACCGCCCCGATTGGCATCCAATTCATTTTGTGTTAAGGTGCCTAAATGCCACTTACCGAAATGTCCTGTGGAATAACCCTGTTCTTTCAATAGCTCTGCAATGGTGATTTCCTCGGGCTTCATATGGCCGGAGTTGGCATCGGGAATTCCCATTCGGTATGGATTCCTTCCAGTAACAACACTTGCCCTGGTGGGAGAACATACCGCCGAAGCTGAATAGAAGCGATTGAAAATTATTCCTTGTGCTGCCAGCTTATCCAGGTGAGGGGTTAAAATGGTTTCATTGCCATTAAATCCGGCGTCAAACCACCCTTGATCGTCTGACATTATAAGGATAATATTGGGACGGTCCTGAGCAATTCCCACCCTGGTCATGATTATGTATATTATTAGACCTACTGCGATTTTTTTCATTGGATTGCATTTTATGGCTTATCCGGCACTCTTGCAGAATACCCTTGCTGACGGTACTTTTGCAGCAATGCATCCATCTCTTCTATTTTTTCGGGGTAGAGATCATAGAGGTTTACTCTTTCTCCCGGATCCTTTTCCAAATCGAAGAGGAGAGCTTCTGTGATAAAATCTTCATATCCTCTGAGCGCTTTAAATGACTCCGGCATTTTGCTGTGCCGTCCTGTGGGTTTGTTGATGTATAACCATTTTCCCTGGCGAAGTCCCCAGGTACCCTTCCATGTATTATGAACAGTAGCTTCTCTCAAGGGTGAAGCTATTGTTTCTCCTAAAATCAGAGGTAAGAGGTTATAGCTATCCGGAGCTGCATCCTGGGGCAATTCTGCTTTTGTAATCGCCGCAAGGGTTGCCATTATATCGACTTGAGAAATCACTTCATCTGAGACGGATCCAGCCTTTATCTTTCCTGGCCATTTGATTATAAATGGCACATGATGACCACCTTCCCATACATCCCTTTTGAGTCCGCGAAAATCGCCCATGCTAAAGTGCTCGTATTTTTCAGCGCGTGGGTAAGCATAATGCTCCGGTCCATTGTCAGCACTGAAAATCACGATGGTATTATCTTCAAGTCCCTTTTCTTTAAGCGCCTGCAAAACCTGCCCGGCTACCCAATCGCTCTGAAACATAAAGTCACCATATCCACCTGCCTGGGATTTTCCAATGAATTCTTCGTTTGGAATGATAGGTGCATGAGGAGAGGGAAGTGCAAAGTATAGAAAGAAAGGTTTTGACTCATCCTGTTTTTTTATCCATTCAACTGCTTTTGTTGTGAGTGTGGGCAGTACTTTATAGGGGTTCCATCCTTGTACCATTGGGCCCGGGCGAAACTCCCATTCGCCTTCTTTGGTTTCGAAACCAATATTATGAATGTCCATCACCTCTGTGGGCAATTGAGGAAAGGTATTGTTTTCAACCCATGCATATGGAGGGAAGTTAATGGTGCCATCACCAAAATAGTAATCAAATCCCCGATCCAGTGGACCACCACCTATAGCTTGGTTCCAATCAATATCTTCGGGACGATAAAACGTTCGCATTTTTTTCCATTGAAATACTTCTCCGCTTGGCTCACTATTAAAATTCCAATCCCAACCCAGGTGCCATTTCCCGATAGCGGCTGTTGAATAACCCTGATCTTTCAAAAGTTGAGGCAGCGTGATATCTGAATCCCTGAAAAATGGAGGGCCAAAAGAATATACAATATCATGTTGTCTGCGCCAGTGATACATTCCCGTTAGCAAGGCAAAGCGACTCGGTGAACAAACTCCGGAAGAACTGTGGGCATCGGTAAAACGCATGCCTTCGGAAGCCAGCTGATCCAGGTTGGGAGTCGGGATTTTAGAATTCTCGTTCTGGCAATTAAGATCGCCATAGCCCATGTCATCCGCATAGATAATCACAATATTGGGTTGGGTATTTTCAAGCTCTGAGCAACTCAGCTGACTCATTAGTGATAACCCGAGTATTAAAGGTACTATTGGTTTCATCTACGTATATTTTTTAAAGATAGCCTACTTCTTTACCCACGTTAGTTTATCTACACTTACTCCTCTATTGGGCCATTCCACGCTGGAGATATACCACTGGCCATCCTCATCCTGAAAGATTTCAGGTGCATGAGAATTTAAGATGGTCACTTGCTTTTCACCATCAGTACCAAAGTTTAGGGGATCGTCAGAGAGTAACACATAGGTCTTATGCTGATAGGCTCCTACAATTTCCTTTTGATCCCAAACACCATTCCAGGAACATACAAAGAGGTAAAATGAATCATTGAAAAAAATCAAGGAAGGAGATTCGGGGTCAAACTTCTCGGTTTTAAGGATGGTCTTTGGCTCGCTCCAGTTAACGAAATCTGTAGATGTTCTTAAGTTGACACTTTTAGTGGAACAGTATATGATATAATAAGTTCCATCATGAAATAGTAGGTTTGGATCGCGAGCATCACCAAATAATATTTCTGGATCACGATCTCCATCGTCTTCCGGGAAGAGATTTCCTTTTACTTCCCATTTATTCAGGTCTGAGGACACAGCCAGACGTATGGGACTATGGCCGTATACCATCTGATAAAGGCCATCCTTTTTTACGATATAGGGAGCATGGTTCGCCAAAACTTCGCCGGGACGTTCTTTGGGAGGAAGAATTTTTGGAAGGTCGGTATAGTGGCCTTCTTCTAAGGTCTCCTTAAAGTTGGTAGCTGACGACACTGCATGAAAAGAGGCATATTCACCATCGTGTATACCTGCTTGCAAAGGATTCGCTTCTACCAGAGGATGAGTGATACCTATTATATGCCATTTCCCATCTTTGTCCTTCACAAAAGTATGATCGTTGGCTACCCATTCATCGTACCATTGTCCCTCTTTTAAATATTCTGTATCCGGACCAAAAAAGTAATCTCCCGCAGGTTTGTATACCCATACAAATTCGTTGTCCTGCTTGGGCATATACACTTTATCTTGCTCTCTATTTAAATCACTAAGATCTTTTTTCAATATACGTTTAGAAATCTCATTTAAGGCTTCAATACTTCCCTCAAAATGGTAGGTTTTATGGATGTGCTTAATGGACTCTCCTGGCTTTAACTCCCTGGTACTTGACGAAGATTCCAACTCATAAAATGGTCCCAATTGCTCCCCATTTTCCAAAGGGCCATCATTATACGAATTTACTACATCACCTTCATATGGATTGTCTTGCTTTCTCCATAGCGAATTCACATAGGTGGTGTCACCTTCAAATGTATAAGCAACAATAGTTAATATTTGCTTATCAGCATCATAACTACCCATATAGGGCAGTGCATTTTGAGGAGGCAAACCCACTTTGAATCGATAAGTACCATCCCCTTTAAACATCACCTGTTTATCACTAATGCTTAATCTGCCAGGAGGTATGGTTCCGAAATAGGATGTATTTAAGGCCAGGGAATCCTTATATGGAAGAATCACTGTGGTATTTTTGGAGGGTATATACATTCCCAGTATCCAGATGGATAAAAGACCCGTTTCTTTAGACCATGTTTGGGTTCCCGCATTAACAATCTCATTATTGGACTGATAGGCTACATAATTGACATCATTGGCTAATTCGATACCCAAATCTTCCATCACCTCCGGTTTATTTAATATGGCCACCTCGCGATTTACGTCAATATCGAATTCAAATCCCTGATAATTAAGCAAATGTATTTTCTTGTTAAAGATGACACTTTCATTAGATTGACTAATAATATCGAAAGCTTCAGTATCTAACTCTTTGGGTGTATACCAGTTTTCAAAGGTGAATTCGTCGCCTTTCTTAAAGAATAAGGAGTACTGTCCTCCCTCGGGGCCTATCCAAAAACGATCTTCTCCACCAAAGGTGTTAATGTGTTCTTCGAAGATCCCGGATGCGAAGAGATCATAGTTCATCCAGCCATAGCTATTCCCTGCCATCCCATTGGAAGTACTAGTAAGTACCCGACCTTGTAATTCGGGTAAAATAAGCACTTGGCTTTTGCCATTGTTTGCTTCCAGGGTGATTACCTCCTGATGCTTTTTAAGAAAATCTAAATCATAGCCAAAGGTGCCTTTGGGCTGTTTGGGTGTGCAGTTCACCAAAAGAATGCAGATAGTACTGAAAATCAAAATTTTAAGATAAGAATTCATATAATTTTTAATTGGTGCTTAATCTTGGTAAATTACCCGGCCAATAGATACTAAAACTAATAAATCCTATGAAATTCAGAGCAATTTGTCATCTCTTATTCGCGACGGGCCTGGTAGCGTTATCTGCTTGTAGTTCCACCAGTAAAGAGATGATCCAGGATTATCCCATCACACCGGTGGATTTCACACATGTCCAGCTTCAGGATGGATTCTGGAAGAGCTGGGTTTCCACAGCTGTTCATCACACCATTCCATTTTCATTTGAGAAATGTGAAGAGACTGGCAGAGTGGATAACTTTATTTTTGCTGCCGGAATCAGGGAAGGGAAATTTCAGGGTGCTTTTGGATTTAATGACTCCGATCTCTATAAGATCATGGAGGGAGCAGCCTATAGCCTGATGCTGGAGGAAGATCCGCATCTGAGAGCCTACCTCGACACCTTGGTTTACTATGTGGCGGAAGCACAGGAAGAAGACGGATATCTCTATACGCCATGGACCTTAAAAGCAAATGAATATACGAATTTTGCTTGCTGTACCTACCATGAGGATGGCCAATGGTTGGGGACTCCCCATACAAGCCATGAGTTTTACAATGTGGGACATATGTATGAGGCGGCAGTGGCACATCACCTGGCTACAGGGGAGAGAACATTTCTGGAGGTGGCTATAAAAAGTGCGGATCTGATCTATGATCTATGTATCACTCAAGGGAACGATTATGTGCCCGGTCACCAGGAGATCGAGATCGGTCTTGCAAAGCTTTACCGGGCTACCGAAGATGAAAAGTATCTGGAACTGGCAAAGCATTTGCTGGATATACGTGGGGATGTTCATGAAGGGGAGTATTCCCAGGCCCACCTTCCTGTCACACAACAATCTGAAGCTGTGGGACATGCTGTAAGGGCCAACTATATGTACAGTGCCATGGCCGATGTGGCAGCACTCTCCGGTGACGTGGCCTACCTGGATGCCATCGATAGGATCTGGGAGAATGTGGCAGGGAAGAAGCTCTCCATCACCGGGGGAGTGGGAGCCAGTCACCAGGGGGAAGCTTATGGTGGGAATTATGAGCTTCCAAACCACCCATACAACGAGACCTGTGCTGCCATTGCAAATGTATACTGGAACCACCGCATGTTTCTTTTGCATGGAGATTCCAAGTACATTGACGTTATGGAACGCGCTCTTTACAATGGTGTTATCTCCGGACTATCACT
>RCNC010003276.1_pt1 | contig 10608 bp, 9 predicted proteins | sample 2041301 | NCBI WGS metagenome assembly RCNC01 (sample SAMN09708231, study PRJNA481090) | Marine sediment metagenome, whole genome shotgun sequencing project. | biome: marine sediment; feature: ocean; material: sediment; isolation source: Sewage treatment plant 13A marine sediment (STP13A) ... | reverse complement strand
AATATCCGAGAGAGCGCGTGAGCTGGAGGACCTCATGGAGGATCTCCTCGAGACCGCTCCGGAGGGTGAGTTGTTGAGGGAGGGCGCCGTTACCGTGTTGGCGGGTCGCCCAAATACGGGTAAGTCCAGTCTGTTCAACGCGTTACTAGGTCAGGACAGGGCAATCGTCACCGAGGTTCCGGGAACGACCAGAGACGCTTTGGAGGCCGTTGTCTCCCTTGGCGGGTTCCCTTTCAGACTCGTCGATACGGCTGGTCTCAGGGAGACGCAGGAGGCCGTCGAACAATTGGGTGTGGAAGTAGCTTGGAGGTATCTGAAAGGCGCGGACCTCGTTCTCTTCTGTGTGGAGGACGGCAGGGAGTTGGGTTCGGAGGAGCTACAGTTTCTGGCGGATATCGAAGGGACACCTCTGGTCCTGGTGCGAACCAAGGCCGATGTGTCCGGAAGGAAAGGTACCGAGGGCATCCAAGATGAAGCGGGGGAGGGCTCCGACCGGGAAGAAGGCCGCTTGCGGACCAAAGCGGTTGTATCGACCATTGGCTCCGAGGCGGACCCTGTCGAGCCGAGCGTGCGCCTTTCCGTGAAGAGCGGGGAAGGGTTGGGTACCTTGCTCGAGTTGTTGCCCTCGTTGGTTTTCGAAGGTCTGGTCGGCCAGGAGCTCGAGGTTCCTGTGTTGACCCGAAAAAGGCATGCAGATGGAGTGGAGACCGCCCTGCGGGAGCTCAGGGCTTTCCGGAAAGCCTTAGTCGAGGGAATGCCCGCGGAATTCGCGGCCACCCATCTCCGACCAGGTGAGACCGCCCTGGAGGAACTTCTCGGGGTGATACCGAAAGAAGAGATCCTGGACAGGTTGTTTCGGGACTTCTGCATAGGAAAGTAGGAGGCGGGCAGTGTCGGAAGAGCGATGGTTGAAGCGGGGATTCAGGGTGTTGGGCCGAGTCCAGGGGGTGTGCTTCCGGGCTTGGACCCAGGAGACGGCCCAGGGATTGGGTGTGAGCGGAACGGTGAGAAACAGAGGGGACGGCTCGGTGGAGGCGCATGTGGTTGGCGATCCAGGGGCTGTGGAGGCTTTTGAGCGCGGGCTTTGGAAGGGCCCCCCGGCAGCCAGGGTTGATGCCGTCGAGGTGTTCGAGTCCGAGGCTGTGCTCCCTGAGGGCCGGTTCGAGATTCGCTACTAGGGATCATGGAGCGGAACTACGACGTTATCGTGATCGGCGGAGGCCACGCAGGAGCCGAGGCAGCCTCAGCCTCGGCCCGGATGGGCTGTCGAACGCTGCTTTTGACCTCAGACCTTTCCCGAATTGCCCAGATGAGTTGCAATCCGGCCATCGGCGGTGTTGCGAAGGGCACGGTGGCCAGGGAAGTGGATGCGCTCGGGGGAATCATGGGGCGTGCGACCGACGCTTCCCGTATTCACTTCCGAATGCTGAATCGTTCAAAGGGTCCCGCCGTGTGGGGTCCACGCGCTCAGTGCGATCGCGGGCTTTACCCAAGGGCCGTGCGGGAGGTCCTGGAAGAACATCCGCTCCTAGATCTGTTTCAGGAGATGGTGTCCGACCTGGAAGTGGTTGGGGACAAAGGCTTTGGGGTGGTAACGAGAGGAGGGCTGCGGTTCAAGAGCCAGGCCGTAGTGGTGACCGCTGGGACGTTTTTGAGGGGCCGAATCCACGTTGGGGGGGGAGAGGGAATCGTTGGGGGCCGAGCGGGCGAAGCTTCGTCGATCGAACTGGCCGAGGCTCTGGAAGGGTGGGGGCTGGAGGTATCACGATTCAAAACGGGCACCCCACCTCGGATCGATGGTCGGACCGTAGACTTTTCCAAGGTGAAGCAGCAGGGGGGAGAAGAGGTCGACTTCCGTTTCAGCCTATACACGCGTGAGGATGTGCCTGAACAGCGCCCGTGTTGGGTGACGTGGACGGGCGAGGGCTTGAAGGAAGTTGTACAGAAAAACCTTGAACGCAGCGCCCTCTACGGCGGATTCATCTCGGGGCGCGGTCCGCGATACTGCCCGTCTATCGAGGACAAGGTCGTTCGGTTTCCAGACGCTGCCCGACATCAGGTCTTCTTGGAGCCGGAAGGGCTCGAAACTACAGAGCTTTATGTGAACGGCTTGTCGACATCCCTTCCGGCGGATGTTCAGCTTGGTTTCTTGCGAACGGTGCCGGGGCTGGAAGATGTCCGGATGACCAAGGTCGGGTATGCGATCGAATATGACTACTTCCCACCCCATCAACTCTCCCATGCTCTGGAGGTGAGGGTTCTTCCGGGCCTCTTCTTCGCTGGCCAGATCAATGGTACAACGGGGTATGAGGAGGCTGCTGGTCAGGGCCTGATGGCGGGCGCCAACGCCGCCTTGAAGGTACAGGGGAGGGATCCCTTCGTTCTGGAGCGTGATCAGGCCTACATCGGAGTCCTGGTGGACGATCTTGTGACGAAGGGTGTAGACGAGCCCTATCGGTTGTTTACGTCCAGGGCTGAATTCCGGCTTCTTCTGAGGCAGGACAATGCTGCGAGTCGGCTTGGGCCCGTGGCTCAGGAGTTGGGCCTGCTCACTCCCGCTCAGGACGAGGTCCTTAAGGCTCGCCTGACGATGGAAAAGGAGATCCGGAGCTGGTTCGAGTCCACGGCCCTGGCTCCAGCATCAGTCAACCCGATTTTGCAGGAGGCAGGGGGCGCCGGGATCGGAGAGCCCACTAGAGCCCGGGAACTACTGAAGCGCCCGGGCGTTGCGGCGAAAACGTTGGCTGCCTTGGGCGATGCCCCCTTCCACGGGCCAGGAAGCGATGACGCCCTGATCGCTGTGGAAGTGGATGTGAAGTACCAGGGATATGTAGCTCGTGAAACGGAGCGGGCCTCCAAGTTGAGGGATCAAGCCGATTTCGTCTTGGATGAAAACCTTCCGTATCGGGAGTTCATCACCCTCTCTTTCGAGGCGAGAGAGAAGTTGGAGCGGGTTCGCCCACAAAATCTGGCTCAGGCAGGACGCATTCCGGGTGTTTCCCCCGCTGACCTCCAAAACCTGATGATGGAGATTCGCAAGCGTCGCGGTTCCCCCGGACCCAATCCGTGACGTGGTCCCACCCGATTTCTTATGTTTGTGATCGACAAGACCTGCACAAACCACAAACAGCCGTTCCTCTTCTTTCGCTGCAAGCTTTTCGACCTCACTGATTCCCTACGCCACCTTTTAGGCTGGCGCAGGTGTTTCACGTGGAACACCCGAGGGGCCGAACTCTGGTGTTCCACGTGAAACAGGAAGGCAAGCCAGAACGGAGGAGGGTGGGGGCAGGGAGGCCCGAACTCGGTTCGTTCCGAGACACGGTGGAAACAGGCGGTTTGGATTGAGGCGTTAGGGGAAACCCAACCGGACTTCCGTGCTCCAGCGCGGGGGCGCTAGAACTCTATTCGGATCAACTCGAAGTGAACGGTCGCTTGCTCGTTGGTTCCATCAAAGTTGAAGTCGAACTCCGTATCCCCGTCCAGGATCAGGGTGTCACCCTGGAATTGCCAGGTCCCAGCGGTGGTTGGCCCAGGTGGGTTGGTGGGGGTAAGGGTGATCTGGTTTCCGGAGACCGAAACGATCCCGAGTTCGGGGTTGCTTTGCCCGAAGACCTCGAGGACCGCCTGATATTGGCCGTCGGAAAGAACGGAAAGGGTGAAGGTTGCTCCTTCGTCTTGAATCAGACGGACGACGGTCTCGGGGTTGGCTTGGTTGGTCAGGGTGAGGACTTCAGCCCTCCAGGTTCCTACCAGGGGTTGGAGCTCCGCGGGGCCGGTGCCATCATCGGAGCAGGCCGTCAGGAGGTTTGCGGCTCCGAAAAGGAAAGCACCAAGCAGGAAAGAATGTCGAGAAATGAAAGCCATGCTACCCTTGCGACCCCTGAAAGAAGTGGGAAAGGTGGTCCTTGCAGCCCAAATCTCACCGTGAGGATGGGCAAGCGTCAAGAGAATTCGGGTTTCCCCCTTTGGCGGGCCTAGGTATATTGGGCCTCTCACCGCACGGAAGCGCCCTTTATAAGGCCCCAAAGTCGATATGTGCCGCACTATTGCCATCGCAAATCAGAAAGGTGGAGTAGGAAAAACCACCACCGCCATCAACCTGGGCGCCTCCCTTGCCGTGGCGGAACGCAGGACACTGATCATCGACGTCGATCCACAGGCAAATGCGTCGAGCGGCCTCGGGTTGGAGCGAAGTAGAGAATCCCCAAACATTTACGACGTGTTGGTGGGCAACAACACGCTGGCAGAAGCCATCCATCCAGGTCTCCATTTTCCCAACCTGGACCTCGTACCCGCCACGCGGGATCTTGTGGGGGCCGAGATCGAAATGGTCGGGATGATTTCCAGGGAGACCGTTCTTCGACGGGCCCTGCAGGGGGTGAAGGATCAATACGATTTCGTGTTGGTAGATTGTCCCCCGTCCCTTGGGTTATTGACGTTGAATACGCTGACTGCGGCAGATTCGGTTCTGATTCCGATCCAATGTGAATTCTATGCGCTGGAAGGACTTAGCCAGCTCTTGAACACGATCCGTCTTGTGCAGAGAGCACTGAATCCGGGGTTGAGCATCGAGGGGGTCCTACTGACGATGTACGATCAGCGCCTCAACCTATCCAAGCAGGTTGCGGCGGATGCCAGAGAATACTTCGGATCCAAGGTTTATCGCACCGCAATTCCGAGGAACGTCCGTTTGGCGGAGGCACCGAGCTTTGGTGAGCCCATAATTCAATATGACGTCCTCTCCACGGGCGCTCAGAGTTACTTGGCTTTGGCCAAGGAAGTGCTGGAGCAGGATCTTGAAGATTCCAAGGGGCCGGAGGTTGGGATGGGCGAGACCGAGGAGGTCGAATGACCCGCAGCAAGAAAGAGCGACTGGGGCGTGGGTTGGGAGCGCTCCTTGGCGATGTGGTTGAGGCTCAAGGCGCGCCGGGAGGAGGAGATGTCCGTACGCTGCCGCTCAAACAGATTCGCCCCAATCCGTTCCAGCCCCGTAAGGATTTCTCCTCGGAGGAATTGGAAGAACTGGCGAAATCCATAAGCGAAAACGGACTTCTTCAACCCCTTTTGGTGCGCCCAGGGCCCGAAAACCGGGAATTCTGGGAATTGGTCGCGGGTGAACGGCGGCTACGGGCAGTGTCCCAGCTGGGATGGACCGAGGTGCCAGTGATGGTTCGAGAGGTGGACGATCGGACTCTTCTTGTTCTCGCTCTGGTCGAAAACCTTCAACGGGAGGCTTTGGGGGCATTAGAGGAGGCCGAGGGGTATCGCATGCTTTCCGAGTCCTTTGGCCTAACCCAAGGGGAAATCGCAGAAGCCGTGGGGAAGGATCGATCCACGGTGGCCAATACCCTGCGGTTGCTTCAGCTGCCGCCTTCGATCAGGAAATTCCTGCTGGAGGGGTCCCTTTCGCCCGGGCACGCCAGGGCTCTCCTGTCTGTAGATGATCCGGTGAGAGCTGGAGAAATCGCCCGAAAGGCGGTGCGGGAGGGTTGGTCCGTCAGGCAGCTGGAAGAACTTCTCCGTTCCGGAGAGGGGAAAAAGAAAAGAAAATCCCAAAACACCAGCGCCTCAGATCCGGTTTTGCAGGCCCTGCAGGAGGAACTCCGGACGGTTTTTGCTACGCGGGTGGTGCTCCGGAGGGGTGGAAAGGGAACGGGGGTGATCGAGATTCCGTTCCTGGATGTGGAGGATTTCGAGCGAATCTTCGCACTTCTTGCGGGCAGGGAAGCTTCCGAGGTGGTGGAATAGCGGACATGAAACGCAGACTCCGAGGGCTGACGGTCCTCTTTCTTCCGGACGGTGGAGAAGAATCCAGAAGTTTCCACCTTTCCCATCGGGGCGTAAAGGTCGCGCTGGCTCTGTGTGCTGGGGTTTTATTGGGCACCGTTGTGATGGCTGTAAGTTGGTTGTACTTGGCCTCTCAGGCTGGTCAGACCTGGAACCTAGAGGCGAGGGTCGATTCCCTGGAAGGGGAGCGGGTTGGCTTGTTGGCCGTGGCAGATGAGATGGTCCGAATCGAAAGCGAATATGCCCATCTTCGGTCTTTGTTCGGCCCCGCTTCGAACCCGGTTTCATCCGGTCTGTGGCTTCCGCCAACCGGGCTTTCGCGCGGCCGTCAAACGCCAAACGGCCCTGGCGTGGATGAGTATCTCCCAAGCAGCTGGCCTTTGACTGAGGCGGGCTTCGTAACACAGGCATTGGTCGAGGGTGGAGCCGGTGAGCATCCCGGGCTGGATATTGCCATCGGCACGGGGTCTTACATCAGGGCTGCAGGCGCTGGGCAGGTGTTGAGGATTGGAGAGGATCCCCTGTATGGCCTTTTCGTGGTGCTGGAACACCAGGACGGCTTCCAGACCGTCTACGCCCACACATCGATGATCCTGGTCGAAAGAGGCCAGTTGGTGCGGAGAAATGAGGTCATTGCCTTGACGGGATCTACGGGGCGTTCAACGGCAGCTCATTTGCATTTCGAAATACTCCTGGATGGTGTTCCTGTTGATCCGTTTTCTATGGTCGAGCAACCTAGTTGAATCTCTAACCTCCCATGGAGCCATCATTTAGGCTGTCGTGGCCGGGGTGTTTTTAGGAGGAATGTGGGTATGTCGAAAGATCGCGGTATCAGTGCCAGTCCTCCCGAACAGGTGATCTCCATCATCGGCCAGGGTATGACAGTGGTCGGTGACTGTGATACGGATGGTGCGGTGCGGGTTGAAGGGACGGTTCAAGGCAACATTCGAGCGGGAAAAGCGGTGGTAGTTGGGAAGGAGGGTGTCGTCAACGGCGATATTTACACCCAGGACGCCGTAATTGGGGGCGCTGTAAGCGGTACTCTCCGTGCGGCTTCGCGCTTGGAAGTGCAGGCCACAAGCCGTATCGACGGGGAAATCCTGGCCGAGCGCATGCAGCTCGAAGAAGGTGCGGTACTGAACGGCTCTGTCCAAATGGGGAAGGGAATCGCGCCGCCACCCGACTCCCTTTCCCTGAAGATCGATGAAGAACCTCCCGACGGTTCAGGCTGATCCTTCGGGGACTGAACTTCAGCAGATTATCCACATCTGTTGAAAACCCGAAAACACTCTGAAAGGCCCGGATGTTGGGCCGATTCTAGGCAAGGGGAGTTCGAAGCAAGCCCAGAAAATGACTTTTCCACACTGAGCATATTTCCAGATTTCCAGACCGAATCCGCTAGCATTCAGCGCATTCTTACGGTGCCCTAAAAATGGCAAAAATAGAACAGGTCCTCCAATTTTTGACGAATGCCTTTGAGATCGCGGATTTCCCGGACTACCCCCATGCGTTGAATGGTCTCCAGGTCAATGGTCCTAAGGAAATTGCGCGGGTGGCCACCGGAGTCGATGCTAGCGAGGAAACCATAAATGCTGCGGTGGCTGGTGGTTTTCATTTCCTGGTGGTTCATCACGGGCTTTTTTGGGATGGATTTGGCCCATTGACGGGGCCGCGGTTTCGCAAGGTCGCAGCACTCATTCGGGGTGGAGTCGGATTGTTCAGCCTCCACTTGCCACTCGATGCGCACCCTGAAATGGGAAATTGCGCGATTTTGGCTAAGATGGTGGGGTTGGATCCCTCGGGGCGGTTCGGTCTGTACAAGGACGTTCCCGTGGGGTGGTGGGGGACGGTCGACCTTCCACGGGGTGAACTCGAGATGAAGGTGGGGAAGGCCGTGGGGAGTGAAACTCGTTTGGTTCCCGGGGGGCCGGAGGTTTCAGCGCGGGTCGGCGTCATCACCGGCGGAGGTTCGGGTTTCCTCGCTGAGGCTGCATCCCTCGGCTTGGACACCCTGATCACGGGAGAGGCCCCGCATCATGCGTATCACGAGGCAATGGAACTGGGGATCAACCTCATCTTGGGGGGCCACTATGCGACGGAGACCTTTGGGGTAAGGGCCGTTGGGGACCGATTGGTAAGGGAATTCGGGGTAGATCAAGAGTTTTTGGAGTACCCAACGGGCTTTTAACGGGCTTTTGACAGGTTTTTGATGGCCATGTTGAGCAGGCCCTGTCCTGGATCAAGGAGTGATGGATGATGTTTCGGCAATTCGCAGCGGTGGGTGTGCTTTTTCTGGCCGCGGGCAATTTGGCGGGTCAGGGAATCCCCTCACCGAGGGCGCACTTCGGGTTCGAGGTGGGAGCTCACCGTAAACTGGCCAACTGGGATCAACTTGTCTCCTACTACGAAGCTGTGGCCGGTTCCAGCGACCGAGTACGGTTGGATACCCTGGGGGCTTCCACGCTGGGGCGTCCATTCGTGATGCTCACGATTACCAGCGCTGAAAACCATGCTCGCCTCGAGGAGTTGCAGGAGATTCAGCTGAAGCTGGCCGATCCGAGGAGAATCAGCGGCACCGGGGAACTGAACGACCTCCTGACGCGTGGTAAGACAGTGGTGCTCATCACCCACGGGATCCATGCAACGGAGGTGGGTGGGCCCCAGATGGCTGCTCGACTCGTTCATCGCATGGCGACTTCGGACGATCCAGATGTACGAGGCATCCTGGACAATGTGATCTTCCTGGATATCCCCTCGTTGAACCCGGATGGACTACAGTGGATCGTGGAATGGTACAACCAATGGGTGGGAACTGAATACGAGGGCTCTCAACTGCCCTGGCTGTATCACCCCTACACGGGTCACGACAACAACCGAGATTGGTATGCCTTCACCCAGGCCGAAACCCGACTGACGGTACTGGAGGCGCATAACAAGTGGCACCCCCAAATTGTGCACGACATTCACCAAATGGGATCTAACGGTGCCAGGATTTTCTTCCCGCCTTTCATCGATCCCTACGAGCAGAACATCGATCCGGCCCTTATTTCGGGAGTGAACCAACTGGGGGCCTATATGGCAGCGGAGCTTACGGCTCAGGGCAAGAAGGGTGTCGTCATCAATAACCGCTACGACGGTTTTACGCCTGCCAGGGCCTATCAGCACTACCACGGGGGTGTCCGGATCCTGAGCGAAACCGCATCGGTTCGGGTTGCAACTCCGATCCAGATTGACGGAGAGGATTTGGTTGGGGGACGGGGACTGGATGCCACCGTTTCAACCTGGAACTTCCCCTGGCCGTGGGAAGGCGGGGAGTGGGGTCTTCCTGATATCGTGGACTATATGGAAGCCGGCGCGTTCGCTCTATTGAACAATGCTGCCCGGCACCGCTCCTATTGGCTCGAGAACTTCTACCACATCAATCGGAGGGCCGTGGAAGGCTGGGACCGCTGGCCCGAGGCCTGGGTGATTCCTGCAAACCAGCCCAACGAGGCTGGCCTTTCCTATGTCCTCCGCATCCTTACCACGGGGGACGTTGAGGTTCATAGAGCGGAGGCGCCCTTCAATGCGGCAGGTCGCCGCTTCCCCGCGGGGACATACGTCATTCCCATGAGGCAGCCGTACGCTTCGTTCGCACAGACCATGTTGGAGGTTCAGCACTACCCGGACTTGAGGGAGTATCCCGGAGGCCCGCCAATCCGGCCCTATGATGTGACCGGCCACACCCTCGGCCTCCTTATGGACGTGGAGACCTTCTCCGTGGATGCGCCCATACGCGCCTCCCTTTCGAGCCCAATCGCCGTTCCAGAATGGCAGTTCGACCTCCCGGCCTCCTTGAAGGGACCCGATGCCCCCCGGATAGGGATATATCGGTCCTGGCAGGAGCCCATGCCTGAGGGTTGGACCCGTTGGGTTTTCGATCAGCACGGCCTTGCCTATGACACCATTCGGGATGCCAGGATGCGGGCAGGCGACCTGGGGGCGGACTATGATGTGATCCTTTTTCAAACACAGAGCCCGGCCTCGATCAGAAACGGCCACGCAAGGGGCTCCCTTCCGTCCGAGTACACAGGTGGATTGGGACCTGCGGGGACCCAGTCCTTGCAGGCCTTCGTAAGGGGCGGAGGCCGGATTGTGGCTGTGGAGGACGCGGCCGATTTCGTCATCGAACTTTTCGACCTCGGAATCACCAATGCCGTGGATCGTTTACCGCCCCAGGACTTCTTCATTCCGGGATCCATCCTCGAGGTGGAGCTCGTGGAAGGACACTTCGTTGGGGAGGGGAAAGCAGGGTTTACCCCTGTTTGGTTCTGGCAGAGTAGCCGGGCGTTCGAGGTGGATGATCCCGGGGTGGAAGTGGTCGCCAGGTTCGTGGACGGAGACCCGCTTCTTTCTGGGTGGCTCCTGGGACCAGAGTACATTGCAGGGAAACCTGCAATCGTGGAAGCGGAAATCGGGGAGGGCTCGGTGGTTCTTTTCGGTTTCCAGCCGGACTACCGGGGGCAAACGGTTACGACGTGGCCCCTACTCTTCAACGCGCTTGCAGGAGATCGGTGACGCGGATGATCGGGAGATAAGAGACCATGAAGTGTTCCTCCTGTGGGGCTGAGGCTTCGGGGAAATTCTGTTCATCCTGCGGAAACTCCCTGGAGATCTTCAAATGTGAGGGTTGCGGGGCTTTGGTTCCGCCAGGGGACCGGTTCTGTACCAGTTGCGGTATGCCACTGGACAAGGGGGGAAAACCTGCGGGTGTGGCTTCAGCCGCTGCTGCCCAACCCGGTAGTGAGACCAACAGGAACCTGGCTTGGTGGGTGGCCGGTG
>RCNC010003271.1_pt1 | contig 10611 bp, 12 predicted proteins | sample 2041301 | NCBI WGS metagenome assembly RCNC01 (sample SAMN09708231, study PRJNA481090) | Marine sediment metagenome, whole genome shotgun sequencing project. | biome: marine sediment; feature: ocean; material: sediment; isolation source: Sewage treatment plant 13A marine sediment (STP13A) ... | reverse complement strand
TGCACCGACCATTGACCGGGAACATTGCTACACAAGCGCAGAGCTGCAAGTAGTTCCATGCCGTGTATGAAGTCTGCGGCTCGATCGAGCTCCCCACTGAAGACACACCAGCCAACACGATATCCGCATGCCCTATAGACTTTGGATAGCCCTGAGTAAGTAAGACAGGTCGTATTCCGAACCAGGGTAGCCATCGGGACGAACTCCGCCTCGTCATAAACCATGCGATCGTAAATCTCATCCGCGAGCACTATGACGCCGTGCTTCTCAGCAATAGTCGCTATATCGGCCAAGGTCTCCCGGTCGTAAACTGCGCCACTCGGATTATTGGGATTGATAACCACTATGGCCTTTGTCTTTGGTCCGATCATCGCCTCGATTTCGCTAGCCGACGGAGCAAAACCGCGATCGGGTGCGCAATCGTAGTAGCGCACGACCCCGCCATTCAGCGTTACCGCCGCAGACCACAATGGATAATCCGGACTCGGCACCAGTACCTCGTCGCCGCGATTCAGGAGTGCTCGCAGAGACAGATCGATCAATTCGCTAACACCGTTGCCAATGAATACCTCTTCGGCGCTGACGCCATCGATGCCCCGCTCCTGCTGTTGCATCACGACCGCTTCACGAGCTGGGAAAATGCCCTTCTGATGGCAGTATGGTTCCGCTTGTCCCAGGTTTTCGATCATTGCCAGGCGCATGGTTTCCGGCGTACGAAAGCCAAATAGTCCGGGGTTGCCGATATTGAGGGATATGATCTCGTAACCACGTTTTTCCAAGTCTTGAGCGTGGCTTGCGAGTTGCCCGCGAATTTCGTATTTAACGTCGCGTAATGCTGCGCTTGCTTTGATTGGGTTTGTCATCGGTCTCGAAACAAAAGAAGGCGTAAGTATTAGTTGTCAAAAATAAAACCCGGCCAACCTTGCGGCTGGCCGGGTGGGTCCGCACGGAGATTGCGGATTGCGTGACTGGGTCAAACTCCCGGGAACCGGTTGCGACCTAGTCCAGCTCTTCTACCTCAGCGCCCGCTACTTCGTCAGGCTGTCTGGGTTGTTCGTACTCCGGTTCTATCTTGCCAAACCGGATCAATAAATCTTCTTCACTCTCAGGCGTTAGTCGCCGAATCGAACTTATGCGGACCTTGTCCAAACTGAACCCGTCATCTACGACGACTTCGCTGAAACGATCGCAAATGAGGCTGGTTTGCGAAACAAATCCGACGGTGCTGCTAGATCGTAATCCGTAGGCGGGTCTGCGCAGCTCTACGTGATATTTGCGGCTCGCGCCCTGTGTGACGATCAAATTAGCGTTGTCCAGTACGGTGTAGTTTCGGATAGAGCCCTGCGAGATGCAATCCGATCTGGTCGATTCCGACCCAACGGACCCTTCCAGTGCCCCCTCTTCGGTGCTCGCACAAGCTACTAAACAACATAAGATTATCGCTATAACACTATGTTTTATCATCAAAAAATAATCTCTTTTTGTTAATCGAATTCAATTCTCTAACTAATTTAAAAATGTTCCCAGCTAATTCAATTCGACCGGCGATTCCGACATTAAGTTCATGTGGCTTCCGCTAACCGAGAGTTCTGATTCTACCTCTCTACGGACTCAGGAAAGTTTCTCACAAGGCTCTGTGCGAGCATTTCGAACCAATTCCCGCTCATGTGTACTAATTCACGCCAAAAACCTTGTCACAGGCGACACGCAGTCTTGAATGCGGTCAATTCCTCATAGACAATAGCGAATCGCGGGTCTTCCCTGCGACTTATTTCACTGTGTACCGAGGATTTCTTAAGTGGACAAAATATTGGTTGGCCTCAAGCGGGTCGTTGATTACAACGTGCGTGTTCGTGTCAAGAGTGATGGCAGCGGTGTCGAAACCGACGGCGTCAAAATGAGCATCAACCCATTTGACGAAATTGCGCTCGAAGAGGCACTGCGCATCAAGGAGCGCGGCGAAGCAACAGAAGTTATTGTCGTCTCCATTGGCAGCAGCGATGCGCAGCAACAATTGCGAACGGGATTGGCGATGGGCGCTGACCGGGCGATTCTGGTTGAAACCGATATCGAAACCGATGCGCTCAGTCGTGCTCGGGCGCTATTGGAGATTGTTAATCGCGAGAACCCAGGCCTCGTCATTCTCGGAAAACAAGCAATCGATGGCGACAATAACCAAACGGGTCAAATGTTGGCTGCGTTGTGGAATCGTCCGCAAGCGACGTTTGCTTCGGAGCTTGAGTTAAACGGCGATACTGCACGGGTTACCCGGGAAGTCGACGTAGGCCTGGAAACGATTGAGATTGATCTGCCTGCGGTGATAACGAGCGACCTGCGACTTAACGAGCCGCGCTACGTGAAGCTTCCTGACATCATGAAAGCGAAGAAGAAGCCGCTCGACGTAATTCCGATGACGGACCTGAATATTGCTCCAAGCCCGCAGCTGACCGCGACTTTGTACGAGCCGCCGTCAGAACGACAGAAAGGCGTCATGGTAGATGATGTCGCTGGCCTGATTACCGCACTGAAAGATAAGGGGCTACTGTAATGTCGAACATATTAGTCATTGCCGAACACGACGGGCAAACACTCAATCCGAGTACAGCAAAAACGGTCGCTTGCGCTGCAGAAATTAGTGGCGCGACAATCGATGTCGTAGTTTTCGCTGAGTCGTCAGCGGAGGTTGCGTCTCAAGCAGCTCAGTTGGACTCGGTGAGCCGGGTGTTAACCGTCGAGAACCCTGCGAATGCAGATGCGCTCGCTGCCGTAATCGCACCTCAGATAGTCGCATTGGCCGTAACTTACAGCCATGTTTTCGGGCCATCGACCACATTCGGCAAAGACCTGATGCCGCGTGTTGCTGCATTGCTGGGCGTCAATCAGATTAGCGACGTTATGGGCGTCATGAGCGCGCATTCGTTCCAGCGCCCTATTTACGCGGGTAACGTTGTTTTGACCGTAGAAGCACCCTCGGATCATCCAGTTGTCGCTACGGTACGCATAGCGTCTTATCGTTCTGTAGAGAGCAACAATTCGGCCAGTATCGAGACGGCAGCATGTGATGCGGATATCCCGACTCACACCCGTTACGTTGAACTGAAGGCAGGGACCTCGGATCGTCCGGATCTGCAGACTGCAGCGAAAGTAATCTCCGGTGGCCGCGCATTGGCCAGCTCAGAAAATTTCGAATTGATCTATGCGCTCGCCGATAAAATGGGCGCAGGTGTAGGCGCATCCAGAGCGGCTGTTGATGCCGGCTACGTGCCGAACGAAATGCAGGTAGGTCAGACCGGCAAGATCATCGCCCCGGACCTGTATGTCGCTATTGGTATTTCAGGTGCGATCCAACACCTTACCGGCATCAAGGATGCCGGTACGATTGTTGCAATCAATAAAGATTCAGAAGCACCGATATTTGAGGTTGCAGATATCGGCTTGGTCGGTGACCTGTTTAGCGTCGTGCCAGAGCTTACAAACTCGCTAGAATAGCTTCGGCTTTGCTGACTTCGAACGCGCCAGGCGCTTCGACTGCTACGTGTGTTGCGGTTCCGTCATCGACGACGATGGCGAACCGCTGCCCACGATGCCCCATGCCAAATCCAGTACCATCCATCTCCAGGCCCAGCACCTTGGCGTAATCGCCATTGCCGTCAGCAAGCATGACTACTTTGTCGCCAACGCCACGATCTTTGCCCCATGCGTCCATAACAAATACGTCATTGACGGCCATGCAGGCGATCGTATCAACGCCTTTTGACGCCAATTCGTCAGCCTGAGTAATGTATCCGGGTAAATGCCCTTTGGAACAGGTGGGTGTGAACGCACCTGGTACGGAAACCAGCACCACTTTCTTGCCGGAAAACAGATCTTCCGTCGACATTTGTTCCGGTCCGGACTCACCCATAACAGCAAAACTACCAGAAGGCATTTTCTCGCCAGCTGCAATCGACATCTCTATTCTCCTCAAGAATTTTGGTTAGTATTCGTTATCGCCAACATGAATAATCATACCGTCGAGTGAATCATTCACTTCGATCTGGCAGGTCAGTCGGCTGTTGTCTTTTCGCTCGTAAGCAGCATCAAGCATGCTGTCTTCCATATCGTCCATAGGAGGGACCTTATCCACCCACGCCTGATCGACGTACCCATGGCAGGTAGCACAAGCGCAGGCACCGCCGCATTCTGCGACGATTCCGTCGATGTCATTGTTGATGGCGCCTTCCATAATAGAATAGCCGTTTTCGACTTCGACTTCGTGTCGAGTGCCATCGGTTGTTACGTAAATAATCTTGGGCATTGTGGTTCCGTAAATAGTTTTCGGCGGCGCGAACTATAAGGGCGTTAACGGTCGCCCGTCAACGCCCTGCAGCAATGTGCTGACAAGTAGAGTTATGTGGCGTCTATGCGCGCCCGCTAGCCTTGCGACGTGCCTCAACCTCAGCGCTTTTCTTGCGCGCTGCTGATTCGGCATCACGAATAGCAGCATTTCGTTGGACATCAGCATTAATTACAGTGATCCACTGAGTTGATACGCGACGCGAGCGATCAGTCCGAGCCGCTACCTGGAACGCCTTGATAGCGTCCTGATACTGGCGCTCGTTGTACAAGCACATTCCAAGAGAAATCTGAGCATTGTCCGGACTCTTGAGGCCGCCTTTGCGGATGCCATTACGTACAGATTTTACGCACTCGTCGTATTTACCGGTATTCAGGAATGCATTGCCAAGACGCACATCGAGTTCGCCGTCTTCGGTGAGGCGTGCTGCCTCCTGTAACGCCGGAATCGCTTTCTCGCTTTCCATGGAAAGCTGCCAGGCCTGTGACAGCAGGCGATAGTTTTTGCCGGTTTTGGTGATGCGACCAGTGGCCATTTCCTTTTCCAACAAGGTCGCGGCCATGTACGGAATTTCACGCTGCATGAACAACTGCGCCATTGTCACCAGTTCTGACTCTTTCTCCAGCATATTTTGCGTATGAGCAGAGGCGTAGGCGTTGATGAGGTCATCATCCTGACCGAGCTCGGTGAATGCGCCAGCGAGCGAGAACCAGTAGTTCTTTTTCGGCCAGGAAGCCAAAAGAGTTTTCTGAATATCGCGGACCTTTTCGTAATTCTCTTCCTGGAAATAAGCGAAGTTCAGCAATACCCACCAATCTTCTTTAACTAACTTGTCGCGCTTGACCGCTACCTGCATAGCGTTTTCGATGGGTTGAATCATGTCCTTATAACGCTGCACCTGATACAGATTCTGAGCCTTGAGAATGAACGGCTCCGGCGCAGGGTTGGTCTCCATTACGAACCATTGGTCGAGCGTGGTCAACGCACGGTCATAGTTTTCCTGCATGGTGTGCAGCTGCGCCAACGTATACGTCGTTGCCTTCTTCAGCTGTGGTTCAAGCGTTGGAATAGCGACCATGCGCTCGTAGGTCTTAATCGCGTTATTCACATCGTCCATGTTGTAGTAGACGAAGCCAATGTAATTAAGAACGTTTGCCTGCTCGTATTCTGTCAGTTTGTCGGGGTTGTACAAACCATTGAGTATCTTTAAAGCACCAGGATAATCTTTGGCGTCAACCAGTTCCTGGGCCTTGGTAATGGTGTCAAATACAGCCTTACTGACGGCTTGCGCTTGCTTTGTTTCCTGCGCGTTTGACTTACGCTCTGCCGCATCGTCGTCGTCTTTTGCCACAGCATAGCTGCTTGCCATAGCACAGCAGGCCAACAAGACGCCTAATTTCAGAGATAACCGAATTTTACTTTGCATATCGAAACCTATCCTTTGCGATCAGTTAAATCCCGCCAGGGAATCTATTTCTCAATTCTGAATGTAATACGTGTTTTTACGTTCGGTACGTCAACCGGAATACCATCTACAACTCTGGGTTTGTATTTGAACTTAAGCACCGCACGTGTGGCAGCACGTTCAAATAAGCTACTGGTTGAGAACATTACGACCGGATCCGCAACGGTTCCGGTTTGGGTTACCGTAAAAGACAAGTCTACGTGCCCTTCCAGTCCGCGTGAGAGCGCGCGAGCTGGGTACACAGGTGCCACTCGAACAATCGGTAGGTAGTCGCCTTCAGCGATGTTCATACCACCCGGTCCGCCGATATCCGAGCTCATATCCATGGTCGGTGCAGCAATATTGATGGTCGGTGCGTTCGGGTCAACGTTGTCCATGTCCTGAGGTGGAGTCTCAGGTGGCGTCTCTGGTGGTTTGGGTGGCTTCTCCGGCGTGAAGTCTTCGGTATTCAACGCCTCGTTGCGCTTGACGCGAACAAATTCGAGGTTATACCGTTTGCCCTCTTTTTGAATGGCATCCTTGCCATGCAGGATGAGTAAATGCATGACAAACAAGAGACTCAGCGTAACCACTGTGCCAATAACGATGGAAAATGCATAACGGCCTATCATGGTCTAATTCTCCTCAATAACTCTTCCGCCATTTTGCTAGTCCCTCTCAGTTGAAATAGCCACATTCGAGACGCCCGCCTGTTTGGCAGCCTCCATCACAATGGTCAGGATTGCATTGGTCGACTCTTCGTCGGCCTGAATGACGAGTGAGCCCTTTGGGTTCTCAGCATGTAATTTTTGGATTGCTGGCTTTACAAATCGCGGTTCGACGACCTTCTTGTCGATCCAGATTTCATCCGCTGCATTAATAGCGATCAAAATGCTCGCATCTGGTTTCGTTCTCCAGGTTGACGCCCCAGGTCGTGCAACGTCTATGCCTGCCTCTTTAATGAACGAGGCCGTAACGATGAAGAAAATCAACATAATGAAAACGACGTCCAGCATAGGCGTCAAGTCGATACTCGCCTCTTCCTCTTCCCCGCCGAAAGCTCCATTCTTATTTCGCATATCTAGCTCCTAATCACTGCTGGGCATCGGCAATTGAAATGTTGTACACACCAGCTTGTCGTGAAGCGTCCATGATCGTGACCAACATCTTGTTTGCTGACCGCGGACTAGGCTGTATGACAACCGATCCATTTGGATTTTCCGCGTGCAGGCGTTCGATGTTTGCGCGAACGGCGCGCGGGTCGATGAGGCGACGGTCAATGAAAATGTCGTTATTAGCGTCGACTATGACCAAAATATTAGCCTCTTCTGGCTGCGATTCCGTAATCGGCGCATCCGGCCTGTTCACGTCGAGTCCCGCCTCTTTAATAAATGAAGCGGTAACGATAAAGAAGATAAGCATGATAAATACGACGTCCAGCATGGGCGTCAAATCAATACTGGCTTCTTCTTCCTCACCACCCAGGTTGAAATTATGCTTTCTGGACATGCTTAATTCCTCAGTGGTCCATCGTGAGCGAGTCTTCTAAAAACTCGACTTCTCGCGCCGCGCGACGTGTAAGTAATGTGACCAGTAGAACACCCGAAAGTGCGCCTACCATGCCTGCCATCGTTGGCACTGTCGCCTGTGATACGCCTGCTGCCATTGCTCGAACGTTGCCCGAACCGGATACGGCCATTACGCCAAACACCTTGATCATTCCAGTTACCGTGCCCATCAGGCCCAGCAATGGACACAATGCGACCAGCGTCTGAATGACATTGATGCCCTTGGACGTGGCCATCTCAAAGCGGGAAATCATCATTTCCCGTATTTGTTGGGCATTCCAGGAGCGGCGTTCGTTGCGTGATTCCCAGTTGTCATGAATCTCTCGAGACATGGACTTCATCGTAGTGCGGAAGTACATCAACCGCTCAGCGATGAGAACCCACATCACGAAGATCGTGACAGCTATCCAGCGCAGTATCGGCCCACCGAGCTCCATGAAATCTCGAATGGCCTCAAAACTATCAGTTAGCCAAAGCATGATCTCTCCTCAGTTAGCCATTCTTCTCTGAGTGCTCGGCAACAAGACCGGCGCTCTGTGACTGCAGAATGTTGATGACCTTGCGGCTCTGCCCACTGACTACTGTGTGTAGCAGAACCATTGGGATGGCAACTACGAGGCCGAGTACCGTTGTCATGAGTGCTTGCGAAATACCGCCAGCCATCATTTTCGGATCGCCTGCACCGTAAAGCGTGATCACCTGGAAGGTTTTGATCATACCGGTCACTGTTCCGAGCAGCCCCATGAGAGGCGCGACTACGGAAATCACCTTAATGAACAACAGACCCTTGGTTAAGCCTGGCATCTCCTTGAGCGCCGCTTCACTAAGCTTGAGCTCAATCGTTTCAGTATCAGCGCCACGGTTGCTTTCGTAAGCTGCCAATACGCGACCCAGAGGATTGTCTGTGCTGGCAGTGTCGCGTTTGAGCTGTGCTGCAACTTTGCGACTATCCGATGACAAGCCGATGAAGCGCCAGAGAGCAATCAACAAACCGACAAAACCCAGGCCGATAATGCAATAGCCGACGATGCCGCCTTGATGAACACGATCCATGACGGTGGGTGATTCGACCAACAACTCAAGAATGGTACCGCGAGTAACGTCAAGTCCGAATGTCACCATGCCGCTAGTCGCAGCAAGCATGTTACCGGCCGAGCCTGTGAAGCGCCCTTGCTCAGGCTGACGCTGCAATTCGCTGATCGCCTTGGTGGTCGAGTCGTACGTCAAATAGCCACCCTCAAACGCGAGATTGAAAGGGCCAACCCGGACGATCTCAAGAACTTCTTTATCGCCATTCGCCATAGAGACTTCGTGGCTAAAGCGCACGATCTTTCCGGATTCGGTGATTTCACGCTGCAACTCGTACCACAGACGCTCAATGTCCTCGATGGAAGCCAAGGTGTTGGCGCCAGCCATTTTATTGCCCAGCTCTATAAGGAAATCGCCGCGATCCGGGTAATGAATGTCAGTCAGGGATGCATTGAATCGACCTTGCGCGTCTCCAGAGACCGTTTGCAAGACACCGAACAGCTCTTTCAATGCGCCAAGGCGTTCATCGAGAGCGGCACGAGCCGATACGGTTTTGGCCTGGTTGTCTTCAAACAACTGCTCCAGACGTCCGCTCTCACTTTCCTGTCGAGTGCGCTCGGCACGAGCTTGGTTCAAGAGCTGCTGCTGTTGATTCCGTTGTTGATTGAACTGCGCTTCACGCGTACGCGCGTCCTGATTGTCTCTTGCCTGACCCTGTTCGATCAAAGTGAGCAATTCGGACATGCTGGCGGCGTCTTCCTGTGCCGTCGCTGTACCTATTGAGAGACCCAGCATGCTGGCTGCAACGATCATGAGTATACGTTTCATCTAGTTAGCCTCCGCTGTAGCTGCCGAAACCGGAATAAGGATCAACTCCGGTGCGATCAGCTGCTTGGCCATACGCAGGCCTTTCCGCACTTCATTGCGCGCGTCATCATCGAGAACCCATTTTTTGTCTTTCATGTCCCATCGACCTGTGATCTGAGTGTCTGCTGATTGAAAGTACAGTCCGACACGGCCTACACGAAGCATGCTGTAGTCGCGAGTCGATCCGTCATCAAGTGCGATCGTCTGTGTGTACTGATCTACTGAGGTGCCGTAGTCATTTTCGATCTGGTAGGCCTCCATGACCTTCCGAAACTTCTCGGCGACGCTCACATCTGAACGCGTCATGATGTCTTTAAGCGTGTTAATTCTGTCGGTCCGTTCTTCTTTCAAAAACGGTACGTCCAGCTTAACGGATTGATCGATACCGTCGATCATGCGTTCCATGAGCGGGAAGATTTGACGATTAATGACGTCAACCTGATCCATGGACAAAGCGATGTCTTCAAGTACCGCGCCCTGCCCGCTCGTTTGTGCGGTCATTAGACGGTTGTAGACCTTGAGGCCATCAATCTCTTTATTAATAGACCGGTATTGGTCTTCAAGCGAACGCGTACCCTCAACGATTCCGTTAACTCGTTCTTGTGATTGTTGCGCTAGATCCAGACGTTTGTCCTGCGCCTGCAGGATTTGGTCTACGCTCTGCGCGAATACGCTGCCGGATACCGCTAATAAGCTTGCTGCAAGAAATGCAGCGCTAACGCGCCGACTGTTGCTTTTGCACCGTTTCATGAACGCTCCTTTACTGAGGTCAAATAAGTATTGGTCAAATTTCAATGCGGAGAGAAATGCAACGTATCCGTTGAATACATGCACAAATGGTAAACGAAGCTGCTGACTTGCAACTGCGCTTGCGCACACGACGCTCTCCACCTTCGCCGCGGCGATATAATTTTTTTGTTGGACCTTACTTTAAGGTAGCTCTCTCTATTTATTGGCTATCCGAAAATCTTTGCTTTCGGCTTCCCCGCCATTTGTTTTGATAATTATTTTTTAGGTCCCGATCACCTACGCCAGAGAATAACACATGCTTCGCATTTCGCCAGCCCGCCAACGACATAAGTTTCGACCTGGCTTATTGTAAAAGCGACGTCGCAGTTTTCGCGGCGCCATCGTCGAATTGGTAACACAAGTAACTGATATTACGGCAGTTGACATCGTCGTTGCGTTGCCAGATCATGCTGCCTAATGAGCGTCTTCAACCAACAACAGCAAATTTTTACAGCACAGGACCTCGCGCTTGAGCTACTACTTCTTCTGCGGAGGAAGAGCGGGTAGCGCGTATCCAGGCTTAGGAAATCGCAAACCCCGCTTCCCGCAAGGACAGTGGGGTTTTTTTTAGTTTATCT